>Ga0115029_1000350_pt1 | contig 48166 bp, 45 predicted proteins | sample SidtaG_3_FD_87297 | JGI IMG/M metagenome (GOLD analysis project Ga0115029, IMG submission 87297) | Marine algal microbial communities from Sidmouth, United Kingdom - Sidmouth_Asex1 metaG | ecosystem: Host-associated > Algae > Red algae > Unclassified | place: Sidmouth, United Kingdom | collected... | reverse complement strand
TGCGAGCGACAATGCTGCAGGACCGGATCCAGCGGCATCTCGCCATGAATGGCCAGGTAGCCGGCGATGCGGGCGTGCGGTGACGGGTGCCCGGTCGAGGAGTCTGCCGGGGAAGGCGTCAAGTGGGCCGCCCGGTGGGCCGTCAGGCAGGCCTCCAGGGGCGCCGTCAAGTGGGTAGACAGGCCCGCGGCAGCCTCTTGCAGGGCCGCCTCGGAAAGTGCCGCGCGTCGCGCGCGCATGCTGTCCCTGATGGCACGATCGTCCTGGCGCATGCATCGAGGTCCGACGGCGACGCCCGGACGGAGCGTCTTGCGGGTGGGAGATCGTGCGTCCGGGCGCGCCATGGACGCGCCCGGACTGGAAAGAGGTGTACCAACCGCAGGGGCCGTGCCCGGGGTGCTACCTTGAACCGGGCGGTTCAGGTGGGGACGACCGGAATCGCATCAGGCTTTCCGCCGTGACGGACATGCACAACAGCGACGACCGGAAGTTCCCGGGGTGAGAAATTAGGCTCAAGGGAATTACCCCACCGGATCACAAGCACCGCAGAAGGTACGGCTCCGAGACTAGCATGCCGATCCGGCGGCATAAGGCACCCGATCGCATTCTTCACCGTTCGAGCTTGCCGCGGAGGGTCGAACGTCTCGCCTCGTCGATCGCGCCACGGCCCGACCGGCCGCTCAGGCGTCGTCCTCGTTCTCGTCCGGGTCCAGCGTCACGTCCGGCACCGCCGGCGGGCCGGCCATGTCGCGCCGCTCCTGCGTCACGCTGGCGAGCAGCTGTCGCACGGTGTCGTTCATCGTGCCGACCCGCTCGGCCAGCGCCCCGTCGTCGTCGTGCTCGTCACGCGAACGCAGCAGCGCATCGGCGGTGTTGATCGCGGTGACGATGGCGATCTTCTCCAGGCTGGACGTGGCGTTGCGCGACTTCAGGTCGCGCATGGAATTGTCCACGTAGGCGGCCGCCCGCCCGAGCGCCGCTTCCTCGTCCGGCTGGCAGGCGATGGTGACCTCCTTGCCCAGGATGCGCAGCTTGGCCAGACGCGGCGCGGGACGGGCCGCCGGGGTCTCGCCCCCCTGGCGCTCGGACGGGTGGCCGTCACGCCTCGATCCCGGTTCGCTCAATGACCCGACTCCAGCGATTTCAGGCGGATGATCATCTGCTCGACCTTGGAGCGTGCCGTCTCGTTCTTTTCCACCAGGCGCGCGCGCTCGTCGATCAGGCGCGTCTGGTGCTGGCGCAGCGAGCGATTCTCCAGCCGCAGTCGCTGGCAGGCTTCCAGCATGTCGCTCAGGTGCGTTTCCAGCTCGGTGATCTGCGCCTCGAGGGTGGGTCGGCTCATCCGGTGCGCCGTCGGCGGCTCGCGTTGCGGTGGCCCTGTATACTTCAGCGCAGCGGACTCGTGCAAGGCCGGTGCGGCGTACCGTGCGTCGTGCACGCTCCGTCCGCACCGCCTCTCGCACCGCTCGCCCCGCCGCACTCGCCGTATCCGGGCCGTCTCATGAGTTCGACCACCCACGTCCCGCCGCACGACGAGTCGATCGAGCGTGCGCTCGAGGCGCTGCAGGTACCGCTGTCCGCCGCCGAGGCGCACGGGCTCGCCTGCGGGCTGCTGTGCAGCTCCAGCGCGGCGCGCGCCAAGTCGCGCTGGTTCACCGAGCTGCTCGAGGCGGCATCGCTCCCGCCCGATGCGCTCGCCGCCCGGGCCGATCGGGCGCGCACCCTCGACGCTTGGTTCGAGGCTACCGCCCAGGCGCTTCATTCCGTCGAACTGGCGTTCGAGCCGCGCCTGCCCGACGATGAGCTGCCGATGCCGCGACGGCTCGATGCGCTGGGCGATTTCTGCGCAGGCTTCACCTACGGGCTGGGGCTGGGCAGCGCTCGTCGCGGCAACGCACCGTTGCCCGAGGACACGCAGGAGATCGTGCGCGACCTGCAGGCGATCGACGGTGCCGAGCGCGACGACGCGGTCGACGAGGCGGACTATGCCGAGCTGGTGGAGTACGTGCGCGTGGGCGTGCTCGTGGTGCTCGAGGAGCTGCGTCCGATCAGCCCGGCGCCCGCGCCGGACGGTGCGCCCCGGGGCGACACGCCCCTTCATTGACCCCTTTCCTTTCGCCTTTTCGGCTTTCCCGTACCGTTCACCCGATGCCCGACACCACCAACGCCAAGGCGCTCGCCGCCGAACTGAAGCGCCGTCGCCGCACGCTGATGCGCAGCATGGGCGACAACGCCATCGCGTTGATTCCCGCCTCGCGCGAGGCGCTGCGCAGCCGCGACACGGAATACCGCTACCGGCCCGACAGCAACTTCCTGTACCTGTCCGGCTTTCGCGAGCCGGATGCGCTGATGGTGCTGATTCCCAACCGGCGTGCCGGCCAGTACCTGATGTTCTGTCGGGAACGCGACCCGGCCAAGGAAACCTGGAACGGGCGTCGGCTCGGCGTGGACCGGGCGCCCGAGGCGCTCGGTGCGGACGATGCCTTCCCGATCACCGACATCGACGAGATCCTGCCCGGCCTGCTGGAAGGGCGCCGGGCGGTGTTCCACACGTTGGGCAAGGACCAGCAGTTCGACGCCCAGGTGCTCGGCTGGCTGGCCGATGCGCGGTCGGCCCGCCGGCCGCGCGGCGCCGACCCGGATGCGTTCATCTCGCTGGACCACCACCTGCACGAGATGCGGGTGTTCAAGAGCCGCAGCGAGCTTTCGCTGCTGCGCCGCGCGGCGCGCATCAGCGCCGCCGGGCACCGGGCGGCCATGCGCGCCACGGCGCCGGGCCGCATGGAATACGAGATCGAGGCGGAACTGATCGGCGAGTACACGCGCTCCGGCGCCGAGCACGCCTTCCTGCCGATCGTCGGTGGCGGGGCCAACGGCTGCATCCTGCACTACACCGAAAATGAATCGGCACTGGTGGACGGCGATCTGGTGCTGGTCGACTCGGGCGCCGAGTTTCGTGGCTACGCCGGCGACATCACCCGCACCTTTCCGGTCAACGGCCGGTTCAGCGAGGCGCAGCGCGAGGTGTACGGCATCGTGCTGGCGGCGCAGCTCGCGGCCATCGCCGCGATCCGGCCCGGCGCCCACTGGAACGCGCCTCACGAGGCGGCGCTCAAGGTGCTGGTCAAGGGGCTGAAGCAGCTGGGCATCCTGGACGGCCCGCCGGCGGCGCTGATCAAGGACGAGGCCTACAAGCCGTACTACATGCACCGCACCGGGCACTGGCTGGGCATGGACGTGCACGATGTCGGCGAGTACCGTATCGAGGACGACTGGCGCACGCTGGAGCCCGGCATGGTGCTGACGGTGGAGCCGGGGTTGTACCTCGGCAACCAGCGCGCGGTGCCGGCACGCTACCGGCGCACCGGCGTGCGCATCGAGGATGACGTGGTGGTGACCGACGAAGGCTGCGAGGTGCTCACCGCCGATGTGCCGAAGCGTATCGACGAGATCGAGGCGTTCATGGCTCTTGCACATGGCTGACGGCGACGCCTGCCCGCCCGTCGCCGGCGATGATGACGATGCCGGTCGCGTCGGCGTCGGACCTGACGATGTCCACGTCGATATCGCCATCGTCGGCGACGGACTGGTCGGGCGCCCGCTGGCACTGGCGCTGGCCGGACGTGGCTGGCGCGTCGCGCTGATCGACCGGCAGGTCCGTGACCCCGCCCGTGTTGCCTCCCGCGATCCGACCCTGTCGATCGATCCGCTGGAGGAGCGCTGCACCGCGCTGTCGATCGCCGCGCGCGACTGGTTGCAGGCCGAGGGGCTGTGGGATGAAACGGCGGCGCGTGCCGAATCCATCCGGCGGGTGCGGGTCTCGCACCGCGGACATTTCGGCGCGACTCGCCTGCAGGCGGACGAGCTCGGCGAGCAGGCGCTCGGGGCGACCATCGAGAACCGCTGCCTGATCGATTCATGGGCCGCCTCGCTGCGCACGCGGATCGAGTCGGGCAGGATCCGCCATGTCCGCGGTGCCATGCCGCGAGCGGTGTCGCTGTCCGGTGACACGCGCTGCATCGATCTCCAGGACGAGGCCGGCCAGGCGCTCGCACGCGTGCGCGCTGGCCTGCTGATCGCGGCGGACGGTGCCGGTTCGCGCACCGGCGAGTTGCTGGGCATCCAGACCACGCGTCACGACTATCGGCAGACGGCGCTGCTGTGCACGGTGCGCTTGGACCGGGACCACGATGGACTGGCCATCGAGCGCTTCACCGCCGAGGGGCCGCTGGCGCTGCTGCCGCGTCCCGATCGCCATCTGAACGTGGTGGCCTGCCTGTCGCCCGAACGAGCGATCGCGTTGCAGGGCCTGTCGGCGGCGGGCTGGCTGGCCGAGCTGAACCGGCTGGCGCCGGTGCGCCTGGGGCGGATGATCGCCGCCGGGCCGCGCCTGGCCGTGCCGCTGCAACGCATCGAGGCGCAGCGCACGCAGGCTGCGCGTGCCTTGCTGCTGGGCAACGCGGCGCGACTGCTGCACCCGGTCGCCGGGCAGGGCTACAACCTGGCGCTGCGCGACGTGGCCGCGCTGGTGCGCCTGATCGGCCCGGGCGGCCCGGGCGGTACCGAAGGAGGGGGGCCGTTCGTCACCGTCGATCCGGGTGCACCGGCGCTGATCGATGCGTTCATCGCGGCACGCCGGCCCGATCGCCGGCGCACGGTGCGCCTGACCGATGCACTGACGCGCACGTTCCGGGGTCGCTTCGCACCGCTGGGGCATGCCCGCGCGGCCGGGCTGGTGGCACTGGACGCGATCGGTCCCGCCCGGCGCGCCTTCGCACGGGTGGCGATGGGACGGCAGATCGATGGTGCCGGCGGCTCGACGCCGCCGGCGACGCGGCGGCGATCCTGAATCGGCCGGCGCCGGCGGGGGGGGCAGGCGGCGCCGCGGCGTCCCGACTGCCGGTCACCCGGCGCCTGCTGTTCTTCGTGTTCGCCGCCGCGGTGGGTGCCCTGGTCGCGCTCGCCACGCTGGCCCTGGTGCAACTGATCGCCGGCGTGCAGGCGTTCGGCTACGGTCAGGGTGCCGAATCGCGCATCGCCGAGGCCGCCGACACGTTGCCGGCCTGGCGCATCGTCGCGGTGCCGGCGCTGGGCGGCCTGCTGGTCGGCTGGTTGATGATGCGCCTGCCCGAGCAGCGCTATCACGGCATCGCCGACGTCATGGAGGCCTGCGCGCTGAACGGTGCCCGCATGCCGATGCGTTCGGGACTGGCCGGCGCGCTGGCCGCCGGCATCTCGCTGGGCGTGGGCGCGCCACTCGGCCGCGAGGGGCCGGCGGTGCACATCGGCGCCTCGATCAGCGCCTGGGCGGCCGAGCGACTGGGGCTGGATCACCGCCAGTCGCTGGCGTTGCTCGGCTGCGGGGCGGCCGCCGCGGTGGCGGTATCGTTCAACGCCCCGGTGGCGGCGGTGATCTTCGCGCTGGAGGTCATCGTCGGTTACTACACGCTGCGCGTGTTCGCCCCGGTGGTCATCGCCGCCATGGTGGCGATGGTGGTGCGCCAGGGCTTCATCGGCGATGCGGCGCTGTTCCCGATCCCCGAGATCTCGTTGCAGGCCGACATCGAGCTGATCGCCTTCGCGGGCCTGGGCATCGCCGGGGCGCTGGTGGCCAAGTCGCTGATCGTCGCGGTGCCGGCCGTGGTGGCGGCCTGGGACGCCTGCCGGGTGCCGCACATGCTGCGACCGTGTCTGGCCGGCGCGCTGATCGGCCTGGTGGCGCTGCCCTTGCCGCTGGTGCTGGGCCTGGGGTTCGAGGGCACCTTCGCCGCCCTGAACGGACACCTGCTGCCCACGATGCTGATGGTGCTGCTGGTGGCGAAGCTTGCCGCCGTGGCACTGGCGCTGGGCTCGGGATTCGCCGGTGGCGTGTTCGGTCCGGCCATCTACCTGGGCGCGATGCTCGGCGGGGTGTACGGATTCGGTCTGGATGCGCTGCTGGGCCCGTACGGCGTGTCGCTGTCCCAGCCGGAGGTGTACGCCGCGGTCGGCATGGCGGCGGTCGCCTCGGCGCTGCTGGGCGCGCCGATCTCCACCATCCTGATCGTGTTCGAACTCACCCGCGACTACGCGCTCACGCTGGGCGTCATGACCGCGGCCGCCTTCGCCAGCACCTTCATGCAGATCGGGCGCCACGGCTCCTACTTTCGCTGGCAACTGGCCCGACGCGACATCGACATCCAGCGCGGGCGCGACACCAGCCTGCTGACCGGCGAGGCCTGCGCCTCCCTGATCAGCGAACGCTGGTGCCGCACCGATGCGGCGATCACGGTCGGCGAACTGGAGGCACGCATGGGCGGCGAGCGTCAGCGCGTGGCGCTGTTCCTGGACGAGGAAGGTCGACTGATCGGCAGCGCCAACCTGTCGATGCTGATCGTGCACGCCATCGCCGAGGGCATGGACAGTCCGGCGATCGATGCGGCGCAGGGTGCCGGCTACGCCATCCGGCCGAGCACCAACATCGTCGCCGCGGTGAGGCACATGGCCGAACGTCAGCTGGAGTACGTGCCGGTCACCGACGGGCAGGACAGTGCGCTGCCGCTGGGCGTGGTGTTTCGTGCCGATCTGCTCGAAGCGCACTACGATGTCGTCAAGCGGGCTCGCGAGGACGAGTTCGGCATCACCTGAACCGAGCGCGAAACCTTTGATGAGCGATACCCCCCCGGTCGGCCCGCGCGGGCTCGGCTTCGACACGCTGGCCCTGCACGCCGGGCAGCAGCCGGATCCTGCGACCGGTGCGCGCGCCGTGCCGATCTACCAGAGCACCAGCTTCGTGTTCGACGACAGCGACCGGGCGGCCTCGCTGTTCGACGTCGCCCGTGCCGGGCACGTGTACTCGCGCATCTCCAACCCGACCGTGGCGGTGCTGGAGGAGCGGGTGGCCGCCCTGGAGGGGGGCGTGGGCGCGGTCTGCGCCGCCAGCGGCATGGCCGCGATCCACCTGGGGATCGCCACGCTGTGCGGCAGCGGCAGCCACGTGGTGGCCAGCCGCTCGCTGTACGGCGGCACGCACAACCTGCTGTCGTACACGCTGCCGCGCTTCGGGGTGACCACCACGTTCGTCGACCCGCGCGACCCCGAGGCGTTTCGCGCCGCCATCCGCCCCCAGACCCGGCTGGTGTTCGCCGAGACGGTCGCCAACCCGCGCGGCGAGGTGCTGGACGTGGCCGCGGTGGCCGCGGCGGCGCACGCGGCCGGCGTGCCGCTGATGCTGGACGCCACGCTCAGCACGCCGTGGCTGATGCGTCCGCTGGAGCACGGTGCGGACATCGTGGTGCACAGCCTGACCAAGTTCATGGGCGGGCACGGCGTGGCGGTGGGCGGGGTGCTGGTGGACGGCGGACACTTCGATTGGGAGGCCTCGGGGCGCTTTCCCGAACTGACCGAGCCGTATGCAGGCTTTCACGGCATGGACTTCGTCGAGGAGTTCGGTCCGGCGGCGTTCGTGATGCGGGTGAGAAAGGAAGGGCTGCGCGATTTCGGGGCCACGCTGGCGCCGACCAGCGCCTTTCACCTGCTGCAGGGGCTGGAGACGCTGGCCATGCGCATGCGGTGCCACGTCGACAACACCCACCGGGTGGTGGATTTTCTCGCCGGCCACGATGCGGTCAGCGTGGTGCACCACCCGCGCGTGCCCGATCATCCCGATCATGCGCTGGCCGCCCGGCTGATGCCGCGCGGTGCGGGTGCGGTGTTCGCGTTCGAGCTGCGCGGCGGACGTGCCGCCGGCATCGCCTTCATCGACGCCCTGAAACTGTTCTCGCACCTGGCCAACGTCGGCGACGCCAAGTCGCTGGTCATCCATCCGGCCAGCACCACGCATTCGCGCATGGACGAGGTCGCCCTGGACGAGGCCGGCGTCTCGCCCGGACTGATCCGCCTGTCGATCGGACTGGAAGAGGCGGACGACCTGCTGGAGGATCTGGCGCAGGCGCTGAAGCAAGCCGCGAAGCAGGCCGTGAAGCAGGCCCCGCTTCACGCACCGGAGCCACGCTGATGCGCACGCGACTGCGCGACCACGACGTGTTCGTCGGCAACGGCGGGGTGAGCGGCTGGCGCGGCGGCGACGCGCCGCGGCTGGTGCTGTGGCACGGCGCCGGCATGGATCGCACCGTCTGGGTGCTGCTGGCCCGATACTTCGCCCGTCACGGAGTGGACGTGATCGCACCGGACCTGCCGGCGCACGGCGGCTCGCGGGGCGAGCCGCTCGGCTCGATCGAGGCCATGGCGCAATGGGGCGCCGAGCTGATCGATTCGCTGGCCAGGGAGCCGGGTGCGGGCGACGGGCCGTTGATCCTGGCAGGGCACAGCATGGGTTCCCTGCTGGCGCTGGAGCTGTCGGCCCGGCTGAGCGAGCGCGGGACGCCGCCGGCCGCGCTGTGGCTGCTGGGCAGCGCCTACCCGATGAGCGTGGCGGCACCCTTGCTGGCGGCCGCCGAGCGGAACTCGCCGGTGGCGGCCGACATCATCATCACGTTCGGGCACGCCTACGCCTCGCGGCTGGGGCACAACGACGTGGCCGGCATCAGCGTGCACAACCTGGCGCGGGCGCTGCTGCGCCGGGCGGCACCCGGCGTGCTGCACCGCGACCTGCAAGCCTGTCACGACTATGCGGGCGGCGAGCGCGCCGCCGAATCCCTGCACGACTGCGCGGTGCACCTGCTGGTCGGCGACGAGGACAGGATGACGCCGGCACGCGGCAGCGCCGCCCTGGCGACGCTTCTCGGTGCCCGCACCCATCGGATCGCGGGCAGCGGTCACATGATGATGAACGAGCAGCCGGAGCGGGTGCTGGCGACGCTGCGCGGGCTACTCGCCGAGGTACGTCAGGACGTCTCGGCCGGCGCGCCGACCGCCTCGTCCAGCGCCGCGAAGATCGCGGCACGGATACCGTCCACGCTGCCCACGCCCGGCACCTTGAGGTAGACGGGCGCGGCCGACTTGCCGGTCTTCGCCCAGTCGCTGTAGTAGATCTTGAGCGGTGCGGTCTGTTCCTCGTAGACGTTCAGCCGCTTCCTGACCACATCCTCCTGGTCATCGTCGCGCTGCACCAGCGGCTCGCCGGTCTCGTCGTCCCGGCCGTCGACCCGGGGCGGTTGATTGACGATGTGGTAGACCCGGCCGGACGCAGGATGGATGCGCCGCCCGGCCATGCGGCCGATGATCTCCTCGTGATCGACATCGATCTCGACCACCGCGTCCAGGTCGACGCCGGCCGCCTTCATCGCGTCGGCCTGCGGAACGGTGCGCGGAAAGCCGTCGAACAGGAAGCCCTCGTGGCAATCGTGCTCGCCGATGCGTGCCTTGACCAGACCGATGATCAGATCGTCCGAGACCAGCTCGCCCCGGTCCATGACCGCCTTGGCCTCGATGCCCAGCGGCGTTCCGGCCTTGATCGCGGCACGCAGCATGTCGCCGGTGCTGATCTGCGGAATGCCGTAGCGTGCCGTCAGGAACCCGGCCTGAGTACCCTTGCCGGCACCCGGGCCACCCAGCAGAATCAAACGCATCTGTCGTCCTTTTCCGCAGCAGGCGGTGGCTTGTGACAAGCGGTCAGGGTAGCGAATCCGCGCAGGTAATGCACGAGCGGAAAGCGGGTGTGCCGACGTGGCCGCGATCGACGTCCCCGATCGACTCGCCAGACGCGATACTGGTCCGATGAACACCATCGATTCGCTGCGCGACGACCTGGTCGTGAACGCCGAGCTGCTCGGCCGCCCGTTCACGCTGCACTCCACCTGGGGATTGTTCTCGCCGCGCGCCATCGACGAGGGCAGCGCGCTGCTGCTGGCCCACCTGGAGGTGGCGGCCGATACGCGCGCGCTGGACATCGGCTGCGGCTACGGGCCGCTCGGACTGGCGATCGCGGCCGCCGCGCCGCACGGGCGAGCGGATCTGGTCGATCGGGATTTCGTGGCGATCGACTACGCCCGGGCCAACGCGGTGCGCAACGGGCTGGACAACGTCGAGGTGTACGCCAGCAACGCGTTGTCGGCGGTGCCGGACGGTCGTCTCTACGACCTGGTGGTGTCGAACCTGCCGGCCAAGGTGGGCAACGAGCTGTTCCGGCTGATGTTCCATGACGCGCACGCGCACATGGCACCGGAGGCCCGCATCGTGGTGGTCACGATCAACGGGCTGCGCGATTTCATCAAGCGCCAGTTCAAGGAGACGTTCGGCAACTACGAAAAGCTCAAGCAGGGCAGGAGCTACACGGTGTCGGCGGCGGTGCGGCGGCCGGACTGATCAGGTGTCGACGTGCCCGTGCGCCGATGCACCCGGCTCGACCGCTGCGTCCGGGCAGGCGCAGGGCTCACCTGGCGAGACCACGCGCTGACAGCCCTTGCACAGCCTGGCGCCGGTCTCGGCCAGCTGCGGCGTGAGGCTCACCCGGTCGTCGAACACGAAGCAGTCGCCCGACCAGTGGGCGTCGCCCTGCTGCTCGAACCAGTTCAGGATGCCGCCCTCGATCTGGTGCACCTCGCCGAAGCCGCGCTCCAGCAGCCACGGGGCGGCCTTCTCGCAGCGGATGCCGCCGGTGCAGAACGTCACCAGCGGCTCGTCCAGCGATAGCCGACCCTGCTCCAGGGCCGCCTCCACCGCGCCCTTGAAGTCCCGAAAATGATCGATGCCCAGCGAGGTGGCCCGGGGAAAGCCTCCGGCCCGGATCTCGTACTCGTTGCGCGTGTCGAGCAGCTGGACCCGACGTTCGCCGTCCAGCCAGCGACGCAGGCGATCCGGTGACACCTGCGGTGCCGCCGGACGCGGCGCGGACGGGCCGTGCCGTCCGTCGAAGGCGATGATCTCGCGCCGGATGCGCACCTTGAGCTTGGAGAACGGCAACCGTGCGGACTCGCTGCGCTTGAGCCACAACCCGGCCAGGCGCGGATCCCGCTCGAGCACCTCGATGGCCTGCGCGATGGCGTCGTCGCCGCCCGCCAGTGCCACGTTGATGCCTTCCTCGGCCAGCAGCACCGTGCCCAGCACGCCGCACCGGCGAAGCCCGGCATCCAGGTCCGCCTGCAGCACCGGCAGGTCGCTCAGCGGCACGAAGCGGTAGCCGGACACGTTCACGGTTCGGGCGGCGCCGTCGGGAGCGATCATCGGGCTCGTCGATTCGGCCCGAGGCCGGGGTTCATCGGGGCGGGACATGTTGGTCAGGCATCGTGCGTTGCTGGGCGAGCGGCAGTCTAGCCGGTATCGAGGACACGGATTCCACCTCGCCACGTGCCCGGGCGGATGGCCGCGCGGTGCACTACGCTTGATCGACAGCCATCCCTTATCCGTATCCGTCGAGGCGACCCGCCCGGCGGCACAGGACGACGAGACCATGCACGCACACCGATCGGCGACCGGTGCATCGGATTGGCCAGCCCGCGGCAGGGGCGCCCTCCCCGGGTTGCGGTGTGCCCTGCTCGCACTCGCGATGCTGGGATCGGCGGGCGCGGCGCAGACGCTGGACGGCGCCATCGACGACGGTGCTGGCCTTGCGCCCGAGCGCGCGCGATTCGGCGAGGCGCGCGATGCGCTGGAACGCGGCGACCGGACCGCCTTCCAGTCCGCCTGGGCGGATCTGGAGGGCTACCCGATCCGCGACTGGCTGCGCTACGAGGAGCTGTCGATGCGCTGGCGCACGGCGCCTCCCGACGCCGAGGCGATCGACTCGCTGCAGCGCTTCGCCGCCGCCGATGTGGACGGCACGCTGACGCGCCGACTGGCCGGCCGACTGCAGTCATCGCTGGCCCGGGCCGACGAGTGGCAGCGGTTCCTGGACGTGCACGGCTCCGCACTCGGGGTGGACATGCCGTGCACCGCGCTGCGCGCGCGCGACGAGCTCTCGCCGCTGGGCGATTTCGATCCGGTGGCGCGGGCGTTGTGGATCGACCCCGGCGAACAGGACGCCATCTGCGCAGCGGTGATCTCGCGACTGGCCGATCAGGGGCCGCCGGACGTGACGGCCATCTGGGAGCGCCTGTACGTGGCCATGGACGACAACGCGTTCCAGCGTGCGCGCGAGCTGCTGGGGCTGCTGGGTTCGGCCGATCGGCGCACCGTCGCCGCCTGGCTCGACGCCGTCGACTCGCCCGGTGCCCTGCTGCGCAGCGACACCCTCGCGGCCAACGTGCCGTTGAACCGGCGCATCGTCGCCGATCTGGTGCTGCGCTGGTCGCGCACCGACACCGAGGCGGCGATCGACTGGTGGCTGGCTAACGACGAGCGCTGGACATTCTTTCGCGATCGTCACTACGACACCCACCGGGCACTGGTGATGCGTGCCGCGCTGCGGCGCGAGCCCAAGGCCCATTTCTGGCTGCAGTCGCTGGACGTGCGACCGGACGATCTGGAGATTCTCGAATGGCGCGTGCGGGCGGCGCTGCTGGACGGCAACTGGTCGCAGGTGATGACGAACCTGCACCGACTGCCCGACCAGGAGCGCCTGGAGGACCACTGGGCCTATTGGGAGGCACGGGCGCTGGAGGCGGGCGGGCAGGTGGCGGCGGCCCGGACGATCGACGAGCGCCTGGCGACGTTGCAGTCCTGGCACGGCTTCCTGTCGGCCGACCGGCTGGGGCTGGACTATGCGCTGGTCGACGAGCCGATCGAGGCCGATGCGGCAATGCTTGCGCAGCTTGCCGACGATGCGCGGCTGGTTCGCGCGCGCGAGTTCGCCGCCGTGAACCTGCATCCGGAAAGCCGGCGCCTGTGGACCGCCGTGCTGGGCACGGTATCCAGCGAGGAGCTGGCCGCCAGCGCGGTGCTGGCCAAGGCCTGGGGCCTGCACGATCGCGCCATCTTCAGCGCCGGGCGGGCCGAGCGGCGCCGGGCGCTGAGCTATCGTTTCCCGGCGCTGTACCGCAGCGAGGTGGCGAAGGCGTCCGCCAGGCACGGCATCGAACCCGCCTGGATCCTGGGCATCATGCGTCGCGAGAGCGCGTTCATCCCGGACGTGGTGTCGCACGCCGGCGCGGTGGGACTGATGCAGCTGATGCCGCGCACCGCCGACGAGGTGGCCGGACGGCAGAAGATCGAGAACTGGGACGGCGACCTGACCGACGAGGCCACCAACATCGACTTCGGGACGTTCTACATCGCTCACGTGGCCGAGCGCTTCGACGGGCATGCCGCCCTGGCGACCGCCAGCTACAATGCAGGGCCGACCCGCATCGCCAGCTGGCTGCCGGTCGAGCCGATGGAGGCCGATCGCTGGATCGACACCATCCCGTTCAACGAGACGCGCCGCTACGTGCGGGCCGTGCTGGCCTACGCGGCGATCTACGAGTTCCAGCTGACCGGGCAGGTGACGCGGTTGAGCGATCGGCTCGATCCGGTCGAGCCGACCCCTTCCGCCGACGAGAGCTGAGCGCGCGAACCCGCTCGTCCGGGTGCCTACATCTCGCGGGACAGCACGTTGCGTATCTCGACCACGTCATCCTGCTGGCGCAGCACGTTCAGGATGGCCGCCTCGTCGGTCTTGCTCTCGACCGAGCCGTACACGAAGCAGACGCCGTCGCGCAGCCTGACCCCCACGTGCCCGCCGCCGCTGCTCAGCACCGAGGCGGCCAGCCGTTCGAGTTCCAGGTCACGGGCCCGATCCTCCGCCTGTTCGGGGGAGGTGGCGCAGGCACCGAGGAGCAGGGCGACGCTCAGGGTGGCACCCAGGGTGGTGAAACGCAGTGCGCGCGAGGCGATCGGAAGCATCGGAGCGTGTGGCCGGGTTCGCGGGCAACCCGCGCAGCTCAGACGCGGCGGTGTCGATCGAGTTCCCCGGTCGGTTTGCCTATACTGGAGCGCACCGGACGACCCCGTGCGGCCCCATGCACTTCCGTACACCCACCCAAGGAGAAATCGCGCCGTGAGCGTTGCCGATCGGATCAACGACACCCTGGTCGAGGCGCTGGCACCGCTTCGACTCGACGTGCTCGACGAGAGTCACCGGCACAACGTGCCGCCCGGCGCCGAAAGCCATTTCAAGGTGACGATCGTGTCGGACGCCTTCGAAGGCGATTCGCTCGTGGCCCGTCACCGACGGGTGAACCGGCTGCTGGCCGATGAACTGCAGGGCCCGGTGCACGCGCTCGGATTGCACACCCACACGCCGCGGGAATGGGCGGCACGCGGAGAGAGCGTTCCGGCATCCCCGCCGTGCCGGGGCGGCAGTGCGGCCGAAGGTCGAGCAAGCTGAAACGGGCGGGCGAAGGCTGCCACGCTTTCGCAGGAGGACCGGTCGGGAGCTTCGGTTCGAAGTTGGCGGGGTGACACGGGTCGGATGACACGGGTGGGATCAAGGGGCCGGGCAAAAAAAAGACCCCTCGGAAGGGGCCTCTCTTCTATCGACGATCGAGGGGATCGATCAGAAGTTCTTGGTCAGCATGACGCGGTACTCGACCAGGTCGGAGTCGGCACCGTCACGCGTCGGATCGTTGTCCTGGGACGTGATACGCGTGCTGATGTCCATGCCGCCGCCCATGTCGTAGCCGGCGTCCAGACGGATCGAGGACTCTTCGGCATCATCGTCGAGGTTGGTGATGTCGGTGGCGAGCAGCGAGTAGGTCAGGCCCAGGTTGACGCCGGCGATGCCGTAATCGACCTTGACCGAGATCGACTGCTGGTCACCTTCGATGTCGGTACCACCGTCGTCACCTTCCCTCAGCCAGAAGTGACCGGCGATCGAGAAGCCTGCCAGTGCGAACGACAGGCCGGCCGCGTAGTTGGCGGACTCGTCGTCTGCCAGGTTGCGCAGCTCGTAGCCCAGACCGAAGGTCACGCCGGCAGCGCTGAACTTGGCACCGATACCGGCCATGTCGCTGTCGTTCTCGAGCGCGTAGTTGACGCCGATGCCGACCGGACCGAAGGTGCCGGTGTAGCTTGCGCCGTCCTGTACCGTGTCGCCGACGTCATAGATGTCGTTGGCCAGCTGGCCGTACTCGACCGCGAGCGGGATCTCGCCCAGGCGAATGTCACCGAAGTCGCCCTTGATGCCGACGTAGACGTTGTCGGAGGCGACGGTGGACGACGTGGCGCTGTCCTGCAGGCCCGGATCATCTTCCTGCGGACGCACCTGGACGTTCTGCAGACCGCCTTCACCGGTCAGGTCGTCCAGGTTGAACTGCAGGTTGCCGTAGCCTGTCAGGCCGCCGGCGATCGCCTGCTGCGAGTTGATGGCCATGCGGACATCGCCGGCCGCCAGGCTCAGGTCGCCTTCGTCACCATCAGCATCGCTGCCGAGGTACTTGATCTGCACGAGACCTGAAAGGGTCGTTTCTGCCGACGCTGCCATGGGGACCGCGAACAGGCCCGTGACCGCAACAGCTACCACTGTCTTGGTGAATTTCATGTGTGTTTTCCTCGATCTGAAATAGTGAGACAACCGGTACTGCGGGTAGGGCGTTTGCTTCCGCGCTACAACTCTAGCCAGCGTGTCTGAATTATGCAACAACCCGTTGCCTGTTCGCAAGACAGTGACAGTGTTCCGAGCGGCGTGCGTGGGCGAGTATAGAAGAGCGTATGGAATTTGCCACACGCGCCGAAGACCGTCCGGCGAGCGAACGCCTGCCGGGGCGGTATAGACGCAGCCGGCGGTCTCTGTCCGACGCTGCTCGTCGGCTGTAGCATTTGCGCAACAGCCGGGCGAGCGCGACCCGTATCGAGTCCTTGCAGGATCGCGGCGCGGTGGTCCCGGCGATCGCTCAGCCGGCCTTGCCGGTCAGCGGCTGACGCTGTCCGGCCGCCCGGCGCTGAGCGGCGCGACGCCGCGCGGCGGCACTGGGCTCCAGGCGAGCGATCTCTTCCTCGGGCAGCGTGATGTTGAGTTCCAGCACGTCGCAGGCATCCTGCTGACCGACGCTGACCGACACGCTGTCATCGTTGACCTGCACGTACTTCTTGATCACTTCCAGGATGTCCTGACGCAGCAACGGCAGGAAATCCGGACCGCTGCGATCGGAACGTTCGTGCGCGATCAGGACCTGCAGCCTGTCCTTGGCCACCTTGGCGGTCGCGCCGTCGTTGCGACTTCTGAAGAAGCTGAAGATGCCCATTGGCAGACGTTATCCGAAGATGCGCTTGAGAAGTCCCTTCTTCTGGACCTCCATGAATCGATGCGGCCTGGCCTCGCCCAGCAGCCGATCGATGGCATCGGCGTAGGCCTGCCCGGCCTCGCTTTCCTCGTCGAGAATGACCGGCTTGCCGGCGTTCGAGGACTCGAGCACCGAGGGGGACTCGGGGATGATGCCCAGCAGCGGGATGGCCAGCAGGTCGACGATGTCGTCCACCGACAGCATCTGCCCGTCCTTGACGCGTGCCGGATTGTAGCGGGTGATCAGCAGGTGCTCCTTGACCGGCTCCTCGTTCATCTTCGAGCGCTTCGATTCGCTCTGCAGGATGCCCAGGATCCGGTCGGAATCGCGCACCGACGACACCTCCGGGTTGGTGGTGACGATCGCCTCGTCGGCGAAGTACAGCGCCATCTTGGCTCCCTTCTCGATGCCGGCCGGCGAATCGCAGACGATGTAGTCGAACTCGGCCTTCCTGAGCTTGTGCATCACGCGCGCGATGCCTTCGATGGTCAACGCGTCCTTGTCGCGCGTCTGGGAGGCCGGCAGGATGTACAGGTTGTCCAGGCGCTTGTCCTTGATCAGCGTCTGGTGCAGGCTGGACTCCTGGTTGACGAGATTGACGAGGTCATAGACCACGCGACGCTCGCACCCCATGATCAGGTCCAGGTTGCGCAGACCGACGTCGAAGTCGATCACGACGGTCTTGAACCCGCGGCGGGCAAGGCCGGTGGCTATCGATGCGCTGGTGGTCGTCTTGCCGACGCCCCCCTTGCCCGACGTGACGACAATGGTCTTGGTCAAGCTGTTCCTCCGAAAACGGTCATGCGGTATCCAGGCTCGGTCACCGTCAAAGTGGCTCGATGCTGAGCCGGTCGTTATCCAGTGCGATCTTGGCAGGCTTGCCGCGCAGATCCGCGGGAATGGTCTCGAGCATGCGATAGTTGCCCGCCACGGAGACTAGCTCGGCTTCGAGCGATTGGCAGAAGATACGTGTCGAGGTGTTGCCGGACACGCCGCACAGCGCCCTGCCGCGCAGCGGTCCGTAGATATGAATGTTGTGATCGGCGATGACCTCGGCGCCCGGACCGACCTGTCCGATGATGATCAGGTCGGTGTCGCGAGCGTACAGCTGCTGACCCGAGCGCACCGGGCGATCGATCATCATGGGCGTGCGCGCGACGTAGTCCAGCTCCGCGCCGCCGGACAGATCCATGGCGAGTTCCTCCGCGCTCGGCGTCCCGGACGAGTCACGGGCCGTCCCGGCAGCGGTATTTGCCACGGTGTTCGCTTCGGCACTGAATCTGGGGGTGTCATCGGTGACGGAATCCCGGCGCGATCGTCCTTCGATCAAGGGTAACGCAACCGATGCGGCCAACGGTGAAGATTTGTCACCGACGCTGGCGACAAGAGGAACGAGATGGTGACGGCGGATGCAGGCGAGCAGTGCTTCGGCGTCCAGACGAGCGGCCGCCTCGTCCTCGTCGCTGTCCGGATCGCGATGTCGGGTCAGCGGCGTCAGGTCCAGCACCACCGGCGTGTCCTTGAAGAACGCGGGTGCCTGCTGCACCTTGTCGGCAAGCATCGCATCGATGCGGGGCAGGTCGGTCGTGTCGATGCGCAGCGACATGAAGGCGTACATGCCACCCTTCAGTTCAACGCCCTTCTCACTGGCCACGTTCATTACCCGCTCGGTGAAACTCGTTGCAAGGCGCGCGCGCAGGACGTCGACATGACCACTGTCGCCATTCCGGTGCGCGCCACGCAGCCCCGGCATTCTAGACCCATACGCCAGCGCGCATGAGTACCTCGTTCGATGCCGATCGGTGTGCCGAGGGTGACGGTCCGCCGGCACCGCGCAAGATCATCCACGTGGACATGGACGCGTTCTACGCCTCGGTGGAGCAGCGCGACGATCCGGCGCTGCGCGGGCGCCCGGTCATCGTCGGCGGACGCCCGAACGGGCGCGGCGTGGTCGCGGCCTGCAGCTACGAGGCGCGCGTGTTCGGCATCCATTCCGCCATGCCCAGCGCCGAGGCCGGCAGGCGGTGCCCGGAGGCGATCTTCGTGCCGCCGCGCTTCGACGTCTACAAGGAGGTGTCGGCGCAGATCCGCACGGTGTTCGCCGAATTCTCCGACCGGGTCGAGCCGCTGTCGCTGGACGAGGCCTACCTGGACGTCACCGACAGCGCGCTGCTGGGCGGCTCCGCGGTGCGCATGGCGCGCGAGATCAAGGCGCTGATCCGTGAGCGCACGCACCTGGTGGCTTCCGCCGGCGTGTCCTACAACAAGTTCCTGGCGAAGATCGCCTCCGATCACCGCAAGCCGGACGGGTTGTTCTGGGTGCTGCCGGCCGAGGGAGAGGCCTTCGTGGCCACGCTGCCGATCGGGCGCTTCCACGGCATCGGTCGGGTGACCGAGGCGCGCATGCGGGCGCTGGGCATCGAAACCGGCGCTGATCTTCGGCAGTGGCCGTTGGAGGAGCTGGCGCGCGAGTTCGGCAAGAGTGCGGACTACTACTTTCGCGTGGCGCGCGGGGTGGACGATCGGCCCGTGCAGTCGTCGCGCACCAGAAAATCGATGGGTAGCGAGCGTACCTTCGCCGAGAATCTCGTCGATCGGCAGGCGATGCTGGACGTGCTGTGCCCGCTGCTGGACGAGGTGCTGGCCGAGCTGGCCGAGCGCGCGCTGGCCGGGCGCACGCTGGTGGTCAAGGTGCGCTTCACCGATTTCCAGACGTTGACGCGCGGCTGGAGCCTGCCGGGCGCCACGATCGATGCGCGTGCCGCGCGCCGCGCGCTGCCGTTCCTGCTGGACCGGGCACTGCAGGCGCGGATGGCGAGCGGGCTGCCGGGGCGTGGCGGGCGGGGCGCGCTGGCGGTACGCCTGCTGGGCGTCTCGCTCGGTTCGCTGGTGCCGGCCGACGAGCGACGGCCCGAGCAGCTGGAGCTGGACATGCCGACGGACCTGTCGGCGGACCCGTGGCCGATCCGACTCGCGCCTCAGCCCAGCATCACGTCCGGGAACGTCGTCGCCGGCATCGGCCGGCACAGGAAGTAGCCCTGTGCCCGATCGCAACCCAGCGCCTTGATCGCATCGAACTGTGCCTGGCTCTCGATGCCCTCGGCGACCACCTCGGCGCCGATGCTGCGCGCGATGTCGACCACCGCGTGCACGATGTCCTGGCTGGAGGTGTCGGTCTCGATGTCCATGATGAAGGCGCGGTCGATCTTCACCTCGGCGATCGGGTAGTCGCGCAGCTCGAGCAACGAGGAGTAGCCGACGCCGAAATCGTCGATCGCAAGCTTCGGCCCCAGTGCGGCCAGCTCGTTGAGGGTGCGTTTCAAGGACGCGGAATCCTGGAACAACGCGGTCTCGGTGATCTCCAGGCACAGCTTGCCGGCATCGAATCCGGTGCGTTCGAGCAACCGGGCGATGTCGCGCACGATGTCGCCGTCGTCGAACTGCTTTCTGGACAGGTTCACCGACATCATCGCCGGCGACATGCCGTAGCGGCTCAGTCGCTGGTAGTCGGCGATGGCCTGCTCCAGCACCCATCGACCGACCGGGCCGATGATGCCGGTCTGCTCGGCGATCGGAATGAAATCCGCCGGGGAGACATTGCCGAACTCCGGATTGTTCCAGCGCAGCAGCGCCTCCATGCCGCAGGTCAGGCCACTGTGCACGTCCATCTGCGGCTGGTACTGCAGCGACAGCTCGTCGTTGGCGATGGCGTGCTGCAGGCCGACCTCCAGCTGGTGGCGCCGCTGGGCGGCCTGCCGCCGCAGCGGGCTGTAGACGACCAGGCGATTGTTGCCCAGGCGCTTGGCGTCCGCGCACGCGCTGTCGGCGGCGCCCAGCAGGCCGGAGACCGTGTTGCCGTGCTCGGGCATGTAGGCGATGCCGACGCTGGCGCGCACCGGAATGCGTCGCTGGCTGACCGACAGGCCGGTGTGCAGCGTGGTCAGCACGTTCTGCACGCGCCGTTCGATGTCGTCCTCGGCACCGGCGAACTCGAGCAGCACCGCGAACTCGTCGCCGGCGGTACGGGCGATCAGGGCGCTTTCGGGCATCGCGTGCTGCAGCGAGATGGCGGTCTGCTTGAGCAGCTCGTCGCCGGCATCGCGTCCGTAGGTATCGTTCATCTGCCGAAAGCTGCGCAGGTCCACGATCACCAGCGCCAGCCGATTCTCGGTACGCACGCAGCGCTGGGCGAGCACGCTGACCAGCTGCGCACGGCTGGCCAGCGCGGTCAGCGAGTCCGACCTGCGCTGGTCTGCGCGATCGGCGCCGGGATAGACCGCGATGGCGGTACCGCCCTCCGGCGTGTGGCGCTCCTTGACCAGCAGCGAGCGGCGTCCGAAGCTCGGCAGCTCGAAGGCCAGCGTGGCATCGGGATTGGCGTTGGCGTTGCGCGCCCGGTTGCGCGCTCGCTCGATCGCCACGTTGTCCGGCGAAAGCTGCGAGTACAGGTCCGAGCTGGACGAATCCCGCAGCTCCTCGGAGGAGACCTCGAACGGGAACAGCGACAGCAGCTTGCGGTTGACCGCGGTCAGGCGACCCTTGGCGTCGAACAGCGCGATCGCGTCCGGCAGCCCGTCCAGCACGGTTTCGTCGCGATGGCGCACGCGGCGCACCGCTCCGAGCGCCGCGAAACCGAGGAACAGCGTACCGATGGTGATGACGCCCGAGGTAGGCGATGCCTGGACCCAGTCGATGGCGATCTGCCCGCTCTCCCTGAGCGCCGCCAGGATCGGCGACGAGAGATCCAGAGGAGGGGGGGAGCCGATACCGCCGTCGTCCAGCAACGGCAAGCGATCGAACGCGACGCCGGGCACCAGTGCGCCGCCCTCATCGGCCAGTGCTCCGCGCGCACCCGAGCAGGCACAGAGACTCGCTGCAATGCTGAAGGAGGGTCGGATCACGATGCTCGTGGCGGCGGTGTCGACGTGGGCGGGTGAGGAACGGGCAGGTGAGGACCGGAACAGGGCCCGTGCGGCCTGCCGGCCCATGGAAACTAGCAGAGGAACTCGTCGTCAGCGTGGTTTTTTGACGTGGCTCACACGGTCAGAGGGCATCCAGAATGTGCCGACGTTCCCTCGCCGCATCGATCCGGAGCCGATCGGCGCCCGACCGGCGCGCAAGTGACCGGTCAAAAGGGGCCGGTGCGGCCCGCCGGGTCGCGAGTGGCGCTACGGTGCAGCCGATCCCATGACGAGAAGCCCGTGAAATGAAACGATCCCTGCCACTGGCGCTGGCCGCCACCCTTGCGCTGTCGGCCGGATGCGCGGCTCTCTCCGGTACCGGAGAGGGCGACCTGCACGGCGCCGTGGTGCAGCGGCTCGCACTCGAACCGCGCGTCGATCAGTCGCGACTGACCGTGCGCGAGCGTAACGGTGTGGTCTCCATCGGCGGATTCGTCAGCACGCTCGAGGAGCAGCGCGGGATCGATCAGGCGGTGGCCGACATCCGCGAGCTGGAAGGCGTGCGTCGGGTCGATGTGAACGTCTCGATGACGGCCGGAAACTGAACCGCCATCGGATCCACCGTTCGATCCGCTTTCCTGGCAGGCGCCCTCGATCCCGTCGTGGCGGGAGCCGAGGGCGCGGTGGGCTCAGCTGCGCTCGGTGACCTGCACCGCGTGATAACCGAACTGGGTCTTGATCGGGCCCTGCACGTCGCCCACCTCGCCCTCGAAGCAGGCCTTCTCGAACTCGGGAACCATCTGGCCCTTGCCGAACGTGCCCAGGTGACCGCCTTCGCGGCTGGACGGGCAGGAGGAGTTCGCCTTGGCGACCTCGGCGAAATCGGCGCCGCCCTTGATCTGATCGATCAGGGACTGGCAGGTGGACTCGTCATTGACGAGGATGTGACGGGCGGTGGCCTGGCTCATGATGTTTTCTTCGGCTTCCAGATACCGAACGACTCCTGTGCGGGAGGCGGCGGCGGGGTGGGGGGCTGCTGCTGACGTTGTCGATCGACGTCGTCGGCCACGTGCTTCATGAACGCGCCCAGTCGATCCAGCACATCGTCCTTCTGCTCGCGCGGCATGTCTTGCTGGCCGAGCAGGAACCCGACCGCCGCGCACAGGTACTGCGCCGATACGCCGGGATCGCCGGCGGAGGCATCGTGCTCCTGCAGGACATGCTGCAGATCGCCGACAAGCTTCGCCGACAGCTGGAGTTCGCTCATTCGTCAGTCGCCCGGAAAATGACAGGAGCGCGCGAGGATACGCGCTCCATCGCCGCCGGTGTCCGCCGGCGAACGATGCTGCCCGGTCCGGCGGGTGCCACCGGGAAAATTCGGCCAAATTCGGCGATGTGCGCCCCCATCGCGGCGCCCGATCGTACGGTCGGACGATCTTTCTCAGCCATCGATCGATCCCCATGAGCGAACACCGCGTCGCGACGCTATCCGAGCTGCCGGAGAACGAACCGGTCGAGGCCGAGGCCGGCGACCGCAAGGTCGTGCTGGTGCGCCAGGGCGAGACCGTCCACGCGCTGGCGGCGACCTGTCCCCACCGTGGCGTGCCCATGTCCAAGGGCACGGTGGTCGGGGACCGGATCGTGTGCGGTGTGCACCGGGCGGCCTTCGCGCTCGACAGCGGCGAACTCATGAGTCCGCCCGCCTGCGAGAACCTGGCGCGTTACGAGACCCGCATCGAGGACGATGCGGTACACGTGCGCATCGATGCCGATACGATCGAGCATCCGCTTCCACGCATGGTCACGCAGGGAGAGGATGCCCGTCATTTCGTCATCGTCGGCGGCGGGGCGGCCGGCTGGCGGGCCGCCGAGACGCTGCGCCGCGAAGGGTTCGCCGGGCGCGTCACGGTGGTGGGTGACGAGGCGATGCCGCCGTACGACCGGACCGACCTGTCGAAGGGCTTCCTGGGCGCTGACGGGGCGGGCGAGGCGCGCTGGCTGCGCGATCCGGAGGTGGCCGTGGCCAAGGGCATCGAGCGGGTGCGGGCGCGGGCCACCGGCCTGGATCCGGCCCGGAACCGGTTGACGCTGGACGACTCGGTCACCGGCACGCTCGATTACGATGCGCTCATCATAGCCTCTGGCTGCGATGCGCGTCGTCTGGACGTGCCGGGCATGTCGCTGGAGGGCGTGCACGTGCTGCGCTCGCTGCAGGACGCCCAGGCGCTGAACGCGGGTCTGGCCGAGGCCGGGCGCGTCGTGGTGGTCGGTGCCGGATTCATCGGTCTGGAGGCGGCCAGCGCGTTCAGCGACATCGACGGGCTGAAGGTCAGCGTGGTGATGCCCGGCGATGCACCGATGAGCGGACTGTTCGGGGAGGCCTTCGCGAAGCGACTGGCGGGCGAGCACCGCGATGCCGGTGTCGAACTGATCACCGGCGCGCACGCGGAAGCGTTCCTGGGCGATCGGCGGGTGACGTCCGTGCGGCTGGACGACGGCCGCACGCTGGAGGCGGACCTGGTGCTGGTCGCGGTCGGCGCGGTGCCGCGCACCGGGTGGCTGCCGTTCGACAAGGACGAGGACGGCGGCATCACGGTGGATGCCCAGTTGCGCGTGCCCGGGGCGGACGAGGTCTTCCTGGCCGGTGACATCGCGCGCCTGCCCACGCCCTGGGGCACGGTCCGCATCGAGCACTGGCGGTTCGCCCAGGAAACCGGCGAGCTGGCGGCCCGCAACGCGCTGGGTGCCGCCAAGGGCTACCAGGGCACGCCGTTCTTCTGGTCGATGCAGCAGATCGCGGGCTCCTACACGCTGACCGGCCACAACGCGCCGGACGACGAGGCGCTCGGATCGGTGGACGAGCAGGACTTCGCGCTCGCCTACCGGCGGGACGGCAAGGTCACGGCCGTGCTGGCCCACGGCATCGACGACGATATCACCGCGCTGGAATCCCGGATGGCGGGCGTCGGTCCCGTGCCGGAACAGGCGGTCAAGGACGCGCTGGCCTGACCCGACTGCCCGTTCCAGAACCCATCGACCGGCCAGGCCGGGGAGATCTGCCAGACATGATTTCAGGACTGATCCAGCGATTCGAGAACGGGCTGGCGATGCGCGACGGCACGCCCGAAGAGCGTGGTCTCGACGTCGAGCGTGTCTCGGCCGTGCTGATGATCGAGGTGGCGCGGGCTGACGGGCGCATCGAGGAGACGGAACTGTCCACGGTGCGGCGGGCGATCTCGGCGATGTCGACGTTGCCCGGCGCGGAGATCGACGAGCTGGTGGATGCGGCCGTCGCCGACTCGAACGTGGCCACGAGCCTGTACGAGCACCTGTCGCTGCTGAACGAGCAGCTGGAATCGGCCGACAAGGTTCGGCTGGTCGAACACCTGTGGCGCATCGCGCAGGCCGATGGGGACATCGACAAGTACGAAGCGAGCACCATCCGGCGACTGGCGGATCTGCTGCACCTGTCCCACCCCGAATACATCCGCACGAAGATTCGGATCCTGGGGGACGATGCCGGCAAGGCCTGAGCCGGCGGCCTGAGCCGGCGGCCGGGACGATCAGGCCTTCAGAATTCGAAGCCGGGCTGCAGCTCTTCGAGCGTGTCGTCGACCTGGGCCTTGGCGTGGCGGGCGGTGGTGACCCCGTCCTCGCGCTCGCTGGTCATTCGCACGTGACCGCAGGTCGCGCAGCTGTGCCAGCGGGTCGTGGTATGCCGCTCGCTCTCGCTGCGATCGGTGTCCATCGTGCTGCCGCAGCAGCGGCACCGGATGTCTTCGCCCATGACTGTCAGCCTGTCGCTCGTCAAAGTGCCTTAGCGGCCAGCGTATCGTACCGCTGCAGCGCCCCGCCGTCAGCGACGCCGGCCCTAACGGTTACACCTTCACTTGTGAAGGCTTCACACGTCGGCTCTGCCCGGGTCGGCCACCGTGTCGTTCGCGTGCGCGCTGTTCAGGCGCTGTTCGAATCCGGTTTCGCCGATCAGCCGACGGGCCAGCTCGCAGCCTAGCCGGCGATGGGCATCGAACTGTTCCTCGTCGAAGAACTGATCGACCGTGCTCTCCTGCGGAAAACCCTTGCGCCGACTGCCGTACCCGAGTTCGCTGAAGCGCATGCCGGGCACCAGCGCGCTCTTGAGGTAGATCAGCGTACCCGTCGTGCCGTCGGCGTATCGTAGCCGACCGATCAGGTGCGCCCGCCGCGCGATGCTGCCGCCTTCGGGATAACTTGCGTCCCTGTCGGGCACCACGTCCAGGTACGCCTGTTCGTCCTCGAACGTGGTCCGCGCACCGAAATCGAGCTCGGCGCGGCGCAGCACCCGGTGAAGGTCGGACAGGCGCGCGCCGGCATCGGCCCCCGCATCGCAGACCAGGATCAGTCGCAGGCGGCGGCGCACGAGTTCGTAGAGGCCGAGGTTGTCGAAGTGGCCGCCGTCCTCCAGCAGCACGAACGGATCCTGCTCGTCCCGACCGATGGCCAGCGCCTCGGCAAGCCCCGGCGCGAAATGGTTCGGGCGGCGAGCCTGGTCGGCATGCCCGGGATTGGGCACCCAGTAGCCCATGCGCAGGTTCAGCAGCACCTTCAGCAAGGAGACCAGGGGATTGAGCGCGATGCCGACGCCGCCCAGACCGCTTTGCTGGTGATTGACGGAGCCGGAGATCGCCATGGCGGTCGGCAGCGTCATGCCGTCGTCCATGAACTGGCCGGTGCGTCGCCACCCGGTGGAAGCGCTCCCGCAATACAGCGGCGAGAGGATGAAGTTGTCACCCCCGCGCAGGCGCCGACGACGGTTGGCAGCGGCGGAGAAGGGGGCATGGGTGTTGAACAGCGGGTAGGGGCCGTCGCGGCGCCCCTCGCTCAGGCAAGTGGACAGCCGTTGCCCATCCGCCTGCGGTGCGGGTCCGCCTTGCGGCCGAGGCGTCCGGTCGATGTCGGGCATGAACACCTCCATCAGTCGGTCGCGGTAGTAGCGCTGCACCGAGATGTAGTTGAGATTGACGAATCGACCGCTCGCCACGGCGATGAGGAGCAGGGCGCCGGCCACGCCGCGGGCGAGCGTGGTCGCCTCGTCATGAAGCCACAACGCGCTCTGGTAGGCGAACAGCAGCACGCCGTAGAGCGCCAGCAGGGCCCCGATCGGCAGGGCACGCTTGCGCACGAAGGCGACGCCCCAGCTGCCGTCCGGTCTCAGGAAGCTCCACAGGCCGATCGCCAGGCCGATCCCGATGAACGCGGCGCCGCCGAACTGCCCGACGATACCGAGCGAGGCGTCGGCCGCCCACGGCAACGAGGCGAGGGTGCACAGCACCATCAGAGGCCCGAGAATCCACGCCATGCGCGTCTCGTACCGGCGATGCACCAGGTAGCGCTTCCGGCGGACATTCCAGCGCGAGTGGGTGGAGAACGAATACAACAGACTGCCGGCCAGGAACAGCAGGCCGAATCCGATCGCCGCCCAGAGCAGGGCGTCGAACGCGATCGGCGCTCCGGTGCTGATCCCCAGATTGCCGTCGAACGGCTCCGATGCGGCGAACAGCAACAGCATCGTGGCCACCAGGATCGGTAGCCAGACCGTCAGGTTCAACAGGATGCCCCGCAACACGACGGCGATCGCCGAGATCGGGGTGATGCCGTGACCCGGCATGAGGTAGGCGCCGTGCTGGCGAAGGAAGTTCAGCAGCGGCGTGCCCCTGGCCGCGTCCGCGTCCGCGTCGCTGGCAGGCTCCGCGCCGAACGCAAGGTCGTCCGGTCCGGTACCGAACCGGTCCGGCGAGGAAGGGCCCAGCAGCCAGACCAGGGCGCCCGCCATGAATCCTCCCCCCGAAACGCTCGACATGTAGTCGAAGCGTTCGAGCAGGCGGCGCTCGGCCAGCACCTGCATCACGCCGAGCGCGAACGCCGCCGATCGCACGCCGCCGCCCGACAGGGCGATTCCCGTGCGCGGCCCGGTGTCATCGTCCGCCTCCGGGCTGCCTCGCCACGAGCGCAGGAACAGTGCCTCGGCCGCCAGCAGGCACGGCGCATCGAGGCCGGCCGCGTCAGGGTCGGCACCGTCGGTCCCCGGCCCGGCGTCGCTTCCGGGAATGAAATCCGGCAGCGTCGGCATCGGCGCGACATCGCCCCACTCGGCAGGGGTGGCATCAGGGGTGGCATCAGGCCTGCGCCGGATCTCGTGATCGGAACCATCGGACGAGGTGACCATGCGCTCAGCCACTGCCGCCGAACCAGCCCGGCCCGTCGCGGTGTGACCGTCGCGCCTGCGGATCATCGAGCAGTCGTGCGGCGTCGGCATGGCGGCGAGCCACGTCATCGCCTCCGACCTCGGCCGCGAGTGCCGTGGCACTCGCTGTGCGCAGCGCATCCATGCGTCGGCGAAGCGTATCGCGGTGGTCGGCGTCGCTCGTTCTGACGGCGATCTCGGCCAGCACCGTCATGGCGTGCATCGCGACGTCCCGATCCGAACAGACGTACTGGCGGGTCTGGTCGAAGGCGGTCGCCACCAGGCGCTCGAACGTGATCGGATGGACCCGCACGGCCGCGTCCCGAGGTGGCTGCGAGGGCCTGGCGTCCCGCTCGACGAACTCGACCAGGGCGCCCTTGAGCCAGTTCAGGCAGGTGATCGCGGTGAACGGATCGTTGATGCCCGGCGACATCGCTCGCCCGATGACCTCGACGAGCTGCTCGACCAGGAAGAGGCAGTTCTGGTGGGGGGTGCGTTGATAGCCCGTCTCGAGACAATCGTGCAGCGTGGCCCGTAGCGTCTTCTCCAGCGATGCCGCGTGCCGCTCCTGCACCGTCGGCGGATCCTGATGCCAGACCTCGAAGGCGATGTCGCCCTCGGTCACGAAGTCGCCGGGCCGGTACTGCACGCGTACCAGCAACGCATGCGCGTCCGTCAGCTCGGCAAGCCTTTTCAGATCGATCCGTTGAACGAATCCCGACGCCGCGGCGCAGACCGAAAGGGCGGGGCGGTCATCGATTCGTTCGCGCCAGGCGAGCGCGATCGTCTCGGCGGCGTTCTCGTCATCGATCGCGTCGGTGTCGGGGAACAGCTCGGTGACACCGCGCCTGAGTTCGTGTCCGATCTGTGCCACCAGCCGATCGATGTTGATCGTCTCGGGCACGTGGTGGATGAAGTAGATCAGCACACCGACCGAGGCGAGCGCCAGCGTCAGGGCCACGATGACGGAGAAGTGCGGGACGAAGGCACCGTACGAGATGTCTCCGCCATCGCCGGCCGCGTTGTGCACGCGGCGCAGCACCAGCAGGCAGTAGACGAACGTGGCGATGAAGGTGCCCAGCGTGATCTGGTTGCCCCGGTCGCGCATGAAGTTGGCGATCAGCCGCGGACCGAAGTTGGCACTGGCGAACGAGACCGCCACCATGGTGATCGAGAACGTGGTGCCGGCCACGCCGATGATGGATCCGGCGATCGCGCCCAGCACGGCCCGTGCGCCGTCGGTCTGGGTCTGCCCGAGCCAGCCGAAGCTTCCGGACGGGTCGATGCTGTAGCGCTCGTCGACCCAGGGCATGACGAACGCCAGCACGATGGCGATCGCCACCATGCAACTGGGGACGAACCAGTACGTGGCCCTGAGCTGGGACAGGATTCGGGTCGGGTCCAGGCGCATGGTGTTATCGGGTCCCGTGACCTCTGACCTGTCGAACGTCCGACAGGCCCTTACCGGCGAATCAGCCGCACTTCGAATCGCCGCAGTTCATGCAGGTCTGGCATCCGTCGCGCAGCACCACCGCCTTGTGGCTGCACTTGATGCACAACGTGGCGCCCGCCATCCACGGCTCCTCGGTGTCCACGACCGTGCCGGCAACGACGTCGGCGGCCTTGAATTCCTTGGCGATCTCGACCTTCTTGGCGTCCAGCATCCTCTTGGTGGCCTCGTCCGGGCCGCTGGGCGGCAGCATGCCGATCGAGACCAGGTGACGCTCGATGACGTCCCCGATCTCGGCGATGATCGACGGGACGTACTTGCCCTTGTTCCAGTAACCCCCGCGCGGGTCGAACACCGAGCGCAGCTCGTCGACCAGGAAGGTGATGTCGCCGCCTTTCCTGAACACCGCCGACATGATCAGCGTCAGCGCCACGATCCACTGGTAATGCTCCAGGTTCTTCGAGTTGATGAAGATCTCGAACGGGCGACGGTGCTCGTGCTCGGTACCTTCGTTGAGCACGATGTCGTTCACGGTGATGTACATCGCGTGCGCCGAGACGTGATCGGGCGTCTTCAGCTTGTAGGTGGAGCCGATGAGCCGCTCCGGTCGTTCCAGCGCTTCGTGCATGCGGATGACATCGGCGATGGGCGGCGCCGCTTGAGCCGCCTCGCTGGCCGGGGCGGCGGGTTCGTCCTTCTTGGCAACGTCGTAGCCGACGATCTTGCCGCTGATCTTGGTGGTCATGGGAAGCCTGGTGTAATCCGGTGAATGCGGTGGTGAGCGACCCTCCGTGGTCGCGTCGTGGGCAGGACGAGGCGGGCGGGGCCGATGCGGCGTGGCCTCAGAACTTGCCGTAATAGCCTTCCTTGAGCGCATCGTAGAGATTGGCCGCGGTGTGCATCTCGCCGTCGTACTCGATCTGCTCGTTGCCCTTGGCGGTGACGGTCGAGCCGTCCTCCAGCGTGAATCGGTACTCGGTGTTCTCCAGGTCCGACTCCTTGACCAGCACGCCCTGGAAGTTCTCCGGGTTGAAGCGGAACGTGGTGCACCCCTTGAGCCCCTGCTCGTGGGCGAACAGGTAGATGTCCTTGAACTTCTCGAACGGGAAGTCGGTCGGCACGTTGGCGGTCTTGGAGATGGACGAATCGATCCACTTCTGCGAGGCCGCCTGCACCGAGACGTGATCCACCGGGCTGATGTCGTCGGCCGACATGAAGTAGTCGGGCAGCTGCGCGTCCGGGTCGTCGGCCATACCGCTTCCATGGGGCATCGCCTTGCCGTTCACCAGCTGCTGATAGGCCAGCAGCTCGAAGCTGAACACGTCGACCTTCTCCTTGGACTTCTTGCCCTCGCGGATCACGTTGCGGGCGTAGTGGTGCGCAAAGCTCGGCTCGATGCCGTTGCTGGCGTTGTTGCCCAGCGACAGCGCGATGGTGCCGGTCGGTGCGATGGAGCTGTGGTGCGTGAAGCGGCAGCCGTGCTCGGCCAGTTCCTCCACCAGCTGCGGATCCACCTCGGCCACGCGTTGCATGTAGCGGCTGTACTTCGCGTGCAGCACCCGGCCGCTGACCTGGTCACCGATCTGGTAGCCGTCCTTCTTCATCTCCGGACGCTGGCGCAGCATCGCGCCGGTGATCTCGAACGTCTCGTTCATGATCGGCGCCGGGCCCTTCTCGCGCGACAGTTCCAGTCCGGTGCGCCAGCCGGTCACCGCCAGCTCGCGCGTCACCTCCTCGGTGAAGGCGAGCGAGTCCTCGCTGCCGTACTTCATGCGCATCAGCGTCAAGGCCGAACCCAGGCCGAGATAACCCATGCCGTGACGGCGCTTGCGGCGGATCTCGCCCTGCTGCTGCGCCAACGGCAGACCGTTGATCTCGACCACGTTGTCGAGCATGCGGGTGAAGATGGCGACCGTCTGCCGGAAGCGGTCCCAGTCGAAGCGGGCTTTTTCCGTGAACGGGTCGAGGACGAAACGGGTCAGGTTGACCGAGCCGAGGAGACAGGCGCCGTAGGGCGGGAGAGGCTGCTCACCACAATTTCCAGTAGCAATTCCTTGAAAAATTAGTGAGTTACCGTCACTTTGTGTGGTATCGAACACGGCCTCTTCACGCACATATTCGATACTCGCGATGCGTGAGACAAAGCGTTCGCGTTGCCTGAGCGGTCGGCCTTCCGTCCACCTCTCGTACTTCTCGGTCTTCGCGGCAGTCAGGAATCCGATCTCGCGCATGAATATGTCACGCGACTCGCTTCCGATGATCAGTTCGTGGTCAGCCTTGCAGGCGTACTCGTTGAGGCCACCCCTGCCATCCGGTAGCTCACGCATGGACGCCTTGCGACGCTTGTTGATCCGACAGAAGATTCCGAAATTGGCCAGCAGCTGCTGCACATCTTTCAGAAGAGAGGGCTCGCTGGAGGCGAGGCGTACCGAGCAGTAGGCAGAGGAGTCAACCGAATTGACGGTGCCATCCGCCTGGAACAGCGCACGCAGATACCCCTTCACGCACGCCTCGCTGCCGCGCCATACCACCTCGGGCACCTTCAGTTTCGTCTTGCCACTGAACCCGTAGTGCTCGAGCAGGCGAGCGAGCACGACCGATCGAATGAACACCATGTTTCTATCGGGCACCGCTACCGGGGTGACCGAGTAGCTTCGGTAGTCGTGCAGCGACATGCCGGCGATCAGGCTGTTCACGTAGCCGGTGACCCGGTCGGCCAATGCCACGTCGTCGCCCCACAGGCTGACGACAGCCGCCTGCTTGCCCTTGCCCCGATGGGTGAAGTGCCCGTCACCGGTGATCAGGCCGAGCAGCAAGCCGAGATCTTCGGAGCCCTGACCGCCGAACTGTCCCTTGCCGGACTGGATGAACAACCGATCGCCCTCGACGAGATCCTTCAGCCGGATCTTGCCGCGCGTGGTGTAGAAATCGTGCCACTCTGTCGCCTTGATCTCGTAGCCGTCCTCGGTGCGAACGCGATAGACCGGCGCACGGTTCGCCGTCATGAACGCAGGCTTGGCGGGACGCGTGGTGGCACCCTTGCGACCGACACCGAGCGTGCGCTCGTCGACCGTGCATTCGAGCGGCTCGCCGCTGGCGAACAGCTCCCCGATCGGCACCATGCCGAACTGCGTCGCCAGACGGGTGTCGGCCGTCACGCACGGGTTGGTCGCCCGTATCGTCTCGTCGAACCAGTTGTTGTTCATCTCGTTGACCTTGTCGATCAGGATGAAGCCCGGTTCCGCGAAATCGTAGGTCGACGCCATGATCAGGTCCCACAGTCGACGTGCCGGCAGCGTGCGGTAGATCCGGCAGGCGACCAGGCCCTGCTCGTCGACCACCGCGTTCTCGTGGGTCGGCCAATCGCGCCAGACGATCTTGTCCGGGTCGTCGAGCGCGATCTTTTCCTCGTCCAGCTCCTTCTGGCGAATCGGGAACGCGAGCTGCCATTGCTCGTCCGCCTTGACCGCCTGTATGAAGTCCTCGGTGATCAGCAGCGACAGGTTGAACTGGCGCAGCCGGCCGTCCTCGCGCTTGGCCTTGACGAACTCCAGCACGTCCGGGTGGCGCACGTCGAAGGTGCCCATCTGCGCGCCGCGCCGGCCGCCGGCGGACGACACGGTGAAGCACATCTTGTCGAAGATGTCCATGAACGACAGTGGCCCGGAGGTGTAGGCTCCCGCACCGGACACGTAAGCGCCGCGCGGTCGCAAGGTACTGAAATCATAGCCGATTCCGCAGCCCGCCTTCAGCGTGAGCCCCGCCTCGTGCACCTTGTCCAGGATGTCGTCCATCGAATCCGAGATGGTGCCCGACACCGTGCAGTTGATGGTCGAGGTGGCCGGCTTGTGGGCCAGCGCACCGGCGTTGGAGGTGATTCGGCCGGCCGGGATCGCCCCCTGCTCCAGCGCCCAGACGAACTGGTCGAACCAGTACTGCCGAGCCTCGTCGCTGGTCTCCACGTCCGCCAGGGCGCGGGCGACCCGCGTGAAGGTGTCGGTGATCGAGACGTCGACGTTGTCGCCGTCCTTGGTCTTGAGCCGGTACTTCTTGTCCCAGATGTCGCGCGAGGTCTCCTGCAACCGGATGCTGCCGAGCTGCGTGGCTTCGGCCCGCGTGGCGGCCGAGTCCGCGGGGTCAGCAACGTCGGCGGTATAGCGGGCGGCGATGTCCTTCACTGCATCGGTATCGGTGGCACTCATGGGCGATCGGCGTCTCGGGGTCGGGTGGTAGCGGTGCGGACTGGCGATGCGTGGCAGGGCATGCAGCGGCTGCGAAGTCTACTGCTGCAACGCATCGGCCCGCAACGGTCGAACACCATATATAGACCCGAATTGACAGTTGTTCCACCAGATCTAGTGGTTTGCGCGAATCGATCTGCGGGCAACCCTGGGGGCAACCTGTGGATGAAACCGGATATCCTGTGGGCAACCTGTGCATGAAGACGGGAAACTGTCGGCCACTGCGCGAATCGCATTCCGGAGATGCCCCATCGAGGGCACGTGCCGGGATTTATTACGATCCACCTCGCCGCGATTCCCCGTGCCACGTCCATGAACCGTCGGGAGCACGGCGTCGAGCGTGAGGCGCTTCACAGGCCACGCACCGATGTCGACCCGGATGTGATGCTGTCGTGGATACCGTGCCGAGTCGCTGGCGCGCCGCCGCGCACCCGCTTAACGTCGCTCCATCACCCGGCACCGACCGGGCCTTCCGACGAGAACCGGGTCCGAACCCGGCGAGGAGAAGACCATGACACGTGTTGTCCACACCGCCCGAGCCGCCCGAGCCGCCGCGCCCAGCCGCGCCCGACGACCGCGGGAGAACGTCACCACCCGCATCGTGACCGAGCGTCGCTGGATCTCCAGCACCGAGGCGCGGATCGGCATGTACGTCTCGGCGCTGGATCGGCCGTGGACCGAGACGCGGTTCATGTTCCAGGGGTTTCGCATCGAGACGCCCGAGGAGCTTGCCGAGTTGCGTGCCGTGTGCGACAGCCTGTGCGTGGACAGCGAGAAGGTGGCCCGCATCTCTTCCAACTCCACTCATCGCCTGATCGGTGCGACGCGTCGCCAGGTCCTGCGCTGAGGAGCGAATGCGGCACGGCGCTGCATCCCGAACGCTGACGCAGTAATCTCGTCCCGTGTACCGCGGCGAATACTTCAACAGCATCAGTCACCTGGTCGGGGCGGTGCTCGCGCTGGTCGGCGCAACGGTGCTGATCACCCTGTCGGCGGTGGACCGCGGTGCGGTTCACGTGATCGCGGTCACCGTCTACGGCATCACCCTGGTCCTGCTCTACCTCGCCTCCACGCTCTACCACAGCTTTTCCGGTCGGGCGAAATGGGTGTTCCAGCGTCTGGATCACGGCGCCATCTACCTGCTGATCGCGGGCACCTACACCCCGTTCGCGCTGATCGCGCTGGACGATGCGACCGGGCAGGCGCTGCTGCTGGGCGTGTGGAGCGTGGCCCTGCTCGGCATCCTCGTCGATGCCCTGCCGATCCCGGGGCCCCGTGTCCTGCCGGTCGTGCTGTACCTGGCGCTGGGCTGGTCCTGCGTGTTCGCGATGGATGCGTTCGTCGCGGCACTGGATGCCACCACGCTGAAATGGCTGGTGGCAGGGGGTGTCTTCTACAGCGTCGGCGTGCTGTTCTTCGTGCTCGATCGCTGGTTCGCCTACATGCACGGCGTCTGGCACCTGTTCGTGCTCGCCGGCAGCACGTGCCACTACGCGGCCGTGCTGTCGCTCTGATCCGATTCGCCGCCGCCTCGATCGGTGGCGGTATTGCTCACCTTGCCAACGCGGTTGCCGTTGGCGACCCTGTCCCTTTTATCGGCTGGTTCACAGCACCGGGCGCATTCACCAATATGTCATGCAGGTGATTGTTGTGACGGCGGTTTTTGCGAATTCCGTCCGACACCCCGGTGCTACCATGCCGCGCATTCGACCCCTACCGGAACCTCCTACATGAAGCATTGGCAGACGTTGGTCCTCAGCGGACTCATCGCCACCTCGCTCGCCGCCTGTTCGTCGAGCGACGACGACGGTCCGTCCACCTCGGACGATGATCCGAACACGGCCGGTCAGACCGGCGGCGGTGCAGGCACGGGAACCGGCGGCACGGGCGCGACCGGTGGAACCGGCGGCACGGGCGAGACCGGTGGAACCGGCGGCACGGGCGAGACGGGTGGAACCGGCGGCGCGGGTGGTGGCACGGGCGGCGGCACCGGCGGCGAGGTTGTCGGTACCGGCGAACTGCCCGCCGTCGACACGGACAACGTGTATATCACCACGCTCAACAACGGCGCATCGCTGGAATTCGAGGCCGATCCGTCGGTGGGCGGCGTTCCCTCGCAGCCGAAGAACCTGCGCATCGACCTGGTCTCCAGCAACTGGGCCGAGTTCAGCTGGGCGCCGTCGAACGACGATGTCGGCGTGACGCGCTACGTGATCGAGCGCACCGGTACGGCCGAAGGGGCGGCCGTGACCTACGAGGTGACCCCGGCGCTGCCGGCCGGCCTGTCCTTCGACCCGGGCACGTACGCCGAGTACGCCAAGTACTGGACGACCACCTCGTTCATCGACTGCAATTTCACGCGCTTCACGTTCAACCCCGGCACCGACAAGGCCGTGGATGCCGACAGCAGCGCGTGGAACTGCGTGAATACCCGTCCCCGGTCGGGCGAGACGTACACCTACACGGTGACCGCGGTCGATGCCGATGGCCAGCGCTCGGCGCCGTCCGATCCGCTGAACATCACCTACGCCTCCACCGATCCGGCCGAGCTGACCAGGACGGCCGATTTCATCGAGGACTTCGATATCGTCTGGAACGACGAGTTCGACTCCGGTGCGCTCGATCCGGCACGCTGGCAGACCACCCTGGTGTTCGGCGACGACACGGTCATCAACCGCGAGCAGCAGTATTTCGTGCCCACCCTGGAAGGCACCGGCGTCCAGTACGACCCCTTCGAGTTCACCCCCGAGGGCACGCTGAAGATCAACGCCATCCGCACACCGGAGAACGAGAAGGTCCACCTGCCGGAGATCTGCACCACCGCACCGCCGCTGTTCGCGAACGATCTCGGCCGCGAGCATTGCGAATTCCTGTCCGGCGCGCTGTCCACGCACGATCGCATGCAGTTCGTCTACGGCTACGTCGAGGCGCGCATCAACGCCAGCAGCATCCCGGGCGCGCTCGCCAGCTTCTATCTGTATCACCGCTACGCCAGCAGCAACGGCCCGGAGATCGACATCCTCGAGTACCTGGGCGAGAACCCGTTCGGTGACGAGGACGCGTTCCAGACCTATCACTTCATCGATCCGAACAACGGCAGCGTCATCCGCTCCTCGCCGACGATGAACCACGAGAAGCCCGACGGCGGTTTCTACGGCGACGGTGAGGCGTTCCACGACTTCAGCGTGCTGTGGGAGCCCAACCTGGTGATCTGGTACATCGACGGTGTCGAGATCCGTCGCCTGAGCGGTCCGCAGGTATCGAAGATCCCGATGAACATCATCAACTACCTGGTCACCGGCTCTGGCTGGGCACCCGAGCCTGCCGACGACCTCGCCGGTCCGATCCCGATGGAGGTGGACTACATCCGCGTCTACCAGCGTGATCAGTTCAAGGACTCGCTGTATTGCGGTACCCCGGGTCAGGACGGTGATGCCGGGATCGACTGCCCGGTGGTCATGCAGACGCCCTGACGGTTCGAACGTCAGGTCGAACGTGACGGGTCGGTCCGGACAGGCCGGCCCCGATCATGCCCCGACCAGACTCCGGGCCCGCCCGTTCCAGACGCCTTTCGCGCCTGGTACGGGCGGGCCTTGTTCGTTGCGTCGCGACCAGGGCGACTACAGCAACCAGGTCGCCAGTCCCAGGAAGGTGACGATGCCCACCACGTCGGTGACCGTGGTCAACGCGACGCCACCGGCCAGCGCCGGATCGATGCCCAGGCGCTTCATCAGCATCGGCAGGGCCAGGCCTGCATAGGCGGCGGTGGACAGGTTGGCGATGAGCGCCGCCCCCAGGATCAGGCCGATGGTCAGCTCGCCGAACCACATCCACACCAGCAGCGACACGATGCCGGCCCACAGCAGGCCGTTCAGCAGGCCGATCGCCAGCTCGCGCCACATCAGGTCGCGCGCGTTGTTCTTGTTGATCTGGCCGAGCGCCTGACCGCGGATCACCAGCGTCAGGGTCTGGGAGCCGGCGATGCCGCCCATGCTGGGCACCACGCTCATCAGCACCGCCAGCAGGACCACACGCTCCAGCGTGGCATCGAACTGGGAGATCACCCACGAGGCCAGCAGGGCGGTGAGCAGGTTCACCCCCAGCCAGAGCGCCCGCTTGCGCGAGCTCCTGAGCACCGGCGCGAAGATGTCGTCCTCGGCGTCCATGCCCGCCATGCTCATCACCGACTGTTCGGCCTCCTCGCGAATGACGTCGACCACGTCGTCGATCGTGACCCGGCCGATCAGCTTGCCGTTCTCGTCCACCACCGCCGCCGATACCAGGTCGTAGTCCTCGAACACGCGGGCCACGTCACGGGCCGGCGTATCGGTCCGCAGCGGGTCCCGATCGTTCTTCAGGATGTCGGCCACCAGCGCGTCGCCCGGCTGGGTCAGCAGCCGGCGCACCGGCAGTTCGCCCCGGTAGCGGCCATAGCGGTCGGTGACCCACAGCCGATCGGTGTGGCGCGGCACGTCGCCGCGCAGGCGCAGGTAGCGCAGCACCACGTCGAGCGTGACGTCGCCGCGCACGGTGATGGTGTCCAGGTTCATCAGGCCGCCGGCACTGTCTTCCGAGTAGGACAGCACCTGGTCCAGCCGCGCCCGGTCGGTGCTCTCCATGCCGGACAGCAGATCGGTGGTGAGCTGGTCCGGCAACGACTGGACGAAGTCGGCCAGGTCGTCCAGGTCCAGCTGATCGGTGGCGGCGCGCAGTGCCTCCAGGTCCATGCCCTCGACCAGGCTCTCGCGAACCTCGTCGCCGACCTCCATCAGCACCTCGCCCTCGATCTCGGGGTCGACCAGATCCCAGAGCAGCCGGCGGCGAACCGGTGGCAGGGCCTCCAGCGCATCGCCGATCTCGGCCGGGTGCATGGCCTGCATCACGCGCCGGGCCGCGTTGCTGGAGCCCTCGGTGATGATGCCGGTGAGCAGGTCCGTCTGCTGTGCCGGCGTCGGGTCGTTCTCGGTGTCGGCTTCGGCGTTCATGGTCGGCGAGGGGTCACGCGTTGATGCGTTCGAGAAGATCGTGGCGGGCACCGGGAGTGTCCGCCTCCAGGAAGGCCAGCGCCTGGCGACGCAGCTTGACGCGCTTCGCGCCGAGCAACGAGCGCTTGGTCTGCAGCAGCAGGTTCGGCGGCATGCTGAAGTCCGTCAGGCCCAGTCCGAACAGCAGGCGCACGTAGCGGGTGTCGCCGGCCATCTCGCCGCACAGCGACACCGGCTTGCCGGCGGCACGACCGGCATCGATCACCATGCGGATCAACCCCAGCACGGCCGGATGCAGCGGGTCGTACAGGTAGTTGACCTGATCGTCGATGCGGTCGATGGCCAGCGTGTACTGGATCAGGTCGTTGGTGCCGATCGACAGGAAGTCCAGCACCCTGGCGAACCGGTCCGCGGTGACCGCGGCGGCCGGCACCTCGATCATGCCGCCGATCGGGATGTTCTCGTCGAAGTCGATTCCCTCGTCGCGCAGCGTCCCGCGGACCTCCTCGATCAGTGTCAGGCACTGCTCCACCTCGTCCAGCGTGGTCAGCATCGGCAGCAGGATGCGCACCGGGCCGCGGGTGGAGGCGCGCAGGATGGCGCGCAGCTGCGGCACGAACAGGGTGGTGTCGGACAGGCTGACGCGGATGCCACGCAACCCCATCGCCGGGTTGCGCGCCAGCGGACCCATGGCGGCGGTGCTCTTCGCATCCATGACCTTGTCGGCGCCCAGGTCCGCGGTGCGGATCGTCAGCGGAGCACCCTTGAGCGCCCGCAGCACGCGCACGTAGGCGCGATGGTGCTCCTGTTCGGTGGGTGCCTGCTCGCGGTTCAGGTACAAGAACTCGGTGCGGTACAGCCCGACGCCTGCCGCCTTGACCCGCCGCAGCGCCTTCATGTCCTCGTCGACGTCCAGGTTGGCCATCAGCGTGAACGCGGTGCCGTCCTCGGCCACCGATGCGGTGTCGATCAGCTTCTTCAGTTCGCGCTGTTCCTGGCGCATCGCCTTCTGACGCCCGCGCAAGGTGTCCAGCATCGCCTCGGTGGGCTCGGCCAGCACCAGTCCCGAGGTACCGTCCACGGTGATGGTCTCGCCCGCCTTCACCAGGCGGCGGAACCCGTGCACGCCCACGATGGCCGGAATGCCCAGGCTGCGCGCCAGGATGGCGGTGTGCGACAGCTGCCCGCCGGTCTCGGTGACGAATCCGGCCACGCCGTGATGCTGCATGGTCACGGTGTCGGCGGGGGTGAGATCGTCGGCGACGACGATGCGTCCGGCCCAATGCTCGCCGGGGCGCTCGCGCGTCTCGTCCACGTCCAGGGCGCGGATCACCGAATCGATCACGTGGTGGACATCGTCGATGCGGGTCGACAGGTAGTCGTCCTCCATCTCCCCGAACACCCGCGTCAGCTCCTCCTTCTGGCGGCTCAGCGCCGCCTCGGCATTGATCCGGTCGGTCCGGATGATCTCGGCCGGACGCTGCGCGAGCAGGCTGTCGTCCAGCATCAGGATGTGCGTCTCGATGAACGCGCTGACATCCGACGGGGCATCCTTCGGGATCGTGTCGCGGGCGGTCAGCAGCTGCGCGCGGGCCACCTTCAGGGCGCGCTTGAGCCGCCGCACCTCGGCCGCCAGCTCGGATTTCTCCAGCACCCGGGTCGAGACATCGACCGCGTTCCGCGTCAGGACCACCGCCTCGCCGATGGCGACGCCGCGTGATACGCCGATGCCGCTGAACAGGAGAGACACTACTGGTCCTCGTCGAATCGTCGCTCGATCAGATCGGTGATCGCCTCGAGCGCCGCCTTCTCGTCCTCCCCGTCGACGTGCAGCGTCACCGTCGAGCCGCAGCTGGCCGCCAGCATCATCACCCCCATGATGCTCTTGGAGTTCACCCGCTGGCCTTCCTTCTCGATGTCGATGTCGGCGGCGAACCCGGCCGACAGCTTCACCAGCTTGGCCGCGGCCCGGGCGTGCAGCCCGAGGCGGTTGACGATCTTCAGTTCACGGCTGATCACGCAAGCTCCCGATGGCGCAACGACACGCCCGAACGCACCTCGGCGAAATGCGCCGCGAGCCGCTCGGCCAGATAGACCGATCGATGACGCCCGCCGGTGCAGCCGATCGACAGGGTGAGATAGGCGCGGTTCTCGGCCTCGAAGGAAGGCAGCCAGCCGCCGATGAAATCGCGGATGTCGGCGTACATGCGCTGCACGTCCGCCTGGGCCTCCAGGAACGCGATGATCGGGGGCTGCTGACCGGTGAACGGGCGCAACTCCGGCTCCCAGTGGGGATTGGGCAGGCAGCGCACGTCGAACATGAAGTCGGTGCCGGCCGGCGTACCGTGCTTGAAGCCGAACGACTGCACGATCAGCGCCAGGTTGCTGGCGGTGCGTCCGAGCAGGGAGGTGCGGATCAGGTTGCGCAGCTCGTGCAGGTTGAGCTGCGAGGTGTCGACCACCAGCTCGGCCTGGCTCTTCACGCCGTGCAGCACGCGCGCCTCCTCGTCGATCGCCGCGACCAGCGTCAGCGACTCGTTGCTCAGCGGGTGCTTGCGCCGGGTCTCCGAGAAGCGTCTGACCAGCGTGCTGCGATCGGTGTCCAGGAACAGCACTTCCACGTCGAGGTCGTCGCGTGCCCGCAAGGCCTCCAGCACGGCCAGCAGGCCTGCGCTGGAGCCGCGCTCGCTGCGCATGTCGATGCCGATCGCCAGCCGGTCGTACAGGGGGTCGTGACTCTCCAGCAGCCGGTCGATGACATCGCTGAGCAGCGGGGCCGGCAGGTTGTCGATGCAGAAGACGCCTTCGTCCTCGAGCGTGTGCAACGCCACGCTCTTGCCGGAGCCGGACAGGCCGGTGACGATGGTCAGGCGGGTCGTCGTGGCGGAATCGTTCACGTCGGCTGCTCGTTGGTCGGGGTGGCGGCACGCAACCTCCGTGACTGCTGCTCGACCAGGTCGCGCGTGGCCGAGTAGCCACCGGCACGCAGGATCTGGTCCCGAACCGCGGCCTCCACCAGCACGGCGATGTTGCGCCCGGGGGCGACCGGAATCGTTCGTTCCGGTATCTCGGTGCCCAGGATGGTGCGGGTGGCGGACGGTTCGGCCATCCGGTCGCCTTCGGCGTGCAGACCTTCGAGCCGTCCTTCACCTACCGTCTGCAACTGCACGATGCAGCGCAGGATCTTGCGCTTTCGCGTGTGCGCATCGCCGTACATGCGCGCGATGTTGAGCACGCCCAGGCCGCGGACCTCCAGAAAGTCCTGCAGCAACGGCGGGCAGCGACATTCCAGGGTGTTCGGTGCGATGCGGCTGAACTCCGGCGCATCGTCGGCGACCAGGATGTGCCCGCGACTGACCAGTTCCAGCGCCAGTTCGCTCTTGCCCACGCTGGCGTTGCCGGTGATCAGGATGCCGGTCCCGTGCACGTCCATCATCACGCCGTGCACGATCTCGCGCTCCGCCAGCGCGCGGGTCAGCTCGTGGCGCAGCCGCTTGAGCAGCTCGCTGTAACGCAGCGCGGAGCGCAGCAACGCGATGCCGTGCCGCTCGGCCAGGGCGATCAGTCCGGGCGGCGGTTCCAGCCCGTCGCTGACCATGAACACGTCGGTGGAGCCTTCCAGCGAGTATTCGAACCGATCGGGCAGCAGGCTGGCATCGTCCGAGAACATGCGCACCTCGGCCGCACCCAGCAGCTGGATGCGGTTGGCGCTGTTGAAGTTCAGCGGTCCGAGCAGGCGCGGGCGTTGACCGGAGGCCTCGTCGCGGGTCAGCGTGCGCTCGCCTCCCCGGCGTCCGGCCAGCCAGCTCAGCGCCAGTTCGTTTTCCAGCCGGACGAAGGTGTCGTCGACGGTGAGCTGCGGGAAAGGCACGCTCAGCCGACAGGAGCCGCGGACAGCTCGCGCAGCAGGTCGTCACCGTTTTCGCAGGCACGCAGCCTTTCGCGCAACCGCTCGTCGCCGAAGCGTCGTGCCAGCTCCGCCAGGATCTTCAGATGCTCGTCGTTGCAATGCTCGGGGACCAGCAGACCGAACACGATGTCCACCGGCTCGCCGTCGATCGATTCGAAATCGACCCCCGTCTCGAGGGTGATCAGCGCCGCCAGCGGCTCGTCCAGGTGAGCCAGGCGGGCGTGCGGCAGCGCGATGCCGTGTCCGATGCCGGTGCTGCCGAGCCGCTCCCGGGTGATCAGCGCATCCAGGATGACCATGTCGGAGACGGACGGCTCCAGCTCGCCGGCACCCTCGGCATCAGCGGCCGTGCGATCGGCTCGCAGCGATTCGCCGAGCAGCTCCGCCACGGTCTGCAGCGCGCGTTTCTTGCTGCGGATGTCGCAGCCGCAGCTGATGCGCTCGCTGGATAGCAGCGCGGGTAGATCGATCATGCGGTCGGTCACTCGGCGAAGAGCATGGGTGACCGATGGTACGCCGGTGGTTCGCGAAGTACAGGCGGATGATGATCGGGTGACGTTCCGTCGGTGTCCGGAGCGTCGCCCGAGGCGAAGGCGGCACGGCGCGCGCCGTCGTCGGACGCGCGCGCCGTGCCGCTGCCGCGAAGGCTCAGGCCCCCAGCGGTTCGATCTCCTCGACCGGGTCCTCGGCCGGCACGTCGAGCTTCTCGTTGCGCTGCGAGCGCGCCTTCTCCTTGTGGCGAATGAGCTGGCGGTCCAGCTTGTCGGCCAGCAGATCGATCGCCGCGTACATGTCCGGTTCGACCGTGCTGGCGTGCAGGCGGGTGCCGGCGATGTCGAGCGTTCCCTCCGCCTTGCGGCGTTCCTTCTCCACGGTCAGCGTGACTTGCACGTTGAGCGGGGATGCACCGTGCTTCTTCAGTCGCTTGAGCTTGCCGGTCACGTAGTTGCGCATCGAGTCGGTCACGTCGACGTGGTGGCCGGTCATGGTGAGGTTCATGAAACGTCTCCCTGAAGCACCCCTGGCGGGGCGGGTGGATGGACGTGCTGCACGTTCCTCGTCCGGCCCGGTCGGCCCGTCATCGAATCGATGACCGGGCTGCGTCCGCACGAGCGGACACGGGCGCGGGGGAGGGCCGTGCCGAAGGAGTCCGTGGACTCCGGGAACGCCGTCGGGACGGCGATGCGGGTGTCGATCGGCTGGCGCGGAATGCGCCTGGCCGAGCGAGGCAGGAGCGCCGGGTGCGGGGCTCGGTGTCACTGAAACGCTGAGCGCTTTCGCCATCAATTCAAGCGTTTGCGTTCGTTGCTTGGAGGTATGGACATGGACTCACGATACTTGGCGACCGTACGCCGCGCAACCTGTATCCCTTCAGCGACCAAGGTACTCGCGATCTTGCTGTCGGACAGCGGTTTTGTCGCATTCTCCGCAGCGATGAACTTCCGAATCATGGCGCGGATCGCGGTTGCCGAACATTCTCCGCCGTTGGCGGTGGAGACGTGGCTGGAGAAGAAGTACTTGAACTCGAAGATGCCGCGCGGGGTATGGATGTACTTCTGCGTGGTCACGCGCGAGATGGTCGATTCGTGCAGGGACAGCTGCTCGGCGATGTCGCGCAGCACCAGCGGCCTCATCGCCTCGTCGCCGTATTCCAGGAACGCCCGCTGGCGTTCCACGATCGCCGTGCCCACCCGCAGCAGCGTCTCGTTGCGCGATTGCAGGCTCTTGATGAACCAGCGCGCCTCCTGCAGGTTGTTGCGCAGGAAGGCGTTGTCATCGCTCTTGTCGGCACGCTTGACCATGCCGGCGTACAGCGCGTTGATGCCGAGCTTGGGGGCGATGTCCGGGTTCAGCTCCACCCGCCACACGCCCTTGACCTTCTTCACGAACACGTCCGGCACGATGTACTGGTCATGATCGTTCACCAGTTGCCGCCCCGGACGCGGGTTCAGGCTGCGGATCACCCGGATGGCGGCCTGCAGCGCGTCCTCGTCGACCTTGAGCAATCGGCGCAGGCGGGCGAAGTCGTGCTGGGCGAGCAGATCCAGGTGTGCGCTCGCGATCCTGCGGGCATTGGCGACGATCTCGGTCTGCGGCAGCTGCGAAAGCTGGATGACCATGCACTCGGCCGCGTTGCGGGCACCGCAGCCGGCAGGGTCCAGGTGCTGGATCAGGTGCAGCACGATCTCGAACTCTTCCCGATCGATGCGTTCGTCGCTGATCGGCCGGTGTTCGTTCAGCCCGCCGATCAGCGTGTCGACATCGTCCAGCAGGTAGCCGTTGTTGTCGATCGCATCGATGATCGTGGCGGCGATCTCCTGATCCCGGTCGGACAGCGGGGCGAAGCGGATCTGCTCGTTGAGATGGTCCTGGATCGTGGCCAGGCCTGCGTTGTGGAATTCGGTGAAGTCGCGGGACTCGCCATCGGCCGAACCGGAGCTTGCCGGCGCCGCCGGTTCGTACACGTCCTCCCAGGCGCTGTCGACCGGCAATTCATCCGGCATGACCTCGTCATTACCGTCCGAGGCGCTGTCACGCTCCTCGACCGCGGTGCCGAACTCGTCGGCGAAGTCGCTGGCGAAATCGTCCGCGTTCGGGCTCGCTTCGTCGCCGATGTCGAATTCGGCAAGGGTGGCGTCCAGCTCGGCCAGCTCCCAGGTCTCCTCGTCGTTGGCGGCATCCACGTCGGCGGCGGGCTCGGCGTCGGCGGCATCCCGGTCCTCGGCGGCATCGCGCGCCTCGTCCCGCGCACTCTCCATCGCCTCGCGGTGCTCGTCGCCTTCACCGGCCGCATCGTCGGCGTTCGGTGCGCTGCCGTCGTCCTCCTGCATCTCGAGCATCGGATTGCTCTCGAGCGCCTCCTGGATCTCGCTCTGCAGCTCCAGCGTGGACAGCTGCAGCAGCTTGATCGCCTGCTGCAGCTGCGGCGTCATGGCCAGCGAATGGCCCATCTTCATCTGCAGCGCTTGTTTCATGCTCGAATCGGGTCGTCTGGCGGGGGCGAACGGGCGCAGGGTTGCGCGCGGGCAGGATTTCGTGTCGAGTCGAGTATGGACGAGGGTTGCGCGATTACAAACGCGATGGTCGGTTCGACGCCGACCCGGTGGCAGGGGTGCCGTGCCGCTCGTCACCGCCCGTCGATGGCCATCGAATGCCGGGCATTTCCGATCGTCGCACGGCGAATGATCGGGGATGGCCGGACTCGCACGGGCATCGGTACCCGCCGGGATTCAGATCCTGAAGTCCTCCCCCAGGTACACCCGGCGCACCTCCTCGTTGCTCAGCAGCGTCTCGGTGTCGCCCTCGGCGATCAGCTGGCCGTTTGACAGGATGTAGGCCCGGTCGCAGATGCCGAGCGTCTCGCGCACGTTGTGATCGGTGATCAGCACGCCGATGCCGCGCTGCTTCAGGTGGGTGACGATGCGCTGGATGTCGATGATGGAGATCGGGTCGACGCCTGCGAACGGCTCGTCCAGCAGGATGAACGCGGGGTCGGCGGCCAGTGCGCGGGCGATCTCCACGCGGCGCCGCTCGCCACCGGACAGGCTGATCCCGAGGCTGTCGCGGATGTGACCGATCTGCAGCTCCTCCAGCAGGGCTTCCAGCCGATCGCGCCGATCGGCCGCGTCCAGCTCGCGCCGGATCTGCAGGATGGCGACGATGTTCTGCTCGACGGTGAGCTGGCGGAACACCGAGGCCTCCTGAGGCAGGTAGCCGACTCCCAGGCGGGCCCGGACGTGCATCGGGTGGCGGGTGATGTCGACGCCGTCCAGCAGCACCCGGCCTTCGTCCGGGCCGACCAGGCCGACCACCATGTAGAAGCAGGTGGTCTTGCCGGCCCCGTTGGGGCCGAGCAGCCCGACGATGTCGCCGCTGTCGACGCTGAGCGACACCCCTTCCAGGATGCGGCGCTTCTTGTAGGCCTTGTGCAGGTTCTCGGCGCTCAGCCTGCGTACCGCGGGGCGTGGCCGATCGACCTGGCCGGCGAACTTGCCGCCGGTCCGCTCGCTCACGGTTCGTCGCGCGCCGGTGGCTCCAGCCGGATGGTGACGCGCCCCGGTGTCCGCTCGCCCGTCGCACCTTCGCCGGCCGGACCGCCCTCGGCGCTCACGGTCTGGGTGCGCGCATCGAACACGATGCGCTCGCTCTGCAGGGCCTGGCGCGGCTGCTCCAGCGTGGCGGCGCCTTCCAGTACCAGCAGGCCTTCGATCGCATCGTAGGCGATGCGCCGCGCCGCGCCCTTCATCCGCTCGCCGGCCTCGTTGTCCTGCTCGAAGGCCAGCGGCGAGCCGGTGCCTTCGATACCCGCCAGGCGACCGTCCTGCAGCCGCACCTCGATCCGTTCGGCCCGGATCAGCATCGTGCCCTGGCTGATCTCGACGTTGCCCTCGAGCACCTGCAGGCCCTCGCGTTCGTCGAACTGCGAGCGATCGGCGCGGATGTCGATCGGCTGGTCCAGATCGCTTTCGCGCGCCTGTGCGGTGCTCGTGCAGAGGCCGAGCAGGGCCAGCAGCGCAGCGCTGCTCGCCCGTCGCCACGCGAACGGTGCGTTACTGGACGGCACGGGGCACCACGTCATAGCGAGCGGTCACGTTGGAGAGCAGGTCGAGCTTGCCCTCCGAGGTCGATGTCCGCAAGCCGGTGGCTTCCAGGAGCATGCCGGGTGCCTCGACCCGGACGCGCTGATCGGTGGAGACATCGCGACTGTCGAGCGCGATGCTCAGATCGCTGGTGCGGATCACCACGGTGCGCCGCATCGACGGGTCATCGGTGGCGCGTTCGTCCGGCAACTCGCTTCGGGTCCCGGCGACCGGATCGGCGACCGGATCGACCACGACCGGCTCGCCGATGGGCAGGCCGTCCAGCGGTTCGCGCCGCAGCACCACGTCCTCCAGCAGCGTGATGACATCCGGCGAGCGGCTCAGGCGTCCGCCGCTGGCGCGCATCGACCAGCGCAGACTCGGCTCGTTCAGCTGCAGGCGCGGTTCGACGATCTCGGCACGATCACCCTGCGGGAAGTGCGACAGGCTTCGACCGCTCAGCAGGTACTGCAGTTGCCCGTCGGCATCGAAGCGGCGCGTGGTGAAGTCCTCGAGGTAGAAGTCCGCCTGCAGGCGCTGCATCGTCAGCGGCTCGTCCGGCAGCAGCGTTTCGGGCGATTCCACCCAGTTGCGCACCACGATGGCGAACAGCAGCAGCGGTACCAGCAGCCAGTAGCCGGACAAGAACCGGCTCACACCACGCCTGCCGCCAGCAGCGCATGCATGGTGACGACACCGGCTATGCGCCCGCCACCGACCACCGGCAGGGCGGTGATGCGGTGTTCCTGGAGGCGGCCGACGGCGGTCACCGCGAGCCGGTCGGCATCGATGGTGCGCGGATCCTCGGTCATCACCTCGCGCACCTTCAGCGTGCGGATGTCCTGGCCGGCCTCGATGGTGCGCCGCAGGTCGCCGTCGGTGTACAGCCCGGCCAGCGCGCCGTGTTCGTCGGCGACCAGCACCATGCCCAGGCCCTTGCGGCTGATTTCCCCGACCGCCTCGACCAGCGTGGCTTCCGGACCGACCACCGGCACCTGGGCACCGGCGCTCATCACGTCGGCCACGTGCAGCAGCAGCCGTCGACCGAGCCTGCCACCGGGGTGCGAGCGCGCGAAGTCGTCCTCGCTGAAGCCGCGGGTGCTCAGCAACGCGATGGCGATCGCGTCCCCCATCGCCAGCATCGCGCTGGTGCTCGCGGTGGGGGCCAGGTTCAGCGGACAGGCCTCGCGCGCCACCGAGACGTCCAGGTGCACGTCGCTGGCGAGTGCCAGCGGTGAATCGGCGTGACCGCACAGCGCGATCAGCTGCACGCCCATTCGCTTGATGCCCGGAATCAGCGCCAGGAGTTCCTGAGAGCCGCCGGAGTAGGACAGGGCGATCATCACGTCGCGGGCGCGCAGCATGCCCAGATCGCCGTGACTGGCCTCGGCGGCGTGCAGGAAGAACGCCGGGCTGCCGGTGCTGGCCAGCGTGGCGGCCAGCTTGTGCCCGATGTGTCCGGACTTGCCGACCCCGCACACCACGATGCGCCCCTCGCAGCCGATCAGCCGTTCGCAGGCCTCGACGAAGCGATCGTCCAGCCGCGATTCCAGTGCCGCGACGGCGCCGGCCTCGGTGCGGATGACGGCCCGTCCCAGTTCCACGAAGCCGCCATCGGAATGGGTGTGGGAATCAATCGAGGGCATCGAGCCGATCCAGCTCGTCGAGTTCGTCGGCCTCGTCGAGGGCGTCCAGCCGGTCGAGCTCGTCGAGCTCATCCGGTTCGTCGGCCTGGTCGAGCGCGTCCAGCCGATCGAGCTCGTCGAGAGCATCCAGCTCATCCAGCTCATCCAGCTCATC
>Ga0115029_1000349_pt1 | contig 48252 bp, 37 predicted proteins | sample SidtaG_3_FD_87297 | JGI IMG/M metagenome (GOLD analysis project Ga0115029, IMG submission 87297) | Marine algal microbial communities from Sidmouth, United Kingdom - Sidmouth_Asex1 metaG | ecosystem: Host-associated > Algae > Red algae > Unclassified | place: Sidmouth, United Kingdom | collected... | reverse complement strand
CGACCGGTCGGAGACGACCCGCCTACAGTTCATCCCCGACGGCGAACTGTGGAAGCTCCCCTTCGCGGCGCTTAAAAACGGAGACCGCTTCCTGATCGAAGACTACGCGGTGAGTTTCGCCTACGCCGCCCCGCTGCTGTTTGATCCTGCGCTGGCGGCCCGCGCGGCGAGCGCGGCGGCAGACTATCTGGGCTACGGTATCTCGTACGAAGATCTCCAGGCCGACCTCACGGGCGGGGGGCTCCGGGCGGCCGATGCCGCAGAACTCCGCAACATGGGCCAGCTTCCCTTCGCCACCCGTGAGGTGGCCCGCGCGGCTGCGGCCATCGGTGGCACCTCACGGCTCGACGCTGTGGCGACGCTGCGGAGCTTCATCGCCGAATCCGCCGGTGCCAACATTATTCACCTCTCGATGCACGGCTTGCTGCGCGCCAACCCGATGGCTTCGGCGCTGGTGTTTCGGGGGGAGGAGGACAAGGGTTACGCCCTGCTAACTATGGCCGACGTACTGGCCGGCAACTATCCCGCCGAGTTAACGGTGCTCAGTGCCTGCCACACCGGCGGCGGTCCCCTCCAGACCAGCGAGGGGATGCAGTCGATCGGGCGGGCGTTTACGGCCGCAGGCAGCAAGGCTACCATCACCAGTACCTGGGCGGCACGCGACGAGACGACGCACGATATCCTCAGTCAGTTTTTTGAAGCGCTTAAAGAAGGCCTCGCCAAAGACGTCGCCTTTCAGGTCGCGCTCAAAGATTACCTGGCCGGGGGCACCGCCGCCGACCGCCAGCCCAAGAACTGGGCCAACCTGACGCTGACCGGCTCGGTGGCACCGCTCCGGAAGCGTAAACCCTGGATTGCGATCGTGTTGGGGCTTGGCGTGGCTTTGGGTATGGGAGTGCTGGCCCTTTCCCGCCAAAAGAATCAGGCGCGAACGCAGGAGGCAAAGACGGGTTAAGCAGCATTACCCCCGAACCTCCCCTTGCACCTGCGGCCGCGCCGTATACCCCCGTCGAATAAAACAAGGCCCCGGTCGGCAAAGCAAGTCCCCCGGTCTCCCCGGCAACAATTTCCGCCGCCAACACCTTACATTTGTCGTCTTACGCAAACCACGATAAGCCCATGTCTAAACTCGCCAAAGCCTTCGATACCATGTCTCAAGACGACGACCGCTTCGCCAACGTACTCATGAAGGCCCTCGAAGACAAGAACCTCGAAGGCTTCGATTACCTCGAATTCAAGCAGTCCGTCGCCAATATGCTCGACATCGGCATGGACCCCGACACCGCCATTAAAGCTGCCTTCGGTACCGGCTCTACCGTGGGCCTTTCGCTAGACAAACTGGTGAAGACCGCCAAATACTACACGGAAGTACTACAGGACGAAAAGTCGAAGTTCATGAACTCGATGGAAAAACACCTGATGAGCAACGTGGAGGGCAAAGCCAAGCAAACCGGCGAACTGAAAAAGAAGATCGCCAACTGGGAAGCCAAGATCGAACAGTTGAAAAAAGAAGTAGAAAAGGCCAAGGCCACCATCGCCTCCGCCGACGCCGACATCAACTCCGCCAAACAAAAGGCGGACATGAACCAGCAGGGTTTTGACGATGCGCTCGACGTGATCACGGCCGCCATCCGGCAGGATGTGGCGGACATTACGCGGGTATTGGGTTAAACCGGCTTAATAATCCGTAAGCCGGTACTTGAGTTGTAGTCCGCCGATGGCGTGTCTGGTGGCCGATAACAAGTGTAAGTTGGCCGCCAGTAAAACCCGTTCGGTCAGCACGTAGGTCAGCGCAGCGGTAACCCGCAGGTCGACCACAAAGGAATTGTAGGAGGCGCTCCGGTTGGTGGAGTCGTAGCTCACCTCCGCGGCGTAAGCGGGGAACACGGCCCGTTGATTGGAGGTCCGGGTGCGCTGATTCAGCAAAAGACTCTGCAAACCGATACTGGGCTGAAGGCGTCGGTGGCGGAAAAAATCAAATTTCAACTGGCCGGAGATACCATAAGTAAGATAGTCGATCCGGCCGGCGTAGTAAGCGTAATCGATTGCCGGCGTATCAAAGGCCGCGGGAGTGGTATCGAACCAACCCTTATTGTAATAAAGGCCACCCCCGAACTCGAACCCGCTCTTGAACTTCTTCTCCAGGCGCAGTTGGACGCTCTGACGGCCGGATGCGTCCGCCGGTTTGGCGCTCGGATACCTGCGATCTTCCAACGGATGGTAGACCAGGGTGTCACCCCCCCTGACCAGGGTGGCATTATAGCATTGTTTTTGAGGTTCCATTGTCCCTTCGGGAAAATACAGGGAATAAGAAACGGGTTTCCCCCGTTCCAGGTCGTACGAGATACTGACCGAGATGCCCCTCCGGTATACCCGTTCGCTTTGTCCGAAAAGTTGTGCGGAAAAACAAAGCAATAGGGCGGGTAACAGTATCCTCATGGCCGAAAAACGAGCGAAAGCCGGCGGGATTGCACCTTAGGATAAAATTGCCGGCCAATTCTGCGCCGGAGGAAACTACGGCCACCTCACCTCCACGTCATTAGAGAGTACCACTACCGCGATATAAACCCGTAACTTAGCGCTTCCAATTTATTCCATTTTTATCCATGGCCCAGTTTCCCGCCGACGTTACTCCTAAAAAAGCATTCTGGAAACGCCCCGAAGGGGTTACCGGATTGGTCTTCCTGATCGCTCTGCTGGCCGGTGGGGCTTTTCTTGCGTCTACGTTTTGGGGCCTGATCGGATCGTTCCTGGCCACCACGGCCGGTATCGTCGTTTCGGTAGCCGTACTGGGCGCGATCCTCTTTTCGGTCATCGATCCCCGCACCCGGGCCTTACTCGGCTATATGTACAAAAGTGCGATGCGGGCCGTCACCGGGGTGTTCGTCAACATCGACCCCATCGGTATCCTGAAGGGCTACATCGAGGAGCTGGAGAACAACCTTCAGGAAATGCGCAAACAGATCGGGAAACTGCGCGGTCAGGTCCGCCACCTGAAAACTCTCGTGGAAACCAACGAGACGGAAATTCGCAAACAACTTCAGCTGGCCAAACTCGCCAAGGAGCGCGATAAGAAACAGCAGATGATCCTCAGCAGTCGCCGCGCCGCCCGCCTGCGGGAGAGCAACCAGAAGTACGGGGCGTTGCTCACTAAAATGGACGTACTCAGCCGCGTGCTCAACAAAATGCACGACAACTCCGAGGTACTGCTGGAAGATACCCGCGATCAGGTGGAACTCCGTATCGTGGAGCGCAAAGCCATCCGCGCCAGCCACGGCGCGATGTCGTCGGCCATGTCGGTCATCAATGGTAATCCCGATCAGCGCGCTATGTTCGATGCGGCTGTGGAAGGCATTGCCAACGACGTTGCCAACAAAGTCGGTGAAATGGAGCGGATGATGGATCTTTCCAATGAGTTCATGTCGTCCGTAGACCTCCAGAACGGCGTTTTTGCCGACGAGGGCTTGCGCATGCTCGAAGAGTGGGAACAGAAATCCGACCTGATGCTGGCCGGGGGGCACATCGAGATGGACAAGGTAGCCAAAAAGACCGGCACCGAAGAAGTACTGGATCTCGACGCCATTCCGCGGCGGGAAAAGAATGTGCAAACTCGGGGAAAGTCTTCGGGGTACGACTCCTTCTTTGAGTAACGCTTGCCCGGCCTTTGGGCCGAATAAGTTCACTGCCCCTTCAGGTGTGGGGTGGTTTGCTCTAAAGACAAACTTACCCGCACGGTCTTAACGCCGGGGCAGCCAATCAGTACCGCGCCGCCAGCCACGAACCGATCGCCTCCAGCGCCGCCGGATCAAACGTAATGTCAATGTTTCCGTATTCCGTCGGTGCTCCGGTGTCGGCGGGCTGGAAGAGGTGGTTCAGATCGAGCAGGGGAGTGATCGTTACGTCCTCGTTTCCGTTGGTTGCCATGATCTCCGCGATGGCGTTCAGGTTCGTCAGCCCGTCGACCTGCGTATCCTTCAGGCCGTTGATGGCCAGGACGGGAATCGTCAGGTTCTGCAAAAAGTCTTTCGGCTCGAAAGCGATGAAGCGCCGCATCCACGGGTTGGAAAGGGGGGCGACGTACTGGGCGTTGAAGGTCCGGGGATCGACGATGCTCTTACGCAAGGCGGCGGGCAGGTTTTTCAGCTGGGCTTCGAAGACGTCGTAGAGGCCGTCGACGTAGGCTTCCTGATCGAGGTCGGGGTTGTCCTTGATCCAGGCGTAGGCGGTGCGCAGGCCGGGCTCGTCGCGGGAGATCAGAAAGTCGGGCTGGCCCATGCTGCGGCCCACCTGCCGACGCTGTTCTAGCATCAGACTGTCGATGGAAACGGCGGGAGCGGCCAGCAGAATGACAAAATCAAGCTCTTCGTCCCGGGCGGCCACCACGGGGGCGATCATGCCGCCCTCGCTGTGGCCGGCCACGCCAAGGGGTACGCCGGCCATCTCCCGAAGCGTGCGCAGGTAAGCTACGGCGGCGGTGGCGTCGGCGGCGAAGTCATCGGTGGTGGCGGTCTTGAAATCGCCGGTACTTTTGCCCACGCCCCGGTCGTCGTAGCGGAGTACGGCGTAGCCCCGGCGGGTGAGATAATCGCTCAATACCAGGAAAGGACTGTGGTTGATCTGGCTGCCGAGGTAGGCGTTGCGATCCTGGGGGCCGGAGCCGGACACGAGGACGATGGCGGCCCGGGGTTTACCCTTGCCGGGCAGGGTGAGCTCTCCGGCAATCGTCACGTCCTGCGCGCCGCCGGGGAAGGTGACGGCACTGCGTTCGTAGGGGAAATCCCTGGGGTCCTGCGGGCGGGCGGTGATGGTGATCGGTCCGTCGCCGACGGGATAGGCCCGGGGGCGGTTGCGGGTGAAGGTGATGGGAAAATCCTGGCCCGCCTGGCTGAAGAGGCCGCGCAGCTCGCCGCCGTCGAGTACGAGGTTGATGGATGCTCCCATGCCGGCCACCTCTCCGGTAAGTTTCGGGTCCTCGAAAATCAACGAGGAAAAGGAGATTTTAGCCTTGGTTTGCGCAGGGCTCGTCATGGCACCCGCGACCCCGCCCTGATCCTTTTTCAGTTCCAGCCCTACCGGCAGCTCGGTGCCCATCGCGTTGAGAATGGCGTACCAGTTGCCCTCGATCTGAGCGTGGGAGGTAAGCGGGCAGAGGAGGAGTACAAACAGGAATAATCGCATAATTTGAGGCACTTTTATGGCGCGAACGCGGGATGCAAAGAAAGTTTTAAAGCACGGGGTGTAAGCTTGCGACGGTTGATTTTACACGAGGTCACCGTCTTCGTCATCCGGCAGAGTATAGGCGTAAACGACGGGTGCCAGGGAAATGATCGCAATCACCGCCAGCATCACCACCGTGACGGCACCGCCGCTGAGCAGCAGCCCGTTCAGCGCCAGCAGAACGCCCCCGCCGAGGAAGAGCGGGCCGGCAAAGCGGTGGGTTTTCATCCAGATCCGCTCGCTCCTTATCGTGGCCGGTACCCGGATGCCTACGAACCCGTTGGGCCGGATGACCGGCAGGTAATTACCCAGCACTCCGAAGAATAAGCCGAACAGAATGGACAGCCCGCCCAGTCCGTTGTAACTCCCGGTTTCCGCCCCGTAGATGATATAACAGATCAGCAGGGAGGTGAACACCAGCGTGATGAGGCCGATGTTTCGTTGCTTGGCCGTAGAATGGCCGGATCCGGTTTTTTTTGCCAGCGCCGAACTGATCAGGAGGACCAGCGGTATGCCGATGGTCGGTAAAAACCAGAGGATGTACTTCGGCCCCCAGCCGTCGGCCTCTCCGCGCCAGTTGAAATGAATCGGAATCTCGGCCGGCAACCCCGGGTAGACCGACGCCAGGTAAATGAACGGCAGGAAAATGAAGAGCAGGGGGAGGAGATGTCGTTTACTATTCATGGTCAGCTAATTTGTCATCGTTACCCGCCGGGCTTGCGTTCAGGTCGATCACCCACCGCAACAGGTCTTCCACCACGGTGGTATTGAGGGTATAGTGGCGGTACTGGCCGCGCCGCGCCACGCCCACCAGGTCGGCCCGCTTCAGCAGGTCGAGGTGGTGAGAGATGCTGGGCTTGGAGATGTCGAAAGCCCGGGCGATCTCGCCGGCCGTCATTGATCCGGCGCGGAGGAGCTGGAGAATCTGGCGGCGGGTGGGGTCTTTCAGGGCTTTGAATACCTCGTCCATCAGCGGAAACTATTAGATAATTTAGTAATTAGACAAATATCTAATTAAAATGTTTGCTGTCCGGTGTGAAAGTCAATCCTGATCCGCCGCCAACTCCTGCAGCAGAATGTCCCGGATTCGCTCTGCGGCGTATCCGTCCCAGAGCGGCGGCACCACGCCGGTCTTAGCCCGTCCTTCCAGGATATTGTCCACTTCCTCCATCACGGTATCCGGGTTCAGGTCGGCCATCAAAATGTTGGTGCCGAGTTCCACCGTAATCGGCCGCTCCGTAGTGTCCCGGAAAGTGAGACAGGGTACCTGCAGGTAGGTGGTTTCTTCCTGAATGCCTCCGGAGTCGGTCACGATCAGCCGGGCGTTGTCCATCAGTTGCAAAAACTGCAGGTAGCCCTGGGGCTCCAGAACGTGCAGATTATCAATAGCCAGGACCTTTTTCAGTAGACCGTTTTTTTGCAGGTTATTGCGCGTACGCGGGTGCATTGGGAAGACGACGGGCAGGCGTTGGGCGCACCGTTTTAGGATATCGGCAATGTCCTTCAGACCCGCGATGTTGTCGACGTTATGCGGGCGGTGCATCGTCGTGAGCAGGTATGACTTTGCCGCCAGACCGAGTTCCTTCAAAATAGTTCCCTTAGCCGCTTCCGCGCGGAAGTAGACCAGCGAATCGATCATCACGTTTCCGACGAAGTGAATGCCCCTGCTCAGCGCATTTTCCCGCGCCAGATTTACGAGCCCACTGTGCTCGGTGATAAAATGATACTGGCAGATGGCGTCGGTAACCACCCGGTTCACTTCTTCGGGCATTTTACGGTCGCCGCTGCGCAGACCGGCTTCGACGTGGGCCACGGGGATGCCCATCTTCACCGCCACCAGGGTTGTGGCTGTCGTCGCGTTTACGTCACCGACCACCAGGACGAGGTCCGGCTTCTCCGCCAACAGTACCTCTTCGAACTTCAGCATCACGTTGGCCTTCTGATAGGTGTGGCTGCCACCACCGATGCCGAGATGAAAATCAGGCTTGGGCAATCCCAGTTGGTTGAAGAAGATATCGCTCATCCTCGCGTCGTAGTGCTGGCCGGTATGAACAATCTTGCTTTCGATCCTGCCGGAAGCTTCAAAAGCCCGGTGAAGAGGCGCAACCTTCATGAAGTTTGGTCGGGCGCCGACGACGGAGATTATTTTTAACATGAAAACTGGAATCTGTTATCGTTCTAAGTGGAGCAAAGAAACGAAAAAGACGGTAGAGCTCACTTCCGCCCGGCACTATTTGCGGTAGTTGATCGCGCGCCTCTGACCCACCGGCCCACCGGCCGTTCGAAGTAGCGGTACAACACGTAGCTGGCCATCAACGTCAGGATCAGCATTGCCGCTACATCGACGTACAGGTGATTGAAGGGAAACAGCTTCTCCTTGATCCCTTTATAGTACCACATCACCGGGCGGTGTACCATATAAAACGCAAAGCTGATTTCCCCGAGTAACTGCCAGACGGGATGACGGAGCCAGCCAGAGAGCATACCCCTCTGATAGGCAAAGACCCCGATCAATAGTATCATCGGTACCCAGTAGTATACGGAATACCGGTACACGCCCGGCACCCCACCCGAAGAGCCAACGAATAGCGCCAGTAAGCCGATTGAACCGACCTCCAGCAAGGTGAACGAGTTTTTAGCCGGTAAAGCCGACACCGGTATAATGCTAAAGACGTTGAAGAGCAGGATTCCCAAAAAAAAATCAGCGATCCGGGCCAATGGGTGGACATAAAAGACCGCATGACGCCAGTCCGCGGGCACCAGCGGAATCGCCAACGGAACGATCAGGGCCAGGCCGAATACCCAAAAAGCATGACGGCCGTAGCGCCGCACCAATTTTGCCACTCCAATGGTCAGCACAGGGAAAGCCAGATAGAAGAAAAGCTCCGTAGAGATACTCCACGAAGGAGAATTATAGGCAGTGTATACCGGAGTGATAAACCAGTAACTTTGCGTCAGGGTCAGGTGAGCAAGAAAAGTAGCGGCCCCTTCACCGGTCACCAGCGCACTCAGCCCGCCGGAGGTAATGGGTAGTACGATCAGCAGTGTGATGATGTGCAAGGGGTAAATCCTGGCGATTCGGGCCCGGTAAAAACCACGCCACGAAACGGACTTGCTCAGCAGTCGCTCCTGATAATTGTACGCCAGGATGAACCCACTCAGAACGAAGAAAAAACTTACCCCGATGTAGCCCTCGCTTAGTACACTGTTGTAAAATTGCCGCCCCCACCCGTCTCCTTCTTTTGAGAGAAAATAGCAATGGTGGCCAAAAACGGCCAGCGCAAAGAAAAACCGTAAAGCGGTTAGCGGGTATATGATCGGGCGGGACGACATAAGCTTAAAATCTGATCCATTCCTCCGGCACCAAATCACCGGTGTTAATCTTTGGGTCGGTAAACCAGTTCTCCGGCGCTACCACCATCTTGTCCGTCCCCGTATTGAGCCACGCCGCCCACCAGGCGAAGGAGCTGTTGGGAATCAGGTAATGTTTGCACTGCGTCATCAGCTGCATGTAGTTGCCGAACTTAAAGCCCTTGTGTTCGTGGTCGACGAACTCCGTCGGGTGATCCAGTTTTATGTTCTCCCGGCACCAGGCTACGTCGTCGGAAAACACAAAGAAGCGGGGCTCGCTCAGCTTGCGCCCCAGGTAATCAGCACCCCGCAGAAAATATTCCTTGTCGGTTGCGTTGAGGGTATCCACCTTCAGAAAGTCGGTACGACGCACATTGAGGCAGATGGCGTTCGAGCTTTCGATGCGGGTCAGCAGTTCCCGGCTTACGGGGATGATCTCGCGGCTGAAACGAAAGTCGTGGCGAACCAGTTCCTCCACCCCGGCGAAGTATTTGGGGCTTTGCCACCAGCCGTCGTAGATGGCACCTTCCCGCGCACTCGTTAGAACTTCCGGGCTGAAATGGAAATGTGGTTCTTTGACAACGGGCAACTTCCGCGTCACCGCCCAGCTGACCGCCTGGCTAAATCTTTTAAGGCGCATATCATAGATCGGGGCCAGGACGGCCGGCGGAGCCAGAAAGTTCTTTTCCGTCGGTTGAAATACGTCAAGATCATAGTTGCGGTACACGAAATCGGGACCGTTATTGCGGTACAGCAGGTTGGTGGGATCAAAGGTCAGTTCCGCATCCAGCTGCCTGGACAGCTGCCGCCCGAAGGCATACTGAAACATCTGGTTGCCCATTCCCCCTTTATACCTCACAATAACCATTAGACCTTACTTTTTAGTAGTAATTCAATTACCTGCTCCAGCTCTCTGCGAGTTGCATAGGCACGGCAAGCGCCCTGCATTTTCAGGGTAGCCTCCCGGTAGGCGGTGTTCGTCAGCATCTCGTCGATGTTCTCCCGGATGTCTTCCGCCGAGTCTTCGTCCTTGTCCGCCATTAACCCGATGCCATGGTAATGAACCCGCGCGGCACAACCCGGCTGGTCCGACCGTTTGCCGGAGTAAATCAGCTGCGGTACGCCAAAGTGGATGCACTCGTGGATGGTGTGAATGCCGGCGTGGTTGATGGAAAGATCGGCCTCCTTGAGCACCCGCAGCTGGGGCACGTAAGCAAAGGTGTGAATATTTTCCGGCAACGCACCCAACTCCGCCGGGTCGAGTTGCCCGCCCAAACCAATGAACAGTTGCCAGTCGGCGCGCATCGCCACCGCCGCCGTTAGCCGTTGCAGAAAGCCGACGTCGCCGGCGTGCAGGGTGCTCACCGTCACGAGGATCAGTTTGGCTCCGGCAGACTTCCGCTTCGCCAGCAAATCGTCGAGGGACAGACCATCATGACTGACGGCCGGCTTTTCTTTTCTGCCCTCACGGACCATCGGCCCGACGTAGTGCAGATCAGGCCGGGGCTCGTGGGGGAATTCCATTTCGTACGGCGTCATCGAGATCGCAGGCAGGTCGTTGTAAGTGAATACTCCCGGCCACCAGTTTTCCCGGATCAGGTCGCGGGGGAAGCCGCATTCATCCGCCAGGGCTAGGAGGATGCTGCGCCGGTCGGTCCAGGAGCTGAGCAGGGCCATTCGGGCGAACATTTTCGAACGTTGTTTCTTCACGGCCTCCCAGTGGGCGCTCATTGCATCCTGCGTCCCCGCCTCCCCTACCCCGGGGATAACATCGGTCAGCAAATACGGCAGACCCGGTCGCCGCCAAGTGGAATACCACTGGCTAAGCAAGACGAGGTTACGCTTCATTTCGTAGGCAGAAAAGATGTATTCGTGCAGCTCGATGTCGATCAGTACAAGGTCGGGGTCGAGGTCTTCGACGGCTTGGCGAAAAGCGTGGGGACGATAACGCTCCAGCGCGGCGGCGCGGCGTTCCTTCCGGTCGCGGAAGCGCAGCCAGGTACGGCGAACCCTACCGCTACCCTTCGGTAATGGCGGTGCGGGATCGAGGTCGATGAAGGGCAACTCCACGAAGGCTAATCCTTCCGCCGCCATCCGCTCCCCTACCGGACGGGGAGCGGCAAAGGTCACCGCATAGCCGGCAGCGCGCAGCCGCCGCGCCATTTCAAAGCTCGCGTTCAGGATGCCGGTCAGGCCGGTGGTCACTATAAAAATACGCGCCATCTATTCGTCTTCCATTTCCTCCATCAATTGCACGATCACGTTTTCCACATGGCCCGCCAGGCTCCGAATGGTGGGGAAGCGAAAAATGGTGTTGGCCGCCAGTTCCAGTTCAAAGGCTTCGTTAACGCGGTTGATCAGTCGGATGGCGGAGAGGCTGTGCCCGCCGATGTCGTGAAAGCTGGTCGTGACACCGATCTCTTCCAGCAGCAGTGCATCCCGCCAGAGTTGTTGGATCATTTCTTCAAACTCCGTTTCCGGGGCTTCGCCGGCGGCGGCGGGGCCGCTCACGGCCAGGGCCGCCAGGGCTTTGCGGTCGATCTTTCCGTTGGCGTTCAGCGGCATTTCCGGCACAACGAGGTACTGCGCCGGAACCATATAGGCGGGTAACCGTTCGGCGAGAAAAGATTTGGCGGCGTTGGGGTCGAAGGCTCCGGCGGTCACGATGTAAGCGACCAGGATCGTTCCCTGCCCTTCTCCCCTCGCCAGCACCTGCGCGCGCGCCACCGCCGACATTTCCAGCAACGTGGCCTCGATCTCGCCCAATTCAATGCGGTAGCCCCGCACTTTCACCTGGCTGTCGATGCGGCCCAGAAAATCTATATTGCCGTCGGGGAGCCACCTGGCTAGATCACCCGTTGCGTAAACCCGCTCGGCGTCAGCGTCAGCGTACAATTTACGCAGCACGAATTTTTCGGCCGTCAGGTCGGGTTTACCGAAATAGCCCCGTGCCACCTGTACGCCTCCGATGTACAGTTCACCGGGAACGCCGATCGGGGACTGCATACCGTTACCGTCGAGCATGTACAACGAAACATTATCTATTGGTCGGCCGATGGGGACGCCGCTCGGGGGCGAGCCGGTGAGGGGCACGGCCCAGTGCGTAACGTCGATCGCCGCTTCCGTGGGTCCGTACAGGTTGTGCAGTTCGGTATCCGGCAGTTTTTCCCGGAACATAACAACTTGGTGAGGCCTTAGGGCTTCGCCGCTGCAAAGCACCCGCTTCAGTTGGGGTAAATTGAAAGTCCCTTCCAGGAAAACCTCCAGCATCGGCGGAACGAAATGCAGGGTGGTAATGCTTTCCCGCTGGATAATTTCCCGCAGGTAGCGGTCGTCTTTATGGCCACCGGGGCGGGCAAACACCAGTTTGACGCCCACCAGAAGCGGCCAAAAAAGCTCCCACACGGACACGTCGAAACAAAAGGTCGTTTTTTGCAGCACGACGTCGAGATCAGCTTCGAGTCGAAAGGTCTTTTGCGCCCAGTGGAGGCGATTAACAAGGCCGTCGTGCTGATTCATCACGCCCTTCGGTTTGCCCGTGGAGCCGGAAGTGTGGATGATGTAGATGAGTTCTTCCGGACGGGGACGGCGGGGTGGTTCGTAGGTCGGTTGACCGCTTATCTCCGGCCAGTTGGTATCCAGCGCCAGGGTTTTGCCACCGTGGATGGCGGTTAATTTTTCGTAGTGTGCAGCCTTGGTCACCAGTATTTCAGCACCGGTATCTTCCAGCAGATAGCCGATACGCGCCACCGGAAACTCCGGATCGATGGGTGAGTAGGCGCCACCGGCCTTCAGGATGCCCAGCAGGCCGATCATCATTTCCAGCGAGCGGTCGAGGCAGATGGCCACGGGCATTTCGGGAGTCACGCCGAGGCCGAGCAGGTGATGGGCGAGCTGGTTGGAGCGGGCGTCGAGGTTGGCGTAGGTAAGGCTTTGGTCGCCGCTGACCACGGCGGTGCGGTGGGCGTTGTCGGCCGCGGAAGCGTAGAAAAGGTCAACGACCGTTTTATCCGTCGGGTAATCCGCCGAACCGTTTTTTTTGGCGCGGACGCTGGTGCAAAGACGGGTTAAGGGCAGGGTTCGATCCGCCAGAAAATCGTCGAATACTTCCATGAATTGATTCGGCACCGTATCCCCGAACTCTTCCCCCAGCACCGTGGCGTTGACGTCGAAGCTTATTTTTGGTACGCCCGTCCCCTCGAAGTCGTAGATCTGCACACTCAGGTGGTGCCCCGGCTCGGTATGTCCGGAGTGCAGCCATTCAACCCCGATCTGCGTTTCGCCGGATTCGACGAAAGACTGGTTGATGTAGTTGAGCAGTACGTTGAACGAAGCGTTGGAGGCGCGCGTACTGCCCCCGGGTTTGGCGTGGCGCAGAAAATTCATCGTCTCCGCCTTCACCTTTTGCAACAGACTGGTGAAGGTTTCCCCGTCTTCGAGGGTTACCGCTTGCGGAAAAAGCTCCATAAAAAGGCCCGGTGTTTGCTTATCAGCTTTAGTGATCCGGTTGTGGGCGGGAGTACCGATGGCGAGCTCCCGCTGGCCACTGACTAAGTACAGGTAAGCGTAAAGCACGGTAGAGAATACAGTAAACTTTGCCAGATCAGCCGACCAGTTGCGGACATCGTCTTCCCCGATCACCGCGTCTAACTTAGCGGCGCGTTCTTCGCCGAGCGAGAATGTCCGGCGGGTGGCCGAATCCTCCCGGCTGGGGTTTTCACTTCCGTACAAAGAGGGAGGCGGAGGCAGCGTGGTGGCTTTTGCGTCCCAGTATTCCGGGTTTGCGGTGGGCGGGGGCTGGGCGGCGAGATAGTCGGTATAGGGCTGAAAGGGGTTCATTGGCAAGGGCTCGCCCGTGCGCAGGGCCTCATAACACGCGAAGACGTAGCGGACCTGCAGGCTTTTGCCCCACCCGTCGGTGATGAGGTGGTGCTGATTGAGGTACCAGACGTACGCGCCGTTCTCCGCGGCAATCAGGGCCGTGTCGTAGAGTCGCTCCTCCGGCCTGAAGATGGTAGTGGCGCACCGCTCGGTCAGGTACGCCCGCCTCCCGGCGTCCGGGTCGTCATTTTCCGACAAAAAAACGATCTCTACTTCGGGCCGGCCCGCTTCTTCTTCCTCCGCCGGGTAAAGCCGTTCACCGTCGGCCGTGAGCCGTAAGTGCATCGCCGCGCAGTGCCCGATCATACGGTGAATCGCCGCCAGCAGGTGCTCCTTGTTCGTACCCTCCGGCGTGGTGATGGCAAAGGCCATATTATTCATTGGGCTGTCCGGCAGGAGTTGCTGGCCGGCGCGGACCCAGGTTTGGGAGCGGGTGAGGGGGTAGGACTTCGTGGATTCGCTGGTGGTCATGGTTTTGTTCTATGGCCCGGGCTTCGTCCGGATGTATCTTCCGAATGGGTAAACCCGGATTTTGCCCGGCCTTGTTTTTCGGGGTGATCGCTTTACGATAGCGGCCGTTGGAGGCGGACCCGGCGCTATGCTTTCACTCTTTCTACGTACGCCGCCATAGCCGCCACCGTCATAAAGTTCTCGATGGCCATGTCCTGAGGGGCTACGCGGAAATCGTAGGTCGTTTCCAGGTGCTCCACCAGGCGCATCATCTCCATGGAGCCAAGCAGGCCGCTGCCGAGCAGGTCGTCTTCAGGCTCTATTTCCAGTTCGGGGTCACCGCCGTGAATTTCGTTTTTTATGTAGTCGACTATCGTTTGTTGCATCATCGTGTTTCCTTAGTTGTGAGGGAGCGGTGGAAGGATACCTACGCGACCAGCTCCGATTTCAGTTTTGACCGGTCGATCTTGTCGGTAGCCGTACGGGGGAAATGCCCACGGAACAGAATAGTTTCGGGGACGGCGTACCAGGGAAGTTCATCCCGAAGATAGGCGAGTAGTTCTTTTTCGGTCATGATGCCGGGGGCCTGAAGGATGACGAGGGCGGTCAGTTGCAGGGCACCGTCCTTACCGCCGGACAGGGCCAGGGCGCAGGCTTCCCGCACGGCGGGGCTGGCCAGCAGCAGGCGCTCAACGGCGCTCAGTTCCACGCGGTAGCCCCGTATTTTAACCTGGTGGTCCGCCCGGCCGAGGAAGTGCAAACAACCGTTTTCTTCTTCCCTTACGAGGTCACCGGTCCGGTAGAACCGCTGTTCCAGATCGCCGGCCACCCGGCGGACGAACCACGCTTTAGCCGAGCGGCCGGGCAGGTTCCAGTAGCCGAGCATCTGGGTGGTGGTACGGATGAGTAACTCACCGGTTTCACCCGGGGAGACTTCTTCGTCGTCCGCACCGACGATCAGGCGGTCGGTGTTTTGCCAAACGTCGCCGATCGGGATGGGCGCTTCCCCCTCCGGCGGACCGGGGAGGTCGTAGCAGGTACAGACGTTGGTTTCGGCCGGCCCGTACCAGTTGCCGAATTGCGCGCCGGGAAAAAGCGGGAAGAGTTGGCGGGCGTACTTTGGAGCCAGGGCTTCGCCGGCGTAGAAGAGGTAGCGGACTTTGTCCAGTACGAGGGTGTCGGCGGTACCGGAGTTGAGCAGCTGCACCAGGGCCAGCGGAACGCTGTACCAAACGGTGATGCGCTCCCGCTCCATCAGTCGGCCGAGGCTGGCGGGGAAGATCGTTTCGGCATCGGTGGCGATCACAGCGGTGCCGCCCACGAGTGGAGCGGCAAAGTAGGCTAGCTGGGAAATATCGAAATAGATCGGCGCGTGGTTGCCGAAGCGGTCTTCAAAGCTGAGGTCATAACGGGCGGCGGCGTTGCGGGCGAAGGCCAGCCCTGAAGCATGGCTGTGCATGATGCCCTTGGGCTTGCCGGTGCTGCCGGAAGTATAGATGATGTAGGCCAGATCGGTTTCCACCCGTCGGCCCGGAGCGATCCCTTCCGGTGTATCGGCAAAAACGGTCTCCCAGCCCGTGACCCGGACCCGGCCGTCGGTCTTTGCTCCTCCAATAATTTTTTGCACCCGCGACCCCGCCCCCATAAGTGCCTTAAGGCTCCGCTTTTGCGACGGGTGGCTCACCAGAACATCGATGCCGCAGTCTTCGATCACGTACGCATTTTGCGTTGCCGGAGCCTTGGGGTTTAACGGCACGTACACCCCCCCGGCGTGTAAAATACCGTAAATGGCCACCGCCGTTTCCACGCAGCGGTTCAGGTAAATGCCTACCCGATCGCCCGGTTCAACCCCCTGCGCACGGAGTGTTTGGGCCAATTGCCGCACCTTGCGGGACAGCTCGGCGTACGTCATCCGCTCCGTACCGCACACGAACGCCTCGCGGCGGGGATAGCGCGCTGCGGCTGCAAAAACGGCATGCTGCAAAAGGTGGATCATAAGCCGAGGTACTGGGCGATGATGTTTTTCTGGATGTCGGAGGTGCCGGCGTAGAGCACCCCCCCCACGGCGTCGCGCAGGTCGCGTTCCACCCCACCCGCCCCCAGGTAGGCGGCGCCGCCGAGCGTCCGGATCGCGTCCATGCTCGAAGCGACGAAAGCCTCGCTCAGGTAAAGCTTGAGCATGGTCGCTTCCAGCCGCGCCGACTTCCCCTCCTGCTTCAGCCAGGCGGTCTTGTACAACAGCAGGCGGGCCGTCTCCAGCCGCACTTTCATGTCTACGATGCGGTGGCTTACGGCCTGAAATTTACCGATGGACCGGTCGAACTGCTTCCGCTTTTTTGCGAAGGCCACGGTGTCTTCCAGCTGCCGCTCCATTGCCCCCAGCTGGGAAGCCAGAATGCAACAACGGTCGTATTCCAGGGAGTGGTTCATGATGGAGTACCCCAAGCCTTCGCGTCCCACCAGGGCTTCCTCGGGCAAGTGACAGTCTTTGAACGTCATGGAGCCGATCGGTACCGAACGCATGCCCATCTTGGTATGTTTCTCCGAAAGGCTGAACCCCGGCGTGCCCCGCTCGACGATGAAGGCCGAGATGCCCCACCCCTTCAGCTTGGGGCTGCCCTGGGCGAAGACGAGCACGAAATCAGCCAGCGGGGCCAGGGTGATGAGGTGTTTCTCGCCGTTGAGTACGTAGCCGCCGTCGGTTTTCACCGCCGCCAGTTGCATGCTCATCACGTCGGAGCCCGCTTCGGGTTCGGTCAGGGCGTGGGCCCCGATGATGTCACCGGCCGCCATGCCCGGCAGGTATTTTTCCTTCTGGGTCGCAGAGCCGAAGTGCAGCAGCGGCGTCTGCACCGTCCACATCTGGGCGTTGAGGGCGAAGGCCAGTCCGTTGTCGTCACAGCCTTTGCCGAGCGCCTCCATGGCCAGCAGGGCACGCGGAAAATCAACTTCTTCCAGTGGCCCGCCGTACTCCGCCGGCAGGGCCAGCCCCTGGATACCGAATTTCGCACAGGTCTTCCAAAGCTCGCGGGGGAAATGCTGGGCCGCATCGTGCTCCCGGCTCTTACCACACAATTGCTCCCGGGCAAAGGTGGTGACGCGCTGCTGATAGTCTTGGTATTCTTGCGGCCAGGCGAAATTCATTTATCGGGGGATGTTACGCGTAGATTGTAAGTGAATAAACCCGGTCCGGTTGAATTTTGCTGCCGGCTTAAGATGGTCCCATCCCGTACCATCCGGGATACACGGCCTTAGTCAAAATTAAAACGAGTACCGTAAGCTGGCCCGCACGAAAAACGGCGCTCCGGGGGTAAAGTGAATTTCCTCCACGCTGGTCACTTCGTTGCGCAGGCGCGACTCGGTGGCAAACTGCGTTTCTTTCCAGTCCACGTTGAAGAGGTTCTCGACGTTAAAGCCGAGGGAGAAAGGCTTGAAGTCGTAGTTGGCGTTAAGGTCGACGATGGTGTACCCCTCGGCAACGATGCTGTTGTCTTCGTTGGCGGGCCGGTCGGCCAGGTAACGGAACTGTACGCCGCCCTTAAAGTTACCCTTAATGGCGTTGAGACCGCCCACGGCGGTGTAGACCGGAGCGAGGGGGATACGATCATGACCTTCCGCTTCCTCAATGGCCCGGCCGTAGGCATAGTTGCCGTCCAGGTTGGCGAACAACCAGTCACTCACCTGGTAGCGCAGCCCCAGATCGACGCCGTAACGGCGGGTACGGCCGCTGGGCTCCACGATGCCGGCATCGCCGACGTAAACGAATTCCTGTTCCAGCTCCAGGTACCACAGGGCGACGTTGGCTACTATCCGGGGCGCGGGCTTGAAGACGGATCCCAGGTCAAAACCGTAGGCGGGAGGCAGGATGGCGTCCGCCTCCTCGTCCAGCACCACCCGGGTATCGTTGGAGTGAAAACCGACACCGGCTTTGGCGAAGAGCTGTACGCTGTTGCCGGCGTTGTAGATCACGGACAGCTTGGGCGCAACGATGCCACCGGACTGCGTCTGGGGGTTGTACAACGAATCAGATGGGAGTTTCGACTGGTAGGTGAAGTTGAGGTAGTCGTACCGCAGACCGGGGCGGATGACGAAATTGCCCGCATCGATCTCCGCGTCGGCGAAGAGGTAAATGTTCTTCTCGTCCACGTCGCCGAACTGGAGGAACTCCAGCAGCTCCGTCCGGTTTTTGGTCCGGGCGAGTTGATTGTCTTCCGAGCGGTCGGCCCGCAAACCGGTTCCGACGCGGAAGAGTACCTCGTTGGCGCCCAGGTAAGCCATCTTGTTCCAACTTGACTCGAAGCCGAAGAGCTGCCGGTCTTCAAACTGGCGAATCTGGTCGCCATTGACCGGATCTTCGAGAAAGAAGGTGAAGTTGGAGAACAGCTCAAAATCGTAGAGGGAGTAATAGAAGTTGCTTTTGATGAAAGAATTGTCTTCCATCAGGTGATTGAGTTCGAGCGCAACGTTGGTCCGGCTCGTGTTGCCCCCCTCCGTATCGTCGATGGCCCCGAAGCGGGTGATCGAGCCGTCTTCTACCGACCGTACCGGCACCTGGCCAGAGGCATCCCACTCGCTGGCAAAATGCGAAGCCAGCACGGAAAAGCTGGTACCGTTGCTCAGGCGCTGGGAGTATTTACCCATGAAGTTGTTGCGGTAAAAATTCTGCGAAGACTCGAAGGGGCCGTCGGTACTGATGTACTCGGCGGCGATGTAGGCGTGGCGATCGGTGGTATCCAGCAGGTTGAACATACCGAGGGCGCGGTAGCTGTTGAAACTACCGACCTGAAGGCCGACCTGCGATGATTCCAGCCGGTCCTTGGTGCGGAATTCCACGTAACCGGCGGTGTTGAAGTTGCCTTTATCGGCAAAGTACGGCCCCTTGCCAAAGTCGATCTTATCGATGGTTTCGGGGATGACGAAGTGCAGATCGGCGTACCCCTGGCCGTGGGCGTGGGAAACCATGTTGACCGGCATGCCGTCAACCGTGATCGCAATGTCGGTGCCGTGGTCGATGTCGAAACCGCGCAGAAAGATCTGCTCGGCCTTACCACCGCCGGCGTGCTGTCCGATGAACAGACCGGGTACTTTACGCAGCACCTCCTGCGAAGACCGTACCGGGTCGATCTCGACGTCGATGGCGGAAACGATGTTGGTCCGGCGGGAATTATTACGCACCGTTATCTCCCCCAGGTCGAAGGCGGACGCTTCAAGGTTGATCATTACCGGCTTGTCGGTGTCCCGCACGATCACGCGCAGGGGATCAAAACCCAGATAACTCACCAAAAGTGTATCCCCCACCGAGGTGCCCCGCAGCAGGAAGTTGCCGTTCTCATCGGCGTGGGTGTGTACGTCGGTACTCTTCACCAGTACGTAGGCACCGATAAGGGGTTCGCCTTTTTCACTGGTCACCCGACCGCGGATATCCTGCGCCGAAATCGCGGTCTGGGCAAAAAAGGAAATGAGCAGCATAAGAATGCAAGGGGCAAGACGGATCATCTTGTGGGGGGTAGATTTTAACAACATGTTGATTTTTTGGGTAAACTTCCTGTTCTGAAATGTTTTACTAAAGAGCCTGATACTCCGAGTTACTGATCATAAACGGCGGCATCTCGCAAATAAGCGGCTTTCAAATGGTTTCCGTGAACAATTATCCGTTCTACTGCTTCCGAACTACTTATGCCTTTGAGCCGGTCGACAACCTACTACTTTAAGAAAAAACCGTGTGTTGGCCGCCTGACAAAAGTACGAATTTCGTGTAGGCTGATGACCGCGTACAATCTTACGCAAAATTACTAAAGTCGGATCTTAAAATAGCTTGTTTTCTACATTTTTGAACATAATCGGTACTTAGCCGTAGTATGCCAGCAAGATCTTTCCACTACGAAAATCACCTTCCGACGGGTCAGATCGTGATGTTCTGATCCACTTTACGTTGGTGGCCGCACTGGAAAACAATCCGTCCGCCCCGGAATTTTCGTACACTTTGATCCACCCCCCTTTCAATTCCATCTACCCGGGTAAAATAGCCAGATGAACGCATTCAGAAAAGTAATGGAAATGCTGACCGGAGGAGAACGGCGCATGTTTGCGCGGCTCGGGTTGATCGTTTTCGTCATGGGCATTCTGGAGGTGGTAGGGGTTGTTTCCGTCTTACCCTTCATTCAGTTGGTGGCCGATCCCGGAATTGTGGACCGCAGCGATCTGGCCCACCGGGTTTATGTATTCTTCGGTTTCACCGCCGCAAAGCAGATGCTGATGTGGGCCGGTGCGGCCGTGATCGGCTTGCTGATTCTTACCAACGGGTTCTCCATATTTAAGACCTGGTACCAGTATCGGGTTTCGTGGAGCGTGTCGCACAGCGTCAGTATTCGGCTGCTGCGGTCTTACCTGGCCAGGCCGTACGAGTATTTCCTGAACCGGAACACGACGGAGTTCACCGCTTTCATCATTGGTGAAACCACGCACCTGACCAACGGCATCATCCTGCCGGCCATCGAGTTCATTTCGCGGGTGATGGTTTCCTTCCTGATTTTCATCTTGCTGGTCTGGATCGACCCCGGGGTGGCGCTGGTGATGTTCGGCACCCTGGGCGGAGCGTACGCCCTCATCTTTCTGCTCCAGCGGCGGTACCTGCGGCGCACCGGGGAGGAACGCCTCGACCTTGCGGTAAAACGTTACCGGGGGGTGATGGAGCTCTTCAGCGGCATCAAAACGGTACAGGTCTACGACGGGAACGATTTTTTTGCGGACCGGTACGAAGAGGCCTCCCGGAAATTCTGCGACATTCAGCCCCGTTACAATGTTACCGTTGCCTCCCCGCGCTACATCATGGAGGTACTTTCTTTCGGGGCCATCGTGGGCATTACGATCTACCTTTACCTCACCGTCAGCGACATCGAAAACATCGTACCGCGCCTGAGTCTGTACGCCGTTGCCGGTTACCGGTTGCTCCCTTCCCTGCAGTCTGCTTTCGGGGCCGTCGGTAAACTCACGCATACCTGGCCGGTGATCGGCAAGCTGCATGCGGCCCTCTTCGCCAACGAGGCGAAACAGTGGGGCGCGGCCGCGGGTGCAAGGCAGGCTGAAGGGCCGGCCACGGTCTCCGAACTGCAATACCGCATCACCATCGAAGGGCTCAGCTTCACTTACGAAAACAATCCCGAGCCCACCCTCCACGGCATCGATCTCCGCATTTACAAAGGACAAACCGTTGCTTTCGTCGGGGCCACCGGTTCCGGGAAGACAACGCTCGTCGACACCATCGTCGGGCTCCTGCGCCCCGATGCCGGAACGGTCAGCATCGATGGTCACCCGCTGACCGATGAGACCCTGCCGGGGTGGCGGCGTCAGATCGCCTACGTTCCCCAGGATGTATTTCTCTTCGACGACACCGTGGCCCACAACATCACGCTGCGGGAAACCCTCGATGCCCCGGCCCGCCAACGCCTCGAGGCCGCCGCCCGCCTGGCCGATATCCACGCCTTCATCGTGGGCAACCTCACCGACGGATACGAGACGCACATCGGGGAAAAAGGCGTCCGGCTCAGTGGCGGCCAGCGCCAGCGCCTGGGCCTGGCCCGGGCTTTTTTTCACAACCCCTCCGTGCTGGTGCTCGATGAGGCTACGAGCGCGCTGGACAACGTTACCGAGCGCGGCATCATCGAGTCTTTGAATCTCCTTCCCGAAGAAATCACTACCATTGTGATCGCGCACCGCCTCTCCACCGTCAGGCATGCCGATCGGATCTTTTTCCTGCGCAACGGCAGCATCATCGCCGCCGGAACGTACGCCGAGCTGGAGGAGCACAGTCAGGAATTTCAGGACATGGCGCGTACGGCTTAGCTGAATTACCGATATTGTGCCCTCATTTCCTTCCTACGGACCACAACCTTCCGGACTGGGGAAGCACCAGAATGACCTTCAAAAAAATGAATCAGGCACCTTCCGTTGTTTTCGCGCATTTCAGCTAACAACTTCAGGCATACGATAACGATATGATCAAAAGACTTTTCCCCTTCCTCTTGCTGCTCTGCTTTCTACTTCCGCAAACCGCCGGAGCACATAAGCCCGATCAGAGTTATCTCTTCTTAAGCATCTACAAAGACGAGATCAAGGGCCGGTACGAGCTTTCCCTGTCCGACCTCAACCGCGCCGTGGGCATCAACCTCACCAACCCGCTTTCCGCAGACGAGGTGAAGCCCTACCACGACCGCCTCCACGCATACATCGCCAGCCGATCCGATTTCAACGAAGGTAAGTTCCCCATCCGCTGGGCCGAGGTGGTCGTGAACAACCTGGACCCCGGTGACGGCGAGGAAGACTACGTCAGCTTTTACTTCACCCTCGACGGCGTTACCGAGATCCCCGATGATCTTCCCATCCGCTACGAACTCATCTTCGACCAGGAGCCCAACCACACCGGCGGCCTGATTCAGGAGCACAACTGGAAAGCCGGCGTCCTCGACAACTACACCCGCCTCTCGGCCATCTTCACCCCCGGCGAGATGCAGCAGACGCTCGACCTCACCAACGGCTCCGTTTGGCAGGGCTTCACGGCCCTCGTCAAACTCGGCATGTGGCACATCTGGATCGGGCTCGATCACATCCTTTTTCTGGTTGCCCTGATCCTGCCCTCCGTCGTACGTCGCAAGCCCAAAACGGCCCTTACCGACGGCGGGAAAGCCTGGGAGTGGGTGCCCGTTCCCGAATTCAAGTCGGCTTTCTTTTACATCCTTAAGATCGTCACCGCTTTCACCATTGCCCACTCCATCACCCTGGCCCTGGCTTCGCTCGGTTACGTGGAACTCAACTCCCGTCTGGTGGAGAGCATCATCGCTTTCTCCATCGCCGTTGCCGCCTTTCACAACATCGTGCCGATCTTCAAAGCCAAGGAATGGGTCATCACGTTCATCTTCGGACTTTTCCACGGTTTCGGCTTTGCCAGCGTACTCGGCGAAAAAGGACTGAGCGGTGACTTCATGGCCTATTCCCTGCTGGGCTTTAACGTCGGCGTCGAACTCGGTCAGGTACTCATCGTTTGTGCTATTTTCCCGGTCCTCTACTTCATCCGCAAGACCAGGTTCTATCCTCACCTCATTTTTTGGGGCTCCATCTTCCTCATCCTCATGGCCATGCACTGGGTGATCGAGCGGGCGTTTGACTTCAACTTCAAGTTCTTTAATGTCTTTAAGGACATCTTCGGGATGTAGCAACCAATCACTCAAACTCGGAAAAACAGGGTACTCTCCGGTAAAAACAATCAGCTGAGCACTAAAAACAACTCCTCCCAGGCCGACCTCCTCGCCAAGTGGAAGCAACGCAAAAAGCCCGCCGCCCGCGCCATCCCGCCCCGGCCACCGGGGAGCGTGGTGCGTCCCACCGGCGGCCAGCGGCGGCTGTGGCTCCTGCAGGAGTTGTACCCCGAAAACACGTTCTACCAGTACGGTCACCTCTACGATTTTTCGGGGCCGTTGCGCGCCGATCTACTCGAAGAGGCTTTTCGGCAGGTGGTAGCCCGGCACGAGATCCTGCGGACCAACTACGTCGGTGCCGACGACCAACTGAAGTTGGTTATCCGTCCGGCTACGGATTTTAAACTCAGTCGCACCGACTTCAGCGACCGGGCGGCGGAAGACATTCCCGACCTGACCCACGCCGAGGTTCACCGCTTCGCCGGACTACGTTTTCAACTGGCCGAAGACTGCCTGATTCGCGCCCTGCTGATTAAGACTGGGACGGATCGTCATCAGCTCATCGTTTCCCTGCACCACATCATCGGCGACCGCGGATCTTTGCTGGTGCTCAACGACGAACTGTACCGGACCTATTCCGCGCTGGCGGCAGAGACGGAGCCCGCTCTCCCCGAACTTACGGTGCAGTTCCCTGACTTCGCCCGCTGGAAGAACGAACGCCCCGTACCCGTAAAGAGCATCGCTTACTGGCGGGAGACCCTCGGCGGAAACCTTCCGGTTTCCAGCCTTTCGTCCGACCGGCCTCGGCGCGCGGAGGCGACCTTTGCCGGTAAGTCCGCGACCATCGAATTATCCCCCGGAGACTCGGACCGGGTACGGGAGCTGGCCCGCGCTCTCGGAACTACGGCCAACGTCGTACTCCTTGCCGCTTACCAGACCCTGCTCCTGCGCTACGGCGCCCAGAAAGACCTTACCGTCGGCATGCCCGTCAGTATCCGCGACCGTACCGAGCTGGAAAACATGATCGGTTTTCTCAACGAGACCGTGGTGTTGCGCAGTCGTTTCGACGACCCCGAAGAAACCTTTCGCGACCTCGTCGTCCGCGTCAAGAATCAGGTAGAAGCCGCCCTGGAACACAAAAGCGTTTCATTCGACGAACTGGTGAATCTCCTGAAACCCGTACGGGTACCGGGGGCCAATCCGCTGTTTCAGAACATGTTCGTCTACAACGCTCCCGCCCCGGCTGCCGTCCTCCCCACCGGATTAACGGTGACCGATAAAATGCTGGACCTCGGGGTATCCAAATTCGACCTCACGCTCTTTGCCATTGACCTCGGCCCCACCTTCGGGCTCACCCTCGAATATGCCATCGACCTCTTCAGCGACGCTACCGCCGAGCGCCTGCTCACCAGCCAGCTCGCCCTCCTCGCCGACGCCCTGGTCCGGCCCGACGTGCCCTGCGCCTTATTAAACGTCCTTGGTCCGGAGGAGCAACAACTTCGGGCCGGCTGGAACGCTACGGCCACCGAACTGCCCCGCCCCGCTTCCGTAATGGATTTTATCATCAAAGCGGCAAGCGATCATTCCGACGTCAGGGCCGTTGCGGACCAGACCGGTCACCTCTCCTACGCCGATCTGCTCAACCGCGCCGATCAGCTCACCGCCAGCCTGATCGCCGGCGGCACCAGGGCAGGTGACATCATCGGCCTTGCCTGCGGGCGCAGCATCGATCTTGCCGTCGGCATCCTCGGCATTTTGCGGGCAGGTGCCGCCTACGTGCCCCTCGATCCCGCCTACCCCGCCGCCCGCGTAGCCTACGTAGTTAAGGACGCCGGTATCGGGGTGATCGTGACCCAGCCGGGCCTCCGCAACCTGTTTGCGGATTACACCCTTGTCGACGTTCCCACCCAAAATCTGCCGCCTACCCTACCGGTAGCCTTCCCGACTATCGACCCCGCCTCTCCCGCTTACCTGATCTACACTTCGGGCAGCACCGGGCGGCCCAAGGGAGTGGTCATCACCCACGCCAATCTGGTGCATTCCACCACGGCCCGCTTCGCTTTTTTCGATCACCAGCCCGGGGTCTTTCTGCTGCTCTCCTCCTACGCGTTCGACAGTTCCGTAGCCGGGATTTTCTGGACGCTTTCCCGGGGGGGTACCCTCGTTATTCCTCCAGAACGGATCGAGCAGGACATGGAACAACTGGCTGGCCTGATCGAGCGCCACCAGGTTACGCACACGCTGCTGCTTCCGTCGTTGTATCAGTTGCTCCTCGAACAAACTCCCGCCGACAAACTTGCTTCGCTCAAAACGGTGATGGTGGCCGGGGAAGCCTGCGGCGGGCAAACCGTCGATGCGCACTTCCGGCTAATGCCCGCCGCTGAACTGGTCAACGAGTACGGCCCCACGGAGGGAACCGTCTGGTGTACGGCGCACCGGATTCGCGCCGAAGACGCGCGCGGGGCCGTACCCATCGGAAGACCGATTCCCAACGTACGCAACTACATTCTCGATGATGCCTTCCAGCCGGTCCCCGTCGGCGTACCGGGCCAGCTTTACCTGGGGGGCGAAGGACTCGCCCGGGGCTACTGGAGGCGGGACGATTTGACCAAAGAAAGATTTCCCGAACTTATTCCGGGCGCGGACGCGGGTGCAAAGAAGGTTGAAAAGCAAAGGCTCTACCGCACCGGAGACCTCGCCAGTTACCGCCCCGACGGGCTGATCGACTTTCTGGGCCGGGCGGACCGTCAGGTGAAGATCCGCGGCTACCGGGTGGAGCCGGAAGAAATCAGCCGCGTGCTCAGTCAGCAGGAGGTGGTAAGGGAGGCGGTCGCCATCATTGACCAGTCAGGATCTTCTCCGCGCCTGGTGGCTTACTATACGCTTCGGGAAGCGCCGCAGGAGCACGATTTACGAACCGCACTTGCTTCGGAACTTCCCGCTTACATGGTTCCGTCGGTTTTCGTGCCCATGTCCGAGTTTCCCCGGTTACCGAACGGCAAGATCAACGTTCCGGCACTTCCCGCACCCAAATTCTCCACTCCGGACAATTCAATGACATTCGTTGCTCCGGAAACGCAGACGGAGGAAACACTGGCCACCATCTGGGCTAAAGTGCTCCGGCTTCCGCGCGTTGGCCGCAACGATAATTATTTCGACATCGGTGGCGATTCGATTCGCAGTATCCGCGTCATCTCGTTGGCCCGGAAGGCCGGCCTCGAACTGGCCCCTACGCAGCTCTTTCGCTTTCAGACCCTCCGGGAGTTGGCCGCTGCGGTCGACGCCGACCGGTCTGGCAAAACACCTGAAAACGATTACGGGAATTCCATCGTCCCCCTCAACCAAGCCCGGCGGGGAGACCCCCTCTTTTGTATTCATTCCGGCGGCGGGCACGTATTCTTTTACCAGCCCCTGGCATCGGCCCTGCCACCGGACCGGCCGGTATACGCCATCCAGCCGAGTACCCTCGCTACCGGGGAGGCTCTGCCCGCAAGCATCGAGGCAATGGCGGCTGATTACCTACGCGAAATCCGCAAGGTTCGTTCCCGTGGCCCGTACCATCTGCTCGGCACGTGCTTCAGCAACGCGGTGGTTCTTGAGATCGCACACCAGTTGCACGCCGCCGGGGAAGAGGTCGGTCGCCTGATCTTTGTCGATTCGGGCCCCACCACCCTGGAGCGTCATCCGGAGGTGAAATCCCCCACCATGACCAATGCCGTGAATATCCTCAAAAACCGCAACTGGCGCAAACTTCGTCGTGCGTTTTACCGGCGGTGGTTCTACGTCCGGCAGGCCATCGGTGCTACCGTGGAAACCGAAGAACAAAAACAGGTCCGGCTCACCACCGCCGGGTTGTACCAACTCTACTTCCAATACGATTGGAAACCGATCTCCGCTCCCATAACCCTGATCCGCAGTACAGAATTTGCGGCCCGGCCGGACAAAGCGTTTCACATCCGGCAGTGGACGGAACTGGCCGCGCGGGGTTTAGACGTCAGGGTCACCCCCGGTACCCATCTGAACCTATTCGCTTCGCCCCAGGCCGGGGGGCTGGCTCAACACGTCGAGGAATGTCTGCAAGGCACTACCACCTCGGCTTAGCCGATACTCCGTGGGTAACTCTATCCCCGGGAGACATCCGTCAACCCCGCGCGGGTCACCTCCACCTGTGGCGAACGCCGCTACTCGGCCGGGAAAAAGACGTGGCCACCGCGAAAACGTTTCTTTCCACCGCGGAACTGGCCCGGGCGGCGCGCTTCCACTACGCCCGGGATCACGTCGCCTATGTGATTACCCGGAGTACGCTGCGCCGGATACTCGGTCGCTGCCTCCGGCGAAATCCCCGTACGCTGGAATTTGTTTACGGCTCCTTCGGCAAACCCGCGCTCGTCACCGACGATCCTTCCACTACCCTGCAATTCAACGTCGCTCATGCCGGAGGGTACGCGCTACTCGGATTTACCACCGGTGCAGACCTCGGTGTCGACCTGGAGCCGGAAAACGATGACCTGGAGATATTTCGACTGATCGACCGTTACTTCTCTCCCGAAGAGACCAAACAGGTGATGGCATTGCCGGTTGCTGATCGGGTTCCCGCTTTTTTTCGCACTTGGACGCGCAAAGAGGCCTTTATCAAGGCCAACGGTGCCGGACTTAGCCTTCCCCTGGAGCAGTTCGGCGTGTCCGTCGGAATCAATGAACCGACAAGGCTGAGGCGCATCGACTGGGCTCCGGATGAGGTCGATCAGTGGGCGTTGGGTTCCTTTATGGTGGCGGAACGATTACCGGGGGCGGCCGTGACGGGAGGAAAACTGGAGCAAGTCTGCTATTATGACGTACCGGCCACTTGGTTTTGAGTGCCAGGTAATCTTTAAAAGAGTTCAGGAGCAGACTAAAGCCGGCTTCGGGAGCAGGTCGTTCCCAGTTCCTCTTTTATAACGAATATCGGTTCTAAAGACTTGAGTTCAGTCGCTGGTCCCAGCTTGTTACGATCTCCTCGAAGACCGTTTGCAGGGGCTTGGTGATGCCCCACGCCGGATAATGCGTTTGCATCTTGGTCAGGTCGGAGATGTAGCAGATGTGGTCGCCTTCCCGGTTTTTGTCCGAGTAGGTGTAATTCATGGGTTTACCGGTGATGCCGGCCACGCGACTGAAAGCTTCGAGGATCGAGGTGGAGTTGTCGCGTCCACCACCGATGTTGTACACTTCGCCGCAGCGGGGCGCTTTAAAGAATTCTTCGATGAAGCGGGCGACGTCGTAGGAGTGTATGTTATCGCGTACCTGTTTTCCTTTATAGCCGAAAACGGTGTACGCTCCTCCGGTAACGTTCACGCGAATGAGATAACTCAGAAAGCCGTGCAGTTCCACGCCGGAATGGTTGGGTCCGGTGAGGCAACCACCACGCAGGGCACAGGTCGGCATATCGAAATAACGACCGTACTCCTGCACCATCACGTCGGCGGCAACCTTGGAGGCTCCGAACAGGGAGTGCTTGGACTGATCGATGGTGAAAGTTTCCTTAATACCATTGTAATAAGCAGCATCCCCGTACTCCCAGCGGGTATCGGTTTCAACGAGATGGAGCCGGTTGGGAGCGTCGCCGTAGACCTTATTGGTGCTCATGTGAGCGAAGGGGCTGGCGGGGCAGAACTGACGGGCGGCCTCCAGCAGATTCAGAGTGCCGACGGCGTTGACGTCGAAATCGTCAAAAGGGCGGCTGGCGGCCAAATCGTGACTGGGCTGGGCGGCGGTGTGGGCGATGTGGGTCGGACGCAACTCTTCGAACAGTTTCAGAACGCCCTGGCGATCACGGATATCGAGTTCAACGTGCTCGAAGTTGGCGCATTGTTTTTGCAACTGTCCCTGGTTCCAGCGGGTATCTCCCCGGGGACCGAAGAAATCCGCCCGCATGTTGTTGTCGATTCCGTAGACCTTCCAGCCCATGGCGTTGAAATGCCGAACGACTTCGGAACCAATTAAGCCGGAAGAACCGGTGACCAGTAGTTTGTTCATTTTTTTGATTTGAGTTACGGCTTTGAACGCCGTACGGTTCTCTCCCCGGGCGCTAATCCTATCGTTACCCCGAGGGTATTTGCAAATTTAATTTCCAGGCATCCGGCGGGAAGTAAAGTATTCCACCCGACCGCCTGATCGTAGTTCTTTAAGCTGGCTTCTCCTCCCTCCCAGCCCAGGAGGAGATCACCGGCCCGGCATCCCGCGGGAACGAGTTCCACCCGCAAATCGTGGGCGAAGTGAAAGCGGGCGACCGCCGCAGCGGAGGTATTTACCTCATCCGTGATCAGGAGGGTGGCACCAACTGACTCAAAAGTACGGCGGTGCGGGGTCTCGTAACCGTTATGGCTGGCGGTGAGCCGGGTTTCCGTATCAACCTCCAGCGTTGTGTTTGCCCGGCGACCAACGCGAAAGCCTCCCCATACGTCGGAGGAGTTCCGGTCGTTGAGGGTGACGGTATTGTGCGCCGGCGTGGAGCGCTCCCAGGTACGCCGGCCGTTTTTCTCGTAGGTACTGATGGCGGGGTCAACGATCACCGGCCGGCCGTTGAGGTGCAGTTCAAACGTGAGGTTGTCCGCATGCGCGTGACCGGGAATGTATCCGGGGCCGATACCGGCGGCATCGATCCATAAATCGTAGGGGCCATGTTGCCAACGGCGGTAGCCGCACGCTCCGAGCCGTACCGGTGCGGGAGATATGGCCAATGCAGCGGCAAACACCCGTAAATCCGCCAGAGCGGGCGCTATTCCGTCGGTGCTGTCGTTGAAATGAGCGTAGCGACCGTCGGGGGTACAGAAAGCCACGGCCCAGCCAAGTTGTTTGGTCAGAGAATCGTGGAGAGTTTGTACGATTGAGGGCAGTTTGGTCGTGAGTGTCGGTACTTTCGTAGCGGAGATGGTGCCGAGTTTCAACATAGCGTCGTACACCACCAACATTCGCTTCAGGAGAGTGAGGTGGTACATCGGGCTTAGTTCGTAGTGAGCCCCGTCGGGGAGGTACTGCTCGGCGAGCTCGGTAATCAGCAGCCGGTCCGGCCCGTCGGTAGCAGAGATGCCGGGAAGAAAATGCGCGGTGAGGCTGAGGGCCAGGGCGTTTTCGAGCAGGTGGTTACCCCCCAGGTGAAACTCGCGCTTGCTCCAAAGGCTTTCGTACTGGCGGCGAACGGAGTCGATGGTTTCCGGGGGCATTTCCCTGCCGGCGTCCAGGTAAAATTGAATCCAGCTTACCAGTCGTAAGCTGGTGGGATAGGGTTCCCAACCGTCCCGATGGGTATGCTTCCCGTCGATCCAGGCACTGATCAGCGCGGAGCCTTCGGCAAAAGAGCGATCGGAAAGAAATTCGAAATAATTGAGGTTATACGTCCAGAGTTTACCATGCCCCGCGAAGTTCCAGTCGATATTCGCCGGGGAGGGGAAGTCGACCGTCAGGTTTAGAAAGGAAAAGCGGACGGGCTGGTCCCACTGCTTTTCAACCGCTCTTCGCACCTGCGTTCGCGCCGCATTATTTTTCGTTAGCCTTCCCGTGATCCGGTAAAGGAATTGGTAGGCCACCTGGCGGGGCAGCAAATGCCGCAGGGTGTGAAAAATTCGGATCAGTTTACTGATGGCAAAGACGTTGATGTTGGGCCGCAAGGTATAAAAACAACGCCGCCCCTCATCCGAAATCGGAAGAGAGGCGGCGTATTACGTAAAAAACCTGCGGATCGGTACGCCGAAGCGTACGGCTCCGGTTTTACTTCATTTTGATCAGGCGACGGGTGGTTACCATCTCACCGTTGATGATCTGCATGGTGTACGTACCATTGGGCAGATCTTCGAGGGGGAAACGGAATACACCAACGGCACTGGTAACGCGCTCCTGGCGCGTACGGCCGTTTCCGTCCAGGATGCGCATGGTCACCTGGCCCTCGATACCGGCCGGGACGGTCACGTTCACTGCACCTTCTCCGGTTGGATTAGGGAAGAGGCTTACGTTATCATCAAGCAGATTGGCGGTAAGATTACTTCCACCACCGGGGACGGCACGGCGGGCACATGCGACGGGAGACTCGTAAGCACCGATGTCGCGGGTACCGAAGGGAGCGCGACCGGTCTGGTCAGCGGTAACGTCGGCGGAGTTACCGGCGTCGACGGCGTCGCTGGGACAGATCAGGGCGTGGGTCATCGTGACACCACCATTATTTGCAAGTACCTCAAGACCGGCATTGCCATTGATTATGTCACTGCCAACGGCATCGAAACTGTTCAGATCATCGTTTCCGATCAGGTTAAAACCGCCGGAGTTGACGGTGCCGCGGCTAAAGTTATCGAAGTCTTCCCAGCGATCACCGGTAGCGTCGTTGTCGGCAATGATGGTTCCGGTAATGTCGAGTGATGCCGTCTGGCTTAGCTGCGAGAAACCACCACCGGCGAGGGCAGAGTTGAACGCAATGGTGCTGTTGGTGATGTCGATATCACCGTCATTGGCGATACCACCACCGGCACCTCCGGTGAAGTTGCTGGAGATGGTGGAATTGGTGATCGTGAAATCTCCACCGGCTTTATTGAAGATACCGCCGCCTACCGTTTGTTCGGCAATTACATTGTTGCCGGCTACGGTAGAGTTAAGCAGCTCCAGAATACCGCTGTTATTGAAGATGCCGCCACCACCGTCGCCTTCGGCCGTACCCGTTACGCTGTTGTTCATGATCGCAACTTCATTGACGATCATTGTAGTACCGGCCTGGTTCCAGAGCCCACCACCTTCGTTACCTGCGGTGTTGTTCGTGACGGAGCCGCCCCGGAAAAATACGGTGCCCCTTCTGCCGGTTACGTGAAATGCGCCACCGTTACCGGGAGCGGAACCTACGGTATTGTTGTTGTAGATATTGTTGGTAGAAGAGTAAAGGCCGTCAATTTGCTCAACGGCGCCACCGGCACGGTTGGCGCGGTTGTTCGTAAACGTAGAGGCAATAACGGTCATGTTGCCACCGGTAGTAAGCAGTGCACCACCGGAACCGGAACTGCCGTTGGCACTGTTGTTGTTGGCCCTGATCCCGGTTACGTTCATGGTACCACCGTTGTTGAAGATGGCTCCTCCTCCGTTGTCCCCACCGTCTCCGTTAGCTTCATTGTCGATGAATGTTGCTCCGACGATCTTGGTCGTGCCCAGGCTGTTCCATACGCCACCACCTTCGCTACCGGCTACGTTGCCGATAAATGATCCGTTCAGGATCAGCAGGTCACCCCTGCCGGTAATGTGAATTGCGCCACCGTTACCGGGTGAGGTACCGACGACATTGTTAAAGAAATCGGTATTGATGACCCGGAATCCGTTAAAACCGCCATCATCACCGGAAACGTCCTCGATGGCGCCACCGGCACGGTTGGCGAAGTTGCTGGAGAAAGTTGCCCCGTCGATCAGCAGAGTTGCGCCCTCATTATTCAGAATGGCACCGCCACTACCGGACGTACCGGAAGCCCGGTTGTTGGTAAAGGATACGTTGTTTTTGATCACTATGGTACCGTTGCCGCGGCTGTAAAGTGCACCGCCACCCTGGTCAGGATCATTACCCAGAGCTTCATTGTCGTCAAAGATTACGCCCTGACCGACGGTAAGGGTACCGGAAGCGATCCAGATACCACCCCCTTCAGCACCCGCGGTATTGGAGCGTACGAGACCGGAACGGAAAGAAATGTTGCCGTCGCCGCCAACGTGGATACCTCCACCGTTACCGGGAGCATTAAACACTTCGTTGGAAGTGATCGTAGCGTTTTGAAGTACTACCAGCGTTCCGGCACCGGACACATCCTCGATACCACCACCGGCACGGTTGGCCGTGTTGTTGCGGATCGTAGCGTTCCGGATCTCGAGTTCACCACCCGGGCCGTTCAGGATTCCACCGCCGGAGCCGGACGTACCGGATGCGACGTTGCCGCGAATAATGGAACCGCCCGTAACGACCAGCTTGCCACCGCCGGCGTTGTTGTAAAGTCCGCCACCGCCCTGATCGGCATCGTTGCCGAGGGCAACGTTGTTCCGAATACGAACGTTGATGAGCGTGGTGGTGCCGTTGTTGTTCCAGATGCCGCCGCCTTCGGCACCAGCACGGTTACCTCTTACGAAACCATCGGACATTCTCAGGCTGCCGTCGCTGCCGATGTGGATACCTCCACCGTTCCCCGGAGAGGTAAATACTTCATTATCGCTGATTCCGCTGTCCTCGATGGTAAACACGGTGCCGGAGCCGGAAATATCCTCGATGCCGCCACCGGCGCGGTTGGCCGTGTTTCTGAAAATTTCAGCGCGCGTGATCTGGAGATTGCCACCTGTAGAATTAAAAATACCACCGCCGGAGCCGGAAGCACCATCGGCTACGTTGTCAACGATGCTCGTACCCTCGAAAATTTTCAGGGTGCCGCCGTTGTTGAAGATACCACCACCACCGTCATCGGCGGCCGGGCCGGAAGCCGTGTTGTTGCTGATGTCAGCACCACGTACTATCATCTGTCCGGAACCGTTCCAAAGCGCTCCGCCTTCGCGGGCCGCTACGTTGTCGGTGTAAAGGCCGCCTCTGACGATCATGTTGGCGGGTCCGGTAATGTGCACGCCCCCACCATTGCCGGGAGATCCTCCGGTCATGTTTTCTGACATGGTCACGTTACTCAGTAAGTTGTTGGTTTCGGGGCCGGAAATCTCTATGGCACCACCGGCACGGCTGGAAGTATTGTTGGTAAAAAATGTGTTGGTGACTGCAATACCACCGCCGGTGCTCAGGATGGCACCACCGTTACCCGCAGCACCCGTCGCGGAATTATCAACAAACCGACTGGCCGTAACCAGCAAGCGGCCGCTGCTCGCTACCGCGCCACCGCCATTGCCAACGCCGGTTCCCGCAGCGGAGGAGTCGCTGATCCTTATGCCGTCCAGTCTTAGAACGCCCACAGGATTCAGAATGGCACCACCACTTCCGTCCGTAACTCCGTTTCTCAATTCGAGGATACCGATGTACACCTCGCTGGCGGTGGTGACGTTAAAAATTCGATTAGCGTTGTTTCCGCTGATAACGGTATTCCCGATGCCGTTACCCCGGATGCGCAGGGCCTTGTCAATAACGATCTCTGAGGAAAGAACGATCCGTCTGCGTGTAATACGGGAATTGAACCGAATGGTATCGCCGGGAGCGGCATCGGCGACGGCAGCACGCAGACTACCTGCACCGGAATCTGCGGTAGAGCTTACGACAATGGTGGTGGAAAACAGCATTGGTAAGGCAAGAAAACTGAACGCGGCGAGTAGTGTCATCCGCTTGAGGTAGATCTGAATCATATTTGACTGTAAATTGTGAATGAAAAAATTTCAATTTTCTGGTACAAAATTTAGATGTACCAATAGGTTAACCTACGATACAAAGCACAGGTTCGGTTTCAAATACAGATATTTTAATCTTAAAAATTGTCGGACGGACATTACAAGGAATAGCACGCACAGACGTGCTTCCGAAACTTTTCGGGTAGTACCATTTGTGGCCGGAGGATAAGCAAGGTTACGTGTTGATGGATCCGAATTGCCGATATATCGACCGGTAGTCATTAAAGCTGTCCTCGGAATCTTCCAGCATAACGGAACGCCGACCGTCTCGATCGTTCCATACGGTCAGCAAATGATCGTGCAGGGCATCGAAGTCTCCCTGTCGGTACAACAGTGCTTTGGCGCAGCGACGGCATACATCGGTCGCAATGGCCGGTGTCCCGACCAGCAGGCTTTCAGCCACGCATAAGCCGTAGCTATCGAGGAAAGACGCCCTGATAAAGACATCTTTCCGGGCAAGCACCTCCAAAATATCGTTTCGGTCTTCGAGCAAATCCACCCTGATAGTGGTACGGGCGGCGGCAATGACGGCCTCCAGTTTGGCCCGGTAGTCGTCTTCCACGATCACGGTGGACATCATGATCGTGATGGTTGTCGGCACCGATGTTTCCCGCTGGAACCGAACGGCGGCGGTGACGGCTTCCTCCACGTTATACCGTTGCATCCAGACGCCGATCGTTGCGATGTCAAACTGCGTCGGGGAGCGTTCGATGGCGTTGAAATCGGGAATCTCCGTTGCCGGAGGAGCGATGAAGGGATTGATGGTGGTGACCCGTTCGCGCAGGAAGGGGTAGCGCAAGCGGATGCTTTCACTCTCCGCGGGATTCATAAAAATCAACCTGCTCAAAAACCGGAAGAAACATTTATTCAGCAGGTCATACTTGCGGTTTTCGTTCAGCCAGCGATCAAAACCGTAGCCGGAGTGAAGCGAAAGGATGATCTTTCCCCCGCTGAGAAAAAGCATGACCGCAAAAAGATAAAAAAGTAAGGCCCGGTTGCTGGCGTGAAAATGAAAGACCCGCGCCCCACCGATCCGGAGACGCACTAACCGCCACCCGATCCCAAAAAGCAACCGGGCTTTACGTACGGCGCTCCGGGCCACGAACACCGGTGCGTAGTTCACTTTTTCCACCGGCAGCCCCTCCTCCACGATCCGCTCGTAGAGGTTGCTGCTGTGCACCGCAATCCCACCGATGATGGTTTCCCGAAAAATGGATATGAGAACGATGGGGGGAGTCACGATAATTTGGTTGCGGCGAAAGTCAGGTGGTAACGTCAGGAATCTGACGTTACCACCGGGAGAAAATAAATCCGTACTGCGGGGACGGAAACTAATTCAGAGAATCAATAGCTTTCAATAACCCAGTTTATTCATGGCCGGGCCACACTCCCGCAGAATGACCTCCAGGTTCTCCGCTCCGAAGAAAGCCGAGTAGTCGGTCACTTTTTTTCCGGGGCGCTGGTACTGCACGTCGAGGTAGGGGGTTACGTCGTGCTTCACTGCCAGCCCGAGGCGTCCGGCCAGATCCGCGATGGCAGCCAGCTTATCGGCACAAAAATCCTCGTATCGAATTAGCTGCGTCGCAGGGCTGGAGGCCAGACAGAGGTCGGCTGCGATACGCCAGCGTTCGGCGGAACGACCGATGTAATTGAGCGGCCGGCCGGTGTCGCCTACCCAGCGATTGTACAAAATAGCTTCCCAGATGGGGGAGATCTCCGGGTGCGCCGCGGGCGCAATCCGGCGTTGGTCGCCCGGTATTTCCAGGCGGTTACAGATACTTCTGATGTTGGCCCGGGGGTCCCGGACAACAAAAGCGTGGCGCGAACGCGGGTGCAAGGACTGAAGCTGCGGAAGCAGAAAGGTGAGGTTGGGTTCTTTGATCAGTTCCTTGCTGAACTCAATACCGGCCCGTTCCCGCAGGACCCCCGGCAGGCTGGCGGGATCGGTATAAATTCGTTCGTACTCAGGTACCCGCAGGCCGCCCAGGTCGATGTCGTAACTCAAGCCGCAGGCACGGGCCAGCAGGGCCGCTACGGCCGAAGTCCCCGACTTCTGGTTGCCCAGAACAAACACCGGGGCCTCGCGGGGCCGATAAAACCGGTACACCAGGGGTCGCAGGGCCGGGGTCCAGTTGAACAGAATTTTGTTGCGAAGAATATGTCCGTAAGCCTTTATTTCCATCAGTTGTCTGCACTTGAGAGCGAGTCGGACGGGCTGTCCCGCGCCGGAAATAAAATCAGCCGGTACCCTCTGATGACGGTATGCTCGTTCAGAAACATCGGGATGATCAGCATGCCCGAGATCAGGCTTACCGAAAGTGGTGTCGACGACTCAAAGAACCCCCTGATCATGAGGGCAAAAATAAAGGAGCTGGCCAGGGGCGAGGAGCTCGAAAGCCAGAAGCCACAGATCAATATCAGGAAACCCGCCAGGGCGATCACCCCACCCTCCACCGCCACCTTCAGGTAGGTATTGTGCGGGCTGACGCTCTCGTTCGTCAGCTTTTTCAGGGCATCTTTCGACATGCCCAGACCGTGGCCGTACGGCTTTCGCCGGACCAACTCCGCCGAGCTTTCGAAGAGTTCATCCCGATGGCTAAGGCCACGTTCCTTTTTGTCGCTTGGTGTATTGGCTTTTATCACGGACAGTATTTTGTACTCGTCGCTGGTGATCAAAGAATAGTAGCCAAAAGATGATACCGCAAAAGCGATCACCATTCCGTACCGAATCGTACGCCTGATCACCCACGCCTGCAGGAAGTACAACAGGCCGAAGAGAAGAATGGCCCCCAGCATCGAACGGCTCGCCCCCAAATAGATCAGGAAAGTAAACAAGGCCAATACGATCAGCTGCCCCAGGATTTTTTTTCGAAAGAGCAACATCCCGAAATACATGGTGGCGAAGACCACGGCACTGTAGTTGTTGGGATTGTCGTAGATCGAGGCCACCCGCCGCCCCACCCCCAGCGGAATGAGGGTGACCGACAGACCGATGAAGATAATCAGCAGGTGTAAATCGGTCAGTTTCACCCGTTCGAAGGCCGGATATAGTAAGAAATTCAGCACTCCGATACCAACGTAGGCGTAGGAGAGCGAGTTTCCGTACTGAAAACTGACTACGCCGGCCGGAATTAAAAACAGCAGGCACCCCAGGTGATACCACCACCGGTCGGGCGGCAGGTAAATACTTTTACCCAAGATCAGGATCAACGCCATGATCCCGATCACGGGGAAATAACGCGCCAGGCCCAGGCTCACGATGTGCGCGATAGCCATACCAAAAAAACTGGCCGATAGTAATACCCTCATTCTTCCGTCAGGTAAGCTCCCCGCACATAACCGACACAGAGGTCCTCTCCTACCGCATCCATGCGCAAGGAGTTTTGAGCAACCCGGTAAACGGACCGCAATGCGACCAACGGCGATTGCCCGTAGCGTAATGTCAGCAGCCGCAGCAAATTCAGCAGGTAATACAGATAGCCCGCCACGGCTTCGGTTCCCCCAACGTTCACGCGCAGGTTCACCAGCCGCTTGAGGGTAAAGATCTCGCTTTTGCGGTAGTTGCTTTGCAGGCTTGTCCCCACCTTATGATAGATGACCGAGGCCGGGATGCAAAATGCTTTGATGCCTTTGGCGCGCAACCGCCAGCTGAATTCCATGTCTTCCTCGCCGAAGAAGAAGCGTTCCGTCAGCAGGCCCGTTTTGGCTGGGCGGTAAAGCAGCGCGCACCCCGTGACAAAGGTGACGGGCAGATCCGACGCCACGGGCAGCGTGGCCACGGGAGCGTTTTCGTAGTTGTATTTTTTACGACCGGGCCAGTAAAGTACGCCCCCACAGTTCCAGAGCGTGGCGGGTCGGGCGTGGAGCCGAATCTGAGGAATAAGCACTGCTTCCGGGTGGCGGTCCCTGCCGGCGAGCAGGGCGCTCAGAAAGTCCGGCTCCACCACCGTATCGTTATTGAGCAACAACACCTCTTCGTCTCCCCGGGCACGGGCAATGCGGGTGGCCAGATTATTGCCGCCCGCAAAGCCGTGATTTTCCTTGCTTATCAACAAACTATGCACCCGTGGCCGCGCCCCGAAAACGTTATGATCGTCGATCTCCAGTATCTCTTCAAAGAAGTTGCTGCCTTCGTTCCAGCGCCGCAAACCCGCTACGTCCTCCGCTCCGCTACCGTTTTCTACCACCAGCACCCTGGCTGTGCCCAGTTCCGCGGCCCGGAGGCTTTCCAGGCAGGCGACGGTATCCGCAAGACCGTGGTAATTGAGGAGAATGATGGAGAGGCCGGTGCTCATCTAAACGTTGGTGGAGGGTTCTTCGAGCAGGCCGAGAATTGCCGCCGCTACCTTCTGCGTAGCGTCTCCGGACTGCCGGCCGATTTGACGGTAGAGGGCATGGTCGCGCTCCGCACGCAGGTGCTCCGGGTCTTTCAAAAACTTCTTAATTGCCCCCACCAGCGCTTCGTGGTTCTCCACCACCGTTCCTCCCCCGTCCGCAAACAGCTTGCGCAGGTGCGAATAGTCTTTCAGGCGGGCGGCGGAACGCGCATAGGGGCGTTGCTCCGGCCCGTCGTAAGAGGTAACCACCACCGGGCGTCCCATGGCCAGGGCTTCGACGTTGACCGTAGAACCACTGTTGAGCACCACCGCCGCGCCTTTGATCAACGCCACCAACTCGTACATATCTTCATTACGAATACTCCAGTTCATGCGGCTCCGGCCCACCATGTCGGGCATGCTCAGCAGCAAGCCGTACTCCTCCTTCAGGCTTTCAAGTTGCTGAATGGTGGTATCGTCGCGCATCAGGCCGGAAAGGGCCGAGGGGTGCGGGCGGGCCACCACGCGCAGCCCCGCCAGGCGACCTCCGGGGCTTGTCTCCCGGCAAAGCTCCCGCAGGATGGCCGTCTCCCCCGGTGCGAATCGTGCGGCGCACATGGCATAAAAAAGGTAAGGGCCTCCCGCGGCCAGTTCGTGCAGCAGTGGGCGGTCGGGCCTTTCCAGCTCCCGGAAATAGAGGTCAAAATGCGGCACCCCGCACGCCGTTATTCTCTTCTTTTCCACCCCGTATACCTCCCCGAGTTCTTCCGCCATCGTCGGCCCCCAGACGATGAAATGATCGGCCAGTGCCTGAAAGTGGCCCTTGGCCGTGATGTTGTCCCAGCTGAGCAAGTGGATGGTCGTTTTTACGCCGAGTGATTGCGCCGCCAGCAGCAACTCCGGTTCCGGCGGCGCAACGGGATAGGTCGAAACCAGGAGGTCGGCGTTCAGCCCGCGCACAAAATCAAGGGCTCCTTTCCGCAACAATATTTTTGCCTCGGCGCGTAGATACCCCCGGCGCAGTGCCGGTACGGCATTGACAATGTCGTTCAGGAAAAGCCCGGAACGCGCCCGGATGCGACGCAACGTCTTGTTGCCGTCTTCCCGCAGCTGGGTTTCCTGGTGCTTATCCCACAGGCTGGGGTTACTCCGAATATCTTCCACCACGTATTTCCGCAAGCTTTTGAGTACCCGGTGGGCTGGGTGCAGGAGTACCGGGTACTCCACGGGGGTTACCCCATCACGTTCACAAAGTTGTCTGACGTTGGGGTCGTCGGGGTCCGGCACGACGACGCTCACGGAATGACCGGCCTCGGTGAGCAAGCGGAGCAAACCCGTCTGAAATATCATTCGTACCGCGAAGCCGTGGGTAGCGAGGTAGACTATTTTTCGCATACTGATTTTAGGGTTACGGGCGCAGCATCGATTCGGCAAGTGCCCAATCCGCCGGTGTATCAATATTTACTTGCCGGGCGTCGGTATTTTCGACGTATCCCAGGCGGTCTCCAAAAAAACTTCCCGCCAGCAGTACTTCGGAGCGCGTAAAGTATACGGCACCATCGCGAATGAAAGCCGGGGGTAATTCCTGACGCCGGGGAATGACGCTGCCGACGCCCTGCGCCGGTTCCAGCAGGTCTCCGGCGGCCACGAAGGACCAGTTGGGATGGTAATGGGCGGGGACGCGGGATACGGAGATCAGCCCCGTAAAGTCTCCGGCGACGAAAGTTTCCATGGCTTTCCGCACCAGCGCGACCGACCGATAGGGCGTTGTCGGCTGAAGCAGGCAAACGGCGTCGTAGGTTTCTCCCCGTGCCGCCAGCGTTTGCAGAACATCCACCACGACGTCGATGCTTTTGGCCGAGTCCGTAGCCAGGCGATCCGGACGTAGAAAGGGAACTTCGGCACCCGCGGCACGGGCGACTTCGGCAATATCTTTCGCTTCGGTACTAACGATGATCCGGTCGATGCCCGCCACCGCTAAAGCCGTTTCAAGCGTCCATTCCAACAAGGGTTTATCCCCCAGCAGACGAATGTTTTTGCCGGGAACGCCTTTGCTTCCGGCACGGGCGGGGATGATGGCCAGGATTTTCATATTCCGGTCGGGTATGGTCTGCGTAATTGAATGTACGAATCCTCTTCTCCTCCGGCCTCTCTCCTGGGAAGGTGAAGTTTACCCGTAAGTCTGATTTCCAATATGTTATCAGTCCGTTAGAGGGGAAACCCCACCCCCGGCCCCACCCCGGTGGGGCAGGGGAGACGACTCTGGAGTTAGCATTTACGGTTTTAAAGCGTTTGGCGGCTGTAAACAAGCTGCTCCCTCCTTTACCGGGGAGGGTTAGGGTGAAGTTTACACTGCGTAGGCTGTTTTCTTGCCTGTTCCGGTACCTGGGGTTAAACTTTATCCCGGGGAGGAGGGGACATGGCGGGCGGCAAATTCGTCATTGCCGGGCATCTTGTGATCTACAACCGGGCAGTCATTGGGCCTGGTGATCAGGGTTTACGGTCATCCGTTCTTCTCCAACAGACATTCCTCCGTTAGGAAGGCATATTTTGCGAGCGGCACTCCGAGCTTACGTCCGATTACCCGCCGGAACTCCCGGGCAGCAACGCCATGCCCCGCCGGTTTTTTCGCCTCCAGGTCTTCAAAGGTCAGGACGTGGCCCGCCGGTAGATCCCGGCTTACGGCCAGCGATTTCTCAAAAATGGCCTTCAGGCCGCCGTACTGGCTGTTGTCGGTTTTATCGACCGGGTTGGTGAGCATGATAATTACATCCTTTACGGCGGCGGCGAGCCGGGCCACCTCGTCGATCGTGAGCGAGCTGGCCGCGTCGGGGCCGAACATCCGGCGGTCGAACACGGCGTGAAACTCCAGGATCTCGGCTCCCAAAGCGGCGGCGGCGATACCCGTAGTCACCTTGGCCGTGTGTTCGCTGAGGCCCACCCGTATGCCGGGATAGCGCTCGCGGAGTACAGCCATTACGTTGAGGCCCACCCGTTCGGGCGGGGTCGGGTACGCCGTGGTACACTGCAGGATGCTCAGGTCGTTGCCGAAGCCCCGCAGGAATTCTACGGCGGCATCCAGTTCTTCCAAACTGCTCATGCCCGAGCTGAGGATGACCGGTTTACCGGTACGGGCTATCTTTTCGAGCAGCAGGAAGTTGGTCACTTCACCGCTACCGATCTTGTATCGGGCCATACCGATCCGCTCCATCATGTCTACCGCCGCCTGGCTGAAGCAGCTCGACATGAACTCCACCCCCGCTTCGTCGCAGTGGGCTTTGATGCCCGTCCACTGTTCTTCGGTGAAGCCCATGCGCTCCCAGTAATCGTAGCGGCTATCGTCTTCGTAGCTGAAGTTGACGCGAAAAGGTTCGTGCGCACTCGATTCCGCTGCCGCAACGTGGGTCTGAAATTTCACGGTATCCACGCCGGCCGCCGCCAGTGCGTCGATGTAGGAATGCAGGATGCCGAGGCTTCCGTCGTGGGCCTGGGCGATTTCAGCGATTAGTTGCATGAGTCGATATTGTTTGGCGTAGGTACGAGTTTACAGGAAAGTATTCCGCTAACCGGCTTCCGATATTTTGTCCCGGGCACGAAGTTCCAGATGGTTGTATGCGTTATCGGTACTGATGATCCGCATGGGGTTGCCCACCACCGTGCAGTTATCGGGTACCGATTTGTTGACGACACAATTGCTGCCGATGAAGACGTTGTCGCCGATGGTGATCTCCCCGAAGAGTACCGAGCCGGGGCCGATGTATACATTGTCGCCGATCCGGGGTACGCCCAGTTCCGTGAAGTTGCGACCGATCGTTACGTTTTGGCAGATCCAGCAGTTGTTGCCGATCACGCTCTTATTGTGGATCACGACCCCCAGACCCCAGTAACCAACCGTCAGCCCCTCCCCGATCCGGGCAGAACCGGGCAGCCAGACCGAAAAAAGCAGACGGCCTAGTACATTGACGAGGTAAGACAGCCGCGTCCAACGCCGGTCGTAACACTTCTTGCTGAAATAATAGACCACGGTGGCTGGACTTTTCATGCTTTTGTTTTTTATCTTGTTTGCCCGATTTCCGGGCAAACGGTCTTTGCTCCGGTATTTCGGGAGAGCGTGCTTGTGCGAATGTGCTGATATTTGATATTACTCACCGGGGGCCGAAACTCATACCTCCTTCACACTACATTTGCCCGTTCTTAACTACCGGGTTCCCGTTCGTGCATGATGTCTTTGTAGAACGTTACCGCTACTACCAGTACAAACCCGATAAAAGCCCCTAGTATGACCCCTAATACAGCAGCCTCATAGGGGTCTTTCCGACGTTGGGTCAGGGGCTCGAACGGAGATTCGATCAGTTTGAAGTACGGGGTTGTTGCGTCCAGACTGAACTTGGCCGTTTCAAGGTTCCTGACGATCTCGCCGTAGGCGGTCGACAGTACGCTGATCTTTCGATTGAGCTGAACGCTGCGAAGCTGGTCCCGCCGGTTGGTCAGGCTGAGCCGGGTATCGACAAAGTTCGCCAGCTGGTACTCGGCGGAGTTTAGCTCGGTGAGCACCGAATCGGCTTTATGCTCAAGTCTGCTTACCGAAACCCGGGCGGGACCGGTAGATTCTTCGGTGTAAAAATCGGTAAGATTCCGGAACAGTGATTCCGACAGGTAGAGACTCAGATCTTCATTGCGGGTCTTTATGATCACGACCAGCATATCGGTGATCTCATTGATCTTCGCTTCCAACGGCTTTTCCTTGCTGTAGGTAAGGTAACCGTAAAGAGCTTTCATCAGGGAACGCTCCTGACGACTGAGACCAAGCAGGGAATCTCCGGAGATCCTCGTCGGACTCAGAGCGGGGTTCAGTTCAAAGGCTTCCACCAGTTCGCCAACCTCGATGAGGTGATTGGCGACCAGATCCGTTTTGTTATCGATCGTGGTTGATTCCAGCATCAGCTCGTTCAACAACTGGCGGGAGGTGGCGAAAGACTTTATTCTTTGCAGACTGGTGGCTCCGCCACCGCCACCGCCAAACGCAATCTGCCCCAGTACCGATCCTAATCCTCCGCCACCGCCCTGGCTGTTATTGACGACGAAAGCGACTCTCGCCTCATAATAAACGGGCGTCGTTTTAGCCTTCCAGACCAAATAAACCGTCACCACCAAGGCACCCACGAGCAACCACGGCCAACCCCGCAGACCGGCCATCACGTAATGCTGCAGCATCAAAATGGTCCGTCGCAGGCTTATCTCTTTCACCTCGTTGGCTGTCATGGAAGTAGGTTAGGGTAAATAGCTGGTGGAAGGGCCAGGGTAGTACGGCACGTATGACGAAATTCCTGATTTTGTCTTTTGCCTGCGGTACGCCTTCGGCATCCTGACGTCGGAACGGCAGACAATGTTTTCTCAACTGAATCGTAAATCAAAAAGGATTGTTGTACTAAAAGAAAAACCTGTAGGCAGATCAGCGGAAAGGACGTACGTAAGTCGATTACCTCCTGGTTTAAACCAGCGTCGCCAATTTAGTTCAAAAGCACCAGATGTACCGGATCGAACGATGAGCATGCAGACAACTTTTGCACCCAAATTGTTGGTCCGCGTAAAATTATGTGGCCGGAGGTACTGGCTCCGGGTATCTGTATTGCCTACTATATCGTATCATTGCCCGCCCCGCTAAATCTGCGTCGGCGCTTCGAAAACTTCGTTAAATATGACTATCTCAATTATTGGTGCTTCGGGTGAAGTAGGATTCAGGTTGGTGAAAAAGCTACAACACGCGCATAAAATAAACGGAATCGTAAGAAGCACCACCAAGAAAGATTTTAACGAGTTCGATAACGTTAAGATCTTCCAGGCGGAGGACATCAGCATGACGGATAAACTTGTCCCGGCCCTGGAAGGCTCGGACGTGGTGATCAACGCCGGATACATCTGGTTTGCCGAAGACATCAACCGGGCCATTAATAAAATGACCTCGAAGCCCCGGCACATGATTTTCACCGGTTCTACGGGGGTATTCACAAAGTTACCTTCAGATAGCGCCCAGAAAAAAAGAGACGCGGAGTTGTACATTAAGAAAAACTTCAACATTCCCTGAACCGTGATCAGACCAACCATGATCTACGGACACTGTCACGACAGAAATTTTTCAAAACTGACGCAGTTGCTAAGTAAAATCCCGCTGATGCCTTTGATCGGAAAAGGTGAAGCTCTCATTCAACCGGTATTCATCGATGATTTACTGAAGGCATACGAGATAGCCCTGGTAAATGAATCTTTCTACGGAGCTACTTTTAAAATCGGTGCGGAATCCCCCGTAACAAACAGAGAACTTTTTACGATCATCGCTTCTGCCCTGGGTAAAAAATGATATTTTTCCCTATTAATCCTGGGCTGATCTCTTCCGCCCTCAAAGTATTCTCGCTGCTTGGCATCCGGCCAATCTCACAAGAGCAAGTGCTTCGTTTTGAAGAAAACAAAAATATCGATCTCGCCGGATTTGAAGCCAATTTCAACTTCAGGCCCCGAACCGTCGAGCAGGGAGTTCGCGATCTGGTAAAAGTGATGAAAGCAAACAACTGCCTCTGAAAACTCCACGTTAGCTTAATCTGCGGGCGTATCAAGATCAATAGAACTGCGAGCGTCCGTTTTGTACTTGATGATGCGGTGCATCTTGTGCATCGGCCGGCTTCTGAGCGCTTGTACTCCGGCAATGTAGCTCAACCCGTTGTAATTTTTCAAATAGCGGGGACCAGTATCCGCCTATAGCCTTCCAGAACATAAACCGTATGAGAAGATGTTGATCAAATTGCGCTCCATCCTCCATCCACTAACAGATTTTGTCCGCTAATGTATACGGAAGCTTCGGATAGCAGGAAAAGCAAAACAGGAGCGATGTCCTGGGGAGTTCCCATTCTCCTAAGGGGGACTTTTGCCTCATAAGCCTTTACGAATGGTTCCGGCTGAAAATCAAAAATTCCACCGGGGGACAAGGTATTTACCCGAATGTTGAAGGGACCATAGTAAGATGCCAAATATCTTCCTAAGTTAGTTATGCCGCCTTTAATGGCAGCATAACCTGCTGGCATTGTCATATCAGTACCTTCATAAACACTAAAGTCAGGTCCTAAAACGCCATAAATCGATCCGATATTCACAAGGCTTCCCTGCTTATGATTTTTCATATGTTCCAGCACTTTCTGGCAACACAAAAAGTATCCATTGAGGTGCATATCGATGTTCTTTTGCCAGGAAGCGAAAGGAACATCTTCAAACTTCGTTCCCCAGTCTGCGGTTCGGGGGTAAGCGTTGTTGACCCATCCGAAAATGATACTTCCCTCTTCCACTATGGCATCAATAAGACTAACGATCGATTCTTCGCTGGTAATATCAAGGTAATACTCATCCGCTTTCAGATCCTTCTTGCACGCTATATCTGCGTTGATGCAACGTCCGCCAGCGCTCCGAATCGTTTTGACGAATAAACTGCCAAGTAACCCGCTCCCCCCGGTTACAACGATAAGTTTTCCTTTAAGATTAAGATTCATGTAATGTCATTTTTAAGACCTCAACTCCGTCAAAGAAGCTGTTTTCTAGTGCGTCCGATCCGTTCAAGAGATCAAAGAAATTTTGCATCTGTCTTGTATAAGTCGAGAGAAAACTTTCTTCTCCGACAAACAGGGTTGTTCCCGTATGGTCTTTTACGGTGTTTCCCGCAATATCTACACTTAGCGTTCTGACATTGGTGACGACTTCCAACGTCCGCTTATAGTCCCTTCTATAGTAATTCAATACTACATTCGCCGTGAAGCCCGGATAAAACAGTTGATAAGCTGCGTAATCCACTGCTTCTATATTTAGCGAGGATGAAGATCTCAAAGTGGCAATTACCTTTTCCGGTGTACCGAAAATCCAATAGGAATAGTCGAGCTCATGGATCAGATCGAGATGTACTCCACCACCCAACTCGGGTTTTGCGCTGTAAACGGTTCTGAAGTCTGTTCCAGGTCTCCAATCCGGCAGATAGGAACCACAGTATATATTGACCTCATTTATCTCTTCATCAGTTGTGGATAAGAGGTCACGCGTAAAACTTAAGCACTCCCTGAAACGCAGGTTGCACGCAACGTAGGTGAGTAAGTCCCGATCCTTTATCTCCCGTCCGATCGCTGTAGCGTTGTCAAGGCTGGATAGTACCGGCTTTTCAATAAAAAGAGGCTTATCCAGTGTGAGGAGTCGTTTAAGCGTTTCCTCCCGTATACTTGTGGGATTGCTCAACAGTACGAAGTCAGGTTCAATGCTGGTGATTTCCTCAAAACGGTAAAAGTCGCTTACCCCTTCGACATTACTGCTGCTCAGCCCGGACCGCAATGCGAAGATTTCTACCGTAGTATCAATTTTTTGCAAAGCAGCAATATGCTTGCGGGCGATTGAGCCAAGGCCAATGATTACTACCCTCATAGCTTAAAGTCAAGCTTATTCTTACGCAACAGGAATTCCATGATCTCAAAGTCAATAGGGTGATCCAAGTCAAAGCAAAGATGGTCCATTATGTAAGCCAGGCTGCAATTGGTGACACTACTTTTTTGTCCAGCGTCAAAGAAACGTCTTCGAAAAATATAAAAGGACGCGTTCATGTCGTACACGTTCGGAGCGGATTGTCTGGTTAAAAAAGGCTGGTCCGGACGTTTGGCAAGGTCAACCGTTCCATCCGGCTGTTCTTCTACCATGTTAAAATAAGGATTACGGCTTGCCGGGCTGACTGAAAATATATTAAACGCTTCGGGCCTGCCGGCCAGTTGCGCTAAAGCACTTTCCATATCGGCAACCGTTCTTAAAGGGGAAGTGACGTCCATATCCAGTAAATATTCGTATCGGATTCCGTTCTTCCGCTCGGCGAAATGTAATGCATCCGCCATAACATCGATTTTACCGGCTGTATCGCTTGCAAGATGCTCAGGTCGGTGATACTCTGTTTCCAAACCGAAAGAGGCTGCAGAATATCTTATTTCTTCACTATCGGTAGATAATATTATATCTACGTTGTCTTTTCCCGCTTTAAAGGCATTAGCGGTTTCAATCGTATAGCCGATCAGCGACTTACCATTGAGATCTCGTATATTCTTTCCCGGTATTCCTTTTGACCCACCCCTGGCACAAATTGTTATTAGTATACTCTTCATAAATTGAGATGTTTAATATCACTCTGCGCTTTCTCATAGTCGTCGTGTTTGCCCACGTCCAGCCAGTAATCAAAAATCGGGAAGTGGGTAACCCGGTGCCCCGTGGAGTACAGTGCCTCCATCAGGTTCGGGGCGCTGAACCGACCCGTGGCGGGTATCTTCGCGATATGCTCTTTACGAATCAGGTAAATGCCGGCGTTGGAATAGTAGGTATACGTTGGCTTCTCCCGCAGTGATTTTATCAGATCCCCTTCGGTTTCAATCACCCCGTAAGGAATCTTCACCTCGTACGGTACGGTTGCTACGACCATGTCG
>Ga0115029_1000326_pt1 | contig 50727 bp, 62 predicted proteins | sample SidtaG_3_FD_87297 | JGI IMG/M metagenome (GOLD analysis project Ga0115029, IMG submission 87297) | Marine algal microbial communities from Sidmouth, United Kingdom - Sidmouth_Asex1 metaG | ecosystem: Host-associated > Algae > Red algae > Unclassified | place: Sidmouth, United Kingdom | collected... | reverse complement strand
CGAACAATGTCTCTTGGTGTGGTTGGCCGCAAGGTCGGCATGACCCGTGTCTTCGACGAGGCAGGCGTATCGACGCCGGTCACCGTGATCGAGGTTCCGAAGAATCGCATCACCGCGCTCAAGCGTGCGGAGAGCGATGGCTACGCGGCCGTGCAGGTGACGACCGGTACGAAGAAGGCGAACCGGGTGACGCGCTCGCAGGCCGGGCATTTCGCCAAGGCGGGCGTGGACGCCGGTCGTGGTCTGTGGGAATTCCGTCTCGACGATGGTGGCGAGGCCCGCCCCACGGGCGAGGTCGACGTGGCCGCGTTCGAGGTCGGGGGCGAGTTCGGCCTCGAGCTGTTCGTCGCCGGCCAGATGGTCGACGTGATCGGCACCAGCATCGGCAAGGGGTTCGCCGGTGGCGTGAAGCGTCACAACTTCCAGATGCAGGACGCCACGCACGGCAACTCGCTGTCGCACCGGGCACCCGGCTCCATCGGCCAGAACCAGACTCCCGGACGGGTCTTCAAGGGCAAGAAGATGGCCGGACACATGGGCAACGTGCGCACCACCACGCAGAATCTGACGGTCGTGCGCATCGACGCCGAGCGCGACGTCATCCTGATCCGTGGCCCGGTACCGGGCCCGAAGGGCGGTGACGTGATCATCCAGCCGGCCGTCAAGGCCAAGGCAGCAGCGGAGGCCTGAGCATGGAACTCACGATGCAGGGCGGCGAGACGCTGTCGTTGAACGACGACGTGTTCGGCAAGCCGTACAACGAAGGCCTGGTGCACCAGATCGTCACCGCCTACCTCGCCGGTGGCCGTCAGGGCACCAAGGCCCAGAAGACCCGTTCGGAAGTGTCCGGCGGCGGCGCGAAGCCGTGGCGCCAGAAGGGGACCGGCCGGGCTCGTGCGGGCACGATCCGCAGCCCGATCTGGACCGGCGGTGGCGTGACGTTCGCGGCGAAGCCGCGTGATTTCTCGCAGAAGGTCAACAAGAAGATGTACCGCGCGGCCCTGCGCTCGATCCTGTCGAACGCTGCCGCCAACGGGCAGCTTCTCGTGGTCGAGTCGCTCGAGCTGGCCGAGCCGAAGACCCGGTTGATGAAGGCGAAGCTTGCCGAGCTGGGTGTCGACCGCGCGCTGGTGCTGGTGGACGACGTCACCGAGAACCTGTGGATGGCCGGCCGAAACATCCCGCACATCCAGATACTCGACGTCGATGGCGTGGACCCGGTCAGCCTGGTTCGCCACCCGACCATCCTGACCACGGCCGGTGCCCTGCGCCGTCTCGAGGAGCGACTGGCATGAACGACCAACGTCTGTATTCCGTGCTGCTCAGCCCGCACGTCAGCGAGAAGGCTGCCATGGCTGCCGAGATGTCGGACCGTCACACCTTTCGGGTCGCCACCACGGCGACCAAGCTCGAAGTGCGGCGTGCGGTGGAGAAGCTGTTCGATGTGAAGGTGCGCAGCGTGCAGATCCAGAACGTACCCGGCAAGCAGAAGAAGTTCGGGCAGACGATGGGAAAGCGTTCGGACTGGAAGAAGGCCGTCGTCCGGCTTGCCGAAGGGCAGGACCTGGACTTCATGAGCCTCTCCTGAATCGACGCCCCTAGCCCACTCAACCGAACTATTCCGACATGGCACTCGTCAAATCCAGGCCGACATCGCCGGGCAAGCGCTTCCAGGTGCGCGTGCAGAATCGCGAGCTCTCGAAAGAGGGGCCGTACGAGCCGCTCGTGGAGAAGCTCGGCAAGTCCGGTGGCCGCAACAACAAGGGCCGCATCACCACCCGGCACATCGGCGGCGGTCACAAGCAGCGCTACCGCATCATCGACTTCAAGCGCGACAAGGACGGCATTCCGTGCTCTGTCGAGCGCATCGAATACGACCCGAACCGCACCGCCAACATCGCGTTGCTCAAGTACGCCGATGGCGAGCGTCGCTACATCATCGCGCCGAAGAACGTGAAGGCGGACGATGCGCTGATGAGCGGTCGCGAAGCGCCGATCCGTGCCGGTAACACCTTGCCATTGCAGAACATCCCGGTCGGCACCACCGTTCATTGCATCGAGATGAAGCCCGGTCGAGGTGCGCAGATCGCGCGCAGTGCCGGTGCGGCGGTGCAGCTGGTCGCCCGCGAGGGGCAGTACGCCACGTTGCGGCTTCGCTCCGGCGAGACGCGGCGGGTGCCGTCCGATTGCCGCGCCACGGTGGGCGAGGTCGGGAACGGCGAACACGCGCTGCAGAAGTTCGGCAAGGCCGGTGCGATGCGCTGGCGCGGCGTGCGTCCGACCGTCCGCGGTGTCGCGATGAACCCGGTCGATCACCCGCACGGTGGTGGTGAAGGGCGCACGTCGGGTGGTCGACATCCGGTGAGCCCGTGGGGCACCCCGACGAAGGGTCACAAGACGCGTTCGAACAAGCGCACCGACGGCATGATCGTGCGTCGGCGCAGCCGCAAGAAATAGGCCCAGAGAACCGGGAAAGAGACGATGCCACGTTCACTCAAGAAAGGTCCGTTCATCGACCACCACCTCGTCAAGAAGATCGACGAGGCGCGTGCGTCGAACAGCAAGCGACCGATCAAGACCTGGTCGCGCCGCTCGATGATCCTGCCCGACATGGTCGGGCTGACCATCGCGGTGCACAACGGCCGCGTTCACGTGCCGGTGCTCGTGTCCGAAAACATGGTCGGGCACAAGCTCGGTGAATTCGCGGCGACCCGAACGTACAAGGGCCACGTCGCGGACAAGAAGTCGCGCTAGGCCGGAGACCATGACGATGCAAGTCGAATCCACACTGAAGACCGCGCGCATCAGCGCCCAGAAGGTGCGTCTGGTCGCCGACCAGATCCGCGGCCTGCCGGTCGAGAGAGCCATCGAGGTGCTCACCTTCAGCGAGAAGAAGGCGGGTGCCCTGATGAAAAAGCTCGTCGATTCCGCGATCGCCAATGCCGAGCACAACGAAGGTGCCGACATCGACGAGTTGCGCGTATCGGCGGTGCAGGTCAACGAGGGCCCGACGATGAAGCGGCTCCGCGCGCGCGCCAAGGGACGGGCCAACCGTATCCTGAAGCGCACCAGTCATATCACCGTCACGGTCTCGGACCAGTAGAAGCGGACAAGGGACATGGGACAGAAAGTACATCCGATCGGAATCCGCCTGGGCATCAGCCAGGACTGGAACAGCACCTGGTACGCAGGCACCGAGGACTACGCGAACTACCTGAACGACGACATCAGGATTCGCGAGTTCCTCAAGAAGCAGCTCTCGCACGCCTCGGTCAGCCGCATCCAGATCCAGCGTCCGGCCAAGAGCGTGATCATCACGATCCACTCGGCGCGTCCGGGCATCGTGATCGGCAAGAAGGGCGAGGACGTCGAGCGTCTGCGCAGGAAGATCGCGCCGATGATCGGCCTGAACATCAACAACGTGAAGATCAACATCGCCGAGATCCGCAAGCCCGAGCTGGATGCCCAGCTGGTGGCCGAAGGGGTCGCCCAGCAGCTCGAGCGTCGCGTCATGTTCCGCCGTGCGATGAAGCGCGTGCTGACGAACACGATGCGCATCGGTGCGCAGGGCGTGAAGATCGCGGTATCGGGCCGTCTGAACGGGGCCGAGATCGCACGTCGCGAGTGGTACCACGACGGCCGCGTGCCGTTGCACACGCTGCGTGCCGATATCGACTACGGGACAGCGGAAGCCAAGACCACGTACGGGGTGATCGGCATCAAGGTGTGGATCTGTCACGGCGAGGTCTTCGACCTCGAGGCCAAGCGCGCCAAGAGCGTCGCCACCAACGCCGGGAAGTAAGCGGACATGCTCCAACCCAAACGAACGAAGTTCAGGAAGCAGCACACGGGTCGCAACCGCGGCCTGGCGCTGAACGGCAACAAGGTCAGTTTCGGCGAGTACGGCCTGAAGGCCAGTGACCGCGGCCGTCTGACCGCGCGCCAGATCGAGGCTGCGCGACGGGCCATGACGCGTCACATCAAGCGCGGCGGCAAGATCTGGATCCGGATCTTCCCCGACACGCCGGTGACCAAGAAGCCGATCGAGGTGCGGATGGGCAAGGGCAAGGGCAACGTCGAGTACTGGGTGGCCAAGATCCAGCCCGGCAAGATGCTCTACGAGATGGAGGGCGTGACCGAGCAGATCGCTCGCGAGGCCTTCGCGCTCGCGGCCGCCAAGCTGCCGATCAAGACCACGTTCGTGACGAGGACCGCAGCATGAGCCAGAAGGACGAGACGGGCGCGGCCGTGGGCAAGCGCGCCAAGCGCAATGCCGAGCTGCGCGCAAAGAGCAGCGAGGAGATGAACACCGAGCTGAACGGCCTGTATCGCGAACAGTTCAACCTGCGCATGCAGCGCGGCTCCGGCCAGGACGTGAAGCCGCACGATTTCAAGCGCGTGCGTCGACAGATCGCGCGCATCAAGACCCTTTTGAACGAGCAGACGGCAGCGAGTGCCTGACATGAGCGAACAAGACAACCAGGCAGTCGGCCAGTCCATCGACTCGGCCGCGGATTCGGCCGGCGAGCAGGCGGGCACGCGCACGCGTACCGAAGTCGGTCGGGTCACCAGCACCGCCATGCAGCAGACCGCCACGGTGCTGATCGAGCGCCGGGTCAAGCACCCGGTCTACGGCAAGTACGTGCGCAAGAGCAAGAAGTACCACGTGCACGACGCGGACAATGCACTGAACGTGGGTGACATCGTCCAGATCTGCGAGTGCCGTCCGATCAGCAAGACCAAGTCATGGACCCTGGACAAGGTCCTGACGGCAGCCAGCGCCTAGGTGGCGCGGTTCCGCGTCGACCTATCGCCTCCGAGCATCCATCTTCTCTACACGACCTGACCGAGCAGCACCCCGATGATCCAGATGCAGACCGTCCTGAACGTGGCCGACAACAGCGGAGCGCGTCGCGTGCAGTGCATCAAGGTGCTGGGCGGCTCGCACCGGCGCTATGCCCGGGTGGGCGACGTCATCAAGGTGAGCGTCAAGGACGCCATACCGCGCGGCAAGGTCAAGAAGGGCGAGGTGTACAACGCGGTGGTCGTGCGTACCGCCAAGGCGATCCGTCGCGGTGACGGCTCGGCCATTCGTTTCGACGCCAACGCGGCGGTGATCCTGAACCAGAAGCTCGAGCCGGTCGGCACGCGCATCTTCGGGCCCGTGACGCGCGAATTGCGCTCGGAAAAGTTCATGAAGATCGTCTCGCTCGCGCCGGAAGTGCTTTGACAGCGCACGGCGACGACGCAACGACGATCAACGATTAGGACAGAAGCACCAGATGCAACGTATCAGGCAGGGCGACGATGTGATCGTGCTGATCGGCAAGGACCGTGGCCGTCGCGGCAAGGTCGAGGCCGTCAACGGCGATCGGGTGATCGTCAACGGCATCAACCTCGTCAAGAAGCACACCAAGGGCAACCCGCAGATGGGTGACCCGGGTGGCATCCAGGAAAAGGAGGCCTCGGTGCACATCTCCAACGTCGCGCTGTTCAACGCAGCGACGAGCAAGGGTGGTCGCGTCGGTTTCCGCGCCGCCGAGAATGGCAAGAAGGAGCGGTTCTTCCGCGCCGACAACTCGAACGTGGATGTCTGACATGACCCGTCTGCAAGACCAGTACAAATCGACGATCGTGCCCGCCATGATGGAGGAGCACGGCTACCAGAGCGTCATGGAAGTGCCCAGGATCGAGAAGATCACGATCAACATGGGACTTGGCGAAGCGGTCGGGGACAAGAAGGTCCTCGAGAACGCGGTGGCCGACATGACGGCGATCAGCGGCCAGAAGCCGGTGGTCACCGTGGCGCGCAAGTCGATCGCCGGGTTCAAGATCCGGGACGGCTATCCGATCGGTGCCAAGGTGACGCTGCGTCGTGACCGGATGTACGAGTTCCTGGATCGGCTGGTATCCATCTCGATTCCGCGCATCCGTGACTTCCGCGGCATCAGCCCGAAGAGCTTCGACGGTCGTGGCAACTACAGTCTGGGCGTGAGGGAGCAGATCATCTTTCCCGAGATCGAGTACGACAAGGTGGACGCCATGCGCGGCATGGACATCACGATCACCACATCGGCCAAGAACGATGACGAGGCGCGATCGCTGTTGAAGAAGTTCAATTTTCCGTTCCGGCAATAGGAGGTCTTCGATATGGCGAAGAAATCGATGATCGCGCGTGAAGCGAAGCGCACCAAGCTGGTGCGTCAGTACGCCGACAAGCGCGAGCAATTGCGACAGACCCTGGCGTCGGAAGAGGCGAGCTTCGAGGAGAAGATGGATGCCTCGAAGTCGCTGCAGAAGCTGCCGCGCGATTCGTCGGCGGCGCGTCAGCGCAATCGGTGCCGCATCACCGGGCGGCCGCACGGTTATTACCGGAAGTTCGGTCTGAGTCGCAACAAGCTGCGCGAGGCGGCCATGCGCGGCGACGTGCCGGGCCTGGTCAAGGCGAGCTGGTAGGAGAATCCTGATATGAGTATGTCTGACCCCATCGCCGACATGTTGACCCGTATTCGCAACGGTCAGCAGGCGAAGAAGGTATCGGTCTCGATGCCCGCCGCGCGCATGAAGTCCCGCATTGCCGACGTCCTGCAGTCGGAGGGCTATATCCACGGTCACGAAACCGCGGAAGTGAGTGGCAAGCCCACCCTGACCGTCACGTTGAAGTACTTCGACGGCAAGCCGGTCATCGACACCATCAAGCGTGTCAGCCGCCCCGGCCTTCGTCAGTACGTCGGCCGCGACGAGATGCCGACGGTGCTCGGTGGACTCGGCATCGCCGTGGTCTCGACCTCGCACGGCGTCATGACCGGCACCCATGCCAGCGCGCAGGGGTTTGGCGGTGAAGTCATCTGCACCGTCAGCTGACGGATTGGCAGGCAGCAACCACGGATTCGAACATGTCACGCGTCGCTAAACAGCCGATCGAGGTACCGAAGGGTGTCGAGATCACGATTGATGGTCAGACCGTCAGCGCCAAGGGTCCGAAAGGGCAGCGCTCGGTCGTCCTGCACGATGACGTCAGCGTCAGTCAGGACGATGCGGTCCTGGGTGTGGCCTCACGGGGCCAGACCCAGGGTGCTATCGCCATGGCGGGCACCATGCGCGCACTGGTGAACAACCTGGTGCTGGGCGTGTCCACCGGGTTCGACAAGAAGCTGGAACTGCGCGGGGTCGGTTACCGGGCGCAGGCGCAGGGGCAGTCCCTGAACCTGACGCTGGGGTTCAGCCACCCGGTCGTGCACAAGGTACCCGAGGGCATCACGGTGCAGACGCCCAGCCAGACGGAGGTGATCGTCAGCGGCATCGACAAGCAGGTCGTCGGCCAGGTGGCTGCCGACATCCGTGCCTACCGCCCCCCCGAGCCGTACAAGGGCAAGGGGGTCCGCTATGCGGGCGAACGGGTGGTCATGAAGGAGGCGAAGAAGAAGTGATGGACAAGAAAACTACCCGACTGCGCCGTTCCAAGCGAACCCGCGCGAAGATTGCCGAGCTGGGCGTTCCGCGCCTAGCCGTGCACCGCACGCCGCGGCACATCTACGCCCAGGTCATCGACGGCTCGCGCGTGGTCGCCACGGCATCGACGGTGTCGAAGGATCTGCGTGGCGATGTCCGCAACGGCGGCAACGTCGAGGCGGCGGTCCAGGTGGGCAAGGCGGTGGCCGAGAAGGCCACCGCCGCGGGCATCAGCCGGGTCGCGTTCGACCGGTCCGGTTTCAAGTACCACGGTCGCGTGAAGGCGCTCGCCGATGCTGCTCGCGAGGGCGGCCTGCAGTTCTGATCGGGCCCCTGCCGACCGGCAACCCGACTTTCGCACGCAGCGCGCGTGATACGCCTCCGAACGGACAAGTAGACAGGTAGATGGCACAGAACGATTACAACCAGAGCAGCGACGGCTACATCGAGAAGCTCGTCACGATCAACCGGGTGGCCAAGGTCGTCAAGGGTGGTCGGCAATTCGGCTTCACCGCACTGACGGTGGTCGGTGACGGCAACGGACGGGTCGGGCTCGGCTACGGCAAGGCGCGCGAGGTCCCGCTGGCCATCCAGAAGGCGATGGAGAAGGCGCGGCGCGACATGCGGACCGTCAACCTGGACGATGGGACGTTGCAGTACGCACTGAAGGGTCGTCACGGTGCGGCACGGGTGTACATGCAGCCTGCCTCCGAGGGTACCGGCATCATCGCCGGAGGCGCGATGCGCGCGGTGTTCGAAGCGGTCGGTGTCAGGAACGTGCTGGCCAAGATCATCGGGACCAACAATCCGATCAACGTGGTGCGGGCGACCATCAACGGGTTGTCCGGCATGCACAGCCCGGAAGCCATCGCTGCCAAGCGCGGCAAGACGGTCGCCGAGGTGCGTGGCGAGGAGGCTCGTTCGTGATGGCTGCTCTGAAGGGACATCAAGGCGCTGGAAGCCATGCCGGCCAGAAGGCCACCGGCGGCTCGGTGCGTGTCACGCTGGTCAGAAGTCTTGCGGGCCGGCTGAAGAACCACCAGGCTTCGGTGCGTGGACTGGGCATCCGCAGGATCCACCAGAGCGTGGTCGTCCAGGACACGCCGGAAAATCGCGGCATGATGAACGCGGCGCACTACCTGCTGCGCGTCGAGCCGGTCGATGGTGCGTCGGACTGACGCATCGGCACGGCATCTAGAACTGACGTTTTGAATTCACAGGCGATGACGATGGCACTGAACGATCTCAAGCCCGCTCGCGGGCAGCGCAAGGCGGCCCATCGGGTCGGCCGCGGTATCGGGTCGGGTAGCGGCAAGACGGCCGGGCGCGGTCACAAGGGACAGAAGGCCCGTTCCGGTGGATGGCACAAGGTCGGCTTCGAGGGCGGGCAGATGCCCATCCAGCGCCGTCTGCCGAAGTTTGGCTTCACTTCGCGAATGGCTCGGGAGTACGCCGAGGTCCGCCTGCACGAACTGGCCAATTTCGAGGGTGACATCTCTCCGGAGACCCTGGTGGCCGCGGGTGTGGTTCCGCAAGGCACCAAGACCGTCAAGGTCATCCTGTCCGGCGAGCTGGCAGGTGCGGTATCGCTGGTCGGTTGCCGGGTGACGAAAGGTGCGCGCGCGGCGATCGAGCAGGCCGGTGGCAGCATCGAGGATGCGCCCCAGGCAGGCACGCAGGTCGGCACCGAGGCGAGCGGCGCGGACGCGGAGCCCGTCACGGCGTCCGATTCGACCGAAGGCTGAGCAAGATCCCTCCCCCGAACGGCGGCGTGAATCATGGTAGCTAAACAACCAGGACTGGGCAGCATGGCGGGCGGCATCGGCGGATCCGCCGAGCTGCGTTCGCGCCTGCTGTTCGTGCTGTTCGCCATGGTGATCTTCCGGATCGGCTCGTTCATCACGATCCCGGGTGTCGACCCGCGCGTGATGGCCGACCTGTTCCAGCAGCAGAGCGACGGCATCCTCGGCATGCTGAACATGTTCGGCGGCGGAGCGCTGTCGCGCATGTCGTTGTTCGCGTTGGGCGTCATGCCCTACATCTCCGCCTCGATCATCATGCAGCTGATGACGCACGTCATCCCGCAGCTGGAGCAGTTGCGCAAGGAAGGCGAGAGCGGTCGTCGCGTGATAACGAAGTACACCCGCTACGGCACGCTGGTGCTGGCCACGATCCAGTCGTTCGGCATCGCCATCGCGTTGCAGGGGCAGGGGGCCGGCGGGCAGAGCGTGGTGTTCCTGAGCGGTCCGGGCTTCGTGCTGACCGCGGCGATCACGCTGATCACCGGCACCATGTTCCTGATGTGGCTGGGCGAGCAGATCACCGAGCGCGGCATCGGCAACGGCATCTCGATCCTGATCTTCGCCGGCATCGTCGCCGGGCTGCCGCGCGCCATCGGCGGCACACTCGAGCTCTCGCGCACCGGCGAGCTGTCCGCGTTCACGGTCATCCTGCTGTTCGCGATGGTCCTGGCGGTCACCGCGTTCGTGGTGTTCGTGGAGCGTGGACAGCGGCGCATCACGGTGAACTACGCGAAGCGCCAGCAGGGCCGAAAGATGTACGCGGCCCAGTCCAGCCACCTGCCGCTGAAGTTGAACATGGCAGGCGTCATACCTCCGATCTTCGCATCGAGTATCATCCTGTTCCCGGCGACGCTGGGCGACATGGCGACCGGCAGCGGGAACTCGATCCTCAACACGATCGTGTCCACCTTGCAGCCGGGCCAGCCTGTCTACATCCTGTTGTACGCGTCGGCCATCATCTTCTTCTGCTTCTTCTACACCGCGCTGGTCTTCAACGCGAAGGAGACGGCAGACAACCTGAAGCGTTCCGGCGCGTTTATCCCGGGCATCCGTCCGGGTGAACAGACGGCTCGTTACATCGACGGCGTGCTGACACGGCTGACGCTCTACGGTGCCATGTACATCACGCTGGTGTGCCTGCTGCCGGAGTTCCTGATCCTGCTGTGGAACGTGCCGTTCTATTTCGGTGGCACTTCCTTGCTGATCATCGTCGTGGTGGTCATGGACTTCGTCGGCCAGGCACAGGCGCACATGATGAGCCACCAGTACGACGGGCTCATGAAGAAACAGGGTGGCGGCGCCAAGGGCGGTGGCACCAAGGGCAAGGGCGGACGCGGCGGCGGAAGCGGCAATCGTTCGCTCTCGCCGAAGGGTGCCAGGTAGTCCGGCGCTTCTTGCCGGTATTTCGTTCCAGTCCCGTCTTCAGTCATTGGAAACCGTCGAGTGCAGCACTCGCGCGGATCATCATTCGGACAACGTCATGAAAGTCAGAGCATCGGTCAAGAAGATCTGCCGCAACTGCAAGGTCGTCAAGCGCAAGGGCGTGATTCGCGTCATCTGCACCGACACTCGTCACAAGCAGCGCCAGGGTTAGGCGCCTTCGGCCTTCGGGGCGACCCCTCGTCCGCTATCCGGACGGTCGTCGCGCTGATCGCTTCATCTCGCAACACCGCACGTACAAGAGACATTTCGCATGGCCCGTATTGCCGGCATCAACATCCCGGTCCAGAAGCACGCCTGGATCTCGCTGACATCGATCTTCGGTATCGGACGCACCCGCGCGCTGCAGATCTGCGAAGCGGCAGGCGTCGCGGCGGATACGAAGGTGCGCAACCTGTCCGAGGTCGAGATCGAGAACCTGCGGACCGAGGTCGGCAAGCACACGGTCGAAGGCGATCTGCGTCGGGACGTCTCGATGAACATCAAGCGCCTGATGGACCTGGGCTGCTACCGGGGCATCCGGCATCGTCGCGGGCTTCCGCTTCGCGGCCAGCGCACCAAGACCAATGCGCGCACACGCAAGGGTCCGCGTCGTCCGTTGAAGCGCTGATCGTCCCCGTCCGTCGCACGACCCCCGTCGCATGACCCCTTTCGCACGATAGATCGCCCGGAATCCCCAACGCATGGCAGCCAGCAGCACCAAGAAGAAGGTCCGTCGCACCGTCACCGACGGCATCGCGCACATCCACGCCTCCTTCAACAACACGATCGTCATGATCACCGACCGTCAGGGCAATGCCCTGTCGTGGGCGACGGCGGGCGGTTCGGGCTTCCGTGGGTCGCGCAAGAGCACGCCGTTCGCGGCGCAGGTCGCGGCCGAGCGCGCCGGCGAGGCGGCAAAGGAGTACGGGCTGAAGAACATCGATGTGCACGTCAAGGGCCCGGGTCCGGGCCGTGACTCCGCCGTGCGCTCGCTGAACAACGTCGGGTTCAAGATCGCCAGCATCATCGACGTGACGCCGATTCCCCATAACGGCTGCCGTCCGCCGAAGAAGCGCCGCGTCTAGGCCTCGCCTGGACTCGCTACCCGATCAGGAGAGACTAGATAACATGGCCCGTTATATCGGCCCGAAGTGCAAGCTCAGCCGCCGCGAAGGCACCGATCTGTACCTGAAGTCGGGTATTCGTCCGCTGGAGTCCAAGTGCAACCTGGAGACGCCTCCGGGTCAGCAGGGCACCGGCGGCAAGCGTGGGCGTCCGTCCGACTATTCGATCCAGCTGCGCGAGAAGCAGAAGGTGCGCCGGATGTACGGGGTGCTGGAGAAGCAGTTCCGCAACTACTACAAGGCGGCGGCTGCCAAGAAGGGCTCCACCGGCGAGAACCTGCTGTCCATGCTGGAGCAGCGGCTGGACAACGTCGTGTACCGCATGGGTTTCGGATCGACCCGTGCCGAGGCGCGTCAGCTGGTCTCGCACAAGGCGATCCTGGTGGACGGACAGGTGGTCAACATCGCCTCCTACCAGGTGCAGCCGAACCAGACCATCACGGTTCGCGAGAAGGCCAAGAAGCAGGCCCGCATCGGCGACAGCATGCAGCTGGCCCAGCAGCGCGGCGTTCCCGGCTGGATCGAGGTCGACGGCAAGAAGTTCGAGGGCCTGTTCAAGAACGTGCCGGATCGCAGCGAGCTGCCGGCCGAGATCAACGAGTCGCTCGTCGTCGAGCTGTACTCCAAGTAGTCGAAGTATCAGCGATCACCGTTGCCGGCATTGCCGGCCGCGGGTGATGTGATGCGCGGGCCCGTCCCGCGCGTCGTCCGTTGTAGCGCAGCGTCCCGCCGGCGTCGCGTCAGCCCGTCCCGCCAGTCTCGAGCCTGTGCTCGGGGGAGTCCACCCGCTTGAATGCCATGCAAACCGAATTCCTGAAGCCGCGCATCGTCGATGTCTCGGCAGCGAGCGCGAACCATGCCAAGGTCACGCTCGAGCCGCTCGAGCGCGGTTTCGGCCACACGCTCGGCAATGCGCTGCGCCGCATCCTGCTGTCGTCCATGCCCGGCGCCGCCTTCTACGAGGCGGAAGTGGAGGGCGTGCTGCACGAGTACACCACCATGGAAGGCATGCAGGAGGACGTGCTCGACATCCTGCTGAACCTGAAGGGCGTGTCGATCGTGATGCACGCCAAGGAAGAGGCCACGCTGAAGCTGGTCAAGCAGGGTCCGGCCGTGGTCACCGCCGCCGACATCACGCTGGATCACGACATCGAGATCGTGAACCCGGATCACGTGATCTGCCACCTGACCGGCGATGTCAGCCTGAACATGACGCTGCGCGCCCGCGTCGGTCGTGGCTACGAGCCGGCATCGGCCCGCACGCTGGAGGAAGGCGAGAGCCGTCCGATCGGCACGCTGCAGATCGATTCCTCGTTCAGCCCGGTTCACCGTGTCGCGTACAACGTCGAGAGCGCGCGAGTGGAACAGCGTACCGATCTGGACAAGCTGATCGTGGACCTGGAGACCAACGGCACCATCGATCCCGAGGAGGCGATCCGCAAGGCCGCCACGATCCTGCAGGAACAGCTGTCGGTGTTCGTCGATCTGAAGGCGGAGGCCAGCACGCAGGAAGAGGAATCGGCGTTCGACATCGATCCGATCCTGCTGCGTCCGGTCGATGACCTGGAGCTGACGGTACGTTCGGCCAACTGCCTGAAGGCGGAGAATATCTATTACATCGGGGACCTGATCCAGCGCACGGAAGTGGAGCTGCTCAAGACGCCGAACCTGGGCAAGAAGTCGCTGACCGAGATCAAGGACGTGCTTGCCCAGCAGGCGTTGTCCTTGGGCATGCGCCTGGAGAACTGGCCGCCGCCCGAGCTGCAGAAGCAGCGCGACCTGGCCAAGTAGTCCGGCGCCCCGACCTGACGCGCGCACACCCGCCGCCATCATCCAATTGGTCGTCGCGAGGCATCGCCTCGCGCGGCCCGACGACAGAAGAACAGGACCATGAGACACCGCAAGAGCGGGCGCAAGCTCAACCGCAATTCGAGCCATCGCGATGCGATGTTCCGCAACATGGCGGCCTCGCTGGTCGAGCACGAAGCCATCCGTACCACGTTGCCCAAGGCCAAGGAATTGCGCCGCGTGGTGGAGCCGCTCGTCACGCGCGCCAAGATCGACGGCGTCGCCAACCGACGGCTCGCCTTCGCCCGACTGCGCGACAAGGCGGCGGTCGGCAAGCTGTTCACCGACATCGGGCCGCGCATGGCGAGCCGTCCGGGCGGCTACACCCGCATCTTGAAGACCGGCATGCGTCCGGGCGACAATGCCCCGATGGCGATCATCGAGTTCGTCGATCGCGATCTCGACGGCGCCGCCGACTGACACCCGGCACGCACCCCCGGGCGGGGTGAGCGCGGGCGTTCAACGATGAGCACCGTCATCGGGCGATGAGCACGACGATCGGCAAGGATGCGAAAGGCCCGGCGTTCCGCGAGGAAGCCGGGCCTTCCTCGTTTGGCGGTGGCGTGGCGTTGCTGCGGCTGCTGCGCTACGCGCGCGGCTATCGGCGGCGCATCCTGACCGCCAGTCTGTACTCGATCCTCAACTGCTTCTTCGACGTGTTGCCGGAGATCCTGATCGGCGTCGCCATCGATGTCGTGGTGAACCGGGACGACAGCTTCCTGGCGGCGCTGGGCGTTGCCGATCCGCGCCATCAGATCCTGGTGCTGGGCGGTCTGACCTTCCTGATCTGGGCTGGCGAATCGCTGTTCCAGTACCTGTACCTGATCGCCTGGCGCACCCTCGCCCAGGACCTGCAGGCGAAGCTTCGGCAGGATGCCTACGAACAGGTGCAACGCCAGGACATGGCGTTCTTCGAGGCGCGCAGCTCGGGATCGCTGGTCGCGGTGCTGAACGATGACGTCAATCAGCTGGAACGCTTCCTGGACGTCGGCGCGAACGACATCCTGCAGGTGTTCACCACCGTGCTGCTGGTGGGGCTGGTGTTCTTCGTGGTCAGTCCCGAGATCGCGTTGCTGGCCATCACGCCGATTCCGGTCATCGTGTGGGGGGCCTTCTTCTTCATGCGTCGCCAGGCCCCGCTGTACGCGGCCGTGCGCGAACAGGTGGCCCGACTGGCCGACCGTCTGGGTGGCAATATCGGCGGCATGGCGACGATCAAGTCGTTCACCGCCGAGCAGCGGGAGTCGCGTCGTCTGAGCGATGCCAGCGACGACTACGTGGCGGCGAACCGCGCGGCGATCGGCATGAGCTCGCTGTTCGTGCCGCTGATCCGCATGGCGATTCTCGTGGGCTTCCTGGCAACCTTCGTGATCGGCGGCCTGCGCGCGCTGGACGGCACCCTGAACGTGGGTCTCTACGGGATGCTGGTGTTCCTGACGCAGCGGCTGCTGTGGCCGCTGACCCGACTGGCCCAGACCGTCGACCTGTACGAGCGGGCGATGGCCAGCACGCGCCGCATCCTGGGATTGATCGAGACCCCGACCGGTGTTCGCGATACCGGCACCCTGGTCCTGGACGGCGGCGCCCCGCCGCCGATCCGCTTCCAGGACGTCTCGTTCCGCTATGCCGGCAGCGGCATGGGCGTGGACGGGGTGACCCTGTCGATCGAACCCGGCAGCACGGTGGCACTGGTCGGGCAGACCGGGTCCGGCAAGTCGACGCTGATCAAGCTGCTGCTGCGCTTCTACCCCGCCGGCGAGGGCCGGATCACGATCGACGGACAGCCGATCGATACGCTGAGTCTGTCCAGCCTGCGCTCGTCGATCGGTCTGGTCAGCCAGGACGTGTTCCTGTTCGAAGGCAGCATCCGCGACAACATCGCGTACGCCGACCCGCAGGCGAGCGATGAACGCGTGCGCGAAGCGGCGATCGCGGCCGAGGCGGACGCCTTCATCCGAGCGCTCCCGCAGGGCTACGACACCTCGGTGGGCGAGCGAGGCGTCAAACTGTCCGGGGGGCAGCGGCAACGCCTGTCGCTGGCGCGCGCCATCCTGAAAGCGCCGCCCGTATTGATCCTGGACGAGGCCACCAGCGCGGTGGACAACGAGACCGAGGCGGCGATCCAGCGCTCGCTGCTGCGCATCGCCCGAGGACGCACGGTCCTGATGGTCGCCCATCGGCTGTCGACCATCGTGAGCGCCCACGAGATCGTCGTGCTGGACGAGGGTCGGGTGGTGGAGCGAGGTACCCATGCGCAACTGATCGCGCTCGGGGGGCGCTACGCCGGCCAATGGGCGGTGCAGACCGGCGGGTACGCCGCCCGTGACGAAGGGCCGGGCGCCTCGGACGCGCCGTCGTGAACCCGCCAGCGCGTCCGGCGCCCGTCACCCGATCGATGACGGTGCTCGGCGCCGGTTCCTGGGGGACCGCGCTGGCCTTGCAGGCCGAACGGGCGGGCCATCGGGTCACGCTGTGGGGACGGGACGAGACCGCCATGCGAGCCATGCAGGCGGCTCGCGAGAACGCACGTTACCTGCCCGGCTGCCGTTTCGGTGACGGTTTCGTGACGACCGCCTCATTGTCGCAGGCACTCTCCGGCGTATCCCGTAACCCTCCGGACGCGCCCCCTTTCGTGCTGGTGGCGGTGCCCAGTCATGCGTTCAGGCAGACGTTGAAGGCCCTCTGCGAACACGTCGATCAGGCCTCCCTGCGGCTGGTCTGGGCGACCAAGGGGCTGGAACTGGACACCGGCTCGATGACCCACGAGCTGGCAACCGAGCTGCTGCCGGGCTGCGCGCGGCGGGCGGTGCTGTCCGGACCGAGCTTCGCCCGCGAAGTCGGGCAAGGGTTGCCGACCGCGATCACCGCCGCCTCGGCCGATGCGGGGTTCGCCGACGAGGTCGCGGCACGCTTCGCCACCGAGACGTTCCGCGTCTACACCAGCGACGACGTGGTCGGTGTCGAGACCGGCGGCGCCATCAAGAACATCGTCGCGATCGCGGCCGGGTTGTCGGATGGGCTCGGCTACGGGGCCAATGCCCGCGTGGCCCTGGTAACGCGCGGGCTGCGCGAGATGGCCCGTTTCGGACGCGCCATCGGCGCTCGGGAAGCCACCTTCCAGAGCCTGGCCTGCATGGGGGATCTGGTGCTGACCTGCACCGACGATCAGTCACGCAATCGCCGAATGGGCCTTGCGCTGGCCCGGGGGCTCGGTGTGGATGCGGCGATCGAGGAGATCGGACAGGTGGTCGAAGGCGTGCGCGCCGCCCGGGCGATACGGGCCAAGGCGCTCGATCTGGGCGTGGAGATGCCGATCTGCGAGCAGGTCCATCGCGTGCTCCACGAAGGTGTGCCGGTCCAGCTGGCGGTGTCGTCGCTGCTGGCGCGCCGCAGCGGCGAGGAGTTCGGCTGACATCGGTGCGCCTGAATGTAACTGTTGCATACCAGGCGGCCTGAACGCGTAACGGGTAACGCGCAGGCACACAGGTTGCTCCACGTCACACCGAGGGCCGCGAGTGCGTGGCCCACTCGTTCGACGGTGACGCGCCATGAGCAACACGATCGATACCAATTCGCTGCTGCTGCAGCTTCGCAGCCTGGCTCGGGAAGCGGGCATGTCATCGGCACCGACACCGTCCGCCGAGTTCGACACCGCGCTGCGTACCGGCCCGGTCGGGGGCCTGTCCGGCCTTGCAGGTCAGCTGCCCGAGAGCGAGCGTCCGGATTTCGGCGCGATGATCGGCGAGTCGCTTCGCTCGGTCAACGGGCGCAGCCAGGAAGCGCGTCGGCTGACCACCGCCTACGAGGGCGGTCACCCGGACGTGGAACTGGCCGACGTGATGGTGGCGGTGCAGAAGGCGCGCGTCTCCTTCGAGGCCTTGACCCAGGTGCGCAACCGCATGGTCGCGGCCTACAAAGACATCATGAACACGCCGCTATGATCGCGTCGTCGCGTAGTGAAGCCATCGGAGCGGCGGTGCGATGAGTGGTAACGAGCCGGTCGTGGCGGGCGGTGGGACGGGCGTGAGCACGTCGGGCGGCGGCGCGGCGAATGCCCTGCGCCGGAACGCGTTGCCGGACATGGGGGCGCTGGCGTCCCTGGCGGCCGCGCTCGCGCTCGGCATCGGACTGATCCTGTGGAGCGTGCGGCCGGACTGGGTACCGGTGCCCGGACAGGGGGCGGACAACGCGCTCGAGGTGATCGCTTCGCTGACGGGCGCCGGTATCCAGCATCGCATGGACCCGCGCTCGGGCCTGGTGCTGATCCCGGCCGATCGTGCCGGCCAGGTGCGCCTGTCGCTGGCCGCGTCCGGATTGAGCGGCGAGTCGTCCAGCGGCGTCGAGATGCTGGATCGCGAGCCGTCGCTGGGCACCAGCCACTACACCGAGGTCAGACGCTACCAGCACGCGCTGGAGACCGAACTGGCGCGCACCCTGTCCACGCTGCGCAACGTCGAGTCGGCGCGCGTGCACCTGGCGCTGCCCAAGCGCAGCGTGTTCGTGCGCGATCGGGAGAGCGCCTCGGCCTCCGTGACCCTGTCCCCGGAGACCGGGCGGCGCATCGAGGAGGAACAGGTCGACGCGGTCGCCCGTCTGGTCGCCGCCAGCATCCCCTACCTGCAGCCCGGCGACGTGACGGTGGTCGATCAATGGGGGCAGCTGCTCTCGATGACCGACGATGCGGACGGTGCGACGCGCGCGCAGTTCCGGCACGCCCGCCAGCTCGAGCGCCTGTACGCCTCGCGCATCGAGGCGTTGCTCACGCCGATCGTCGGGGCCGATCGCATCCGGGCCACGGTCACCGCCGATGTCGACTTCTCCGAGAACGAGCGCACCGAGGAGCAGTTCGCGGGCGATCCGACCAAGCTTCGCAGCGAGCAGACCGACCGGACGATCGATACGCTGGCCGAAGCGATGGGCATCCCCGGCGCGCTGGTCAATCAGCCGCCCGGCGCCGGCACCGTGGACCCGACCGTGGATCCGGATGCCGACCCCGCCATCGAGGCCGACGCCGAAACCACCGCATCGAGCGCGACGCGCAACTACGAGCTGGATCGCACCATCACGCGCTCCAGACGCTCGCCCGGCACGATACTGCGCCTGTCCGCGGCGGTCGTCATCGATGACCGGATCGAACTGGACGAGAACGGCGAGACGGTGCGGGTGGGACTCGACGAGGCGGAGCTGGCGGCGTTCACGGCGCTGGCGCGCGAGGCGATCGGCTTCGACGAGGCGCGAGGCGATACCGTCACCGTGACCAACCGTGCCTTCGTGCCGCCCGAGCAGATCGAACCGCCCGATCCGGTGCCGCTGTGGGAGCAGCCCTGGCTGGCGACGATCGTGCGTCAGGGGCTGGTCGGACTGGCGGTGCTGGTGCTGGTACTGGTCGGTGTCCGCCCGGCGCTCAAGAAACTGACGCAGCGCGCGGTCGGGCAGGCGAACGAGTCGCTGCCGCGGCGCGGCGAGAGTGGTGGCTCCGATCCCGGTGGAGCCGATGCGGCGCTGGCGAACGGGCAGACGTCGGCCGAGGGCAGATCGCGCTCGGGAGGCGATCGGCTGGAGCCGCCCAAGGAGGTCTACGGGGACATCCTGAACATGGCCCGCGCGATGGCGAGCGAGGATCCCAAGCGTGTGGCGCGACTGGTCAAGGACTGGGTAGCCGATGGCTGAGCCGAACAAGGGGGACAAGCCTGCGGCCGGCGCCGAGATGACGCGCGCCGGGGCGACCGAGGCGGCCATCCTGCTGATGGCGCTGGGCGAGGATGAAGCGGCCAAGGTGTTGCGCTTCATGAAGCCCGAGGAGGTTCAGCGCCTGGGGGTGGCGATGGGCGCGATCCGCGGCGTCAGCCAGGCCGACATCGGCGAGACGCTCGAACGTTTCGCCGACAGGATCGGTGGCGAATCGTCGCTGGGCATGGACTCGGGGGCGTATTTCCGCAACACGCTGGAACGCGCGATCGGGCACGAGCGCGCGACCAACGTGCTGTCGACGCTGGAACCCGAACGCGAGCAATGGGCACCGCCCTCGCTCGGCTGGATGCACACCAAGAGCATCGTGCGGTTGCTGCACGACGAGCACCCGCAGATGATCGCCACGGTGCTCGGTCTGTTGCCCAGCGATCGCGCCGGGCAGGTGCTGGCCGCGTTGCCGGCCGAGCAGCAGGTGGACCTGGTGCAGCGCGTTTCGCGTCTGGACGCGGTGCATCCTGCCGCGTTGTCGGAGCTGGACGAGATCCTGCGCTCGGGCCTGACGGTGGATGCCGAGGTCGAGCTGTCCGGGGTGGGCGGAGTGCAGAGCGCCTCGGAGATGCTGAACTCGGTGGGCAAGGAGGCCGAGACCCGGATCCTGGAGGCGATCGACAGCAGCGACGACGAACTGGCCGAACGCCTGCGCGAAGGCATGTTCATCTTCGAGAACCTGCTGGCGCTCGACAACCGCGGCATGCAGACCTTGCTGCGGGATGTGTCCAACGATGATCTGATCCTGGCGCTCAAGGGGGCCTCCGACGAGCTGAAGGACAAGATCTTCAGCAACATGTCTTCGCGGGCGGCCGAGCTTCTGGCCGACGATCTGGCGGCCAAGGGGCCGGTGCGGCTGTCCGAGGTGGAGACCGCGCAGCGGGCGATCCTGAACATCGCCAAGCGCCTGGACGAGGACGGTCAGATCCAGCTCGGCAATTCGGGTGAAGACCTTGTTTAGGCGCCTGGACGAGCGCGAGGCCGGTCAGGTCACCGCCTGGCGGCCGCCCGCGCTGGCAGGCTCGCACGGTCACGGGCCGGCCGTTCGCGCAGCGCTGGCGAAGGTCGGCATCGACCCGGATGCGGAGCCGGGTCCCGGGCCGGCCGGCAAGCGCGCGGATTCCTCGCCGGTCACGGTCAGTTCCGGCGAGGAACTGGCGGCATCCCCGGTAGCCGCGGCGCCGGGAACGGCCCCGACCGATGCCGGCCGGACCGCGCTCGACGCTCGGGCTGCGCCGGCGGGCCCGACCGCGGGCCCGACGCCCTTCGACGAGGGCTTCGAGGCCGGGACGCGCAGCGCGCACGAGGCGCTCGGCGCCGAGGTGCGAGCCTTGATCGACGGTTTCACGGCCGAGCACGAACGCTGGCGCGACGAGCGGGAACGGGAGATCGTGGCGATGGGCGAGGCGCTCGCCGGCGCGATCATGCGCCACGAGCTGACCACCGATCCCGGCCGCCTCGCCAGGCTGGTCGGCGAGACCCTCCAGCAGTTCGATGCGGGCGACACCCGGGTGACGGTGCAGCTGCACCCTCTGGATCTGGCGGCGATCCGTGCGCAGGACGAGCACGCGCCCGCGGCGGATCTGGTGGCGGACGACTCGTTGCAGCGCGGCGATTGTCGCCTGCGCTGCGGCGCCGGCCTGATCGAGGCGGGCGTGGCGGACAGGCTCGCCGTGCTGCTCGTGGCCGATTCGTCGTGAGCGCCACCGACGATCTGCCTGCGCGGCTGCGCAAGCGTCGGCAGCGGCTGACCCGTCACGGCGCCCGCGCCGCCTCGTTGCCGGTACTGGGACGTCTGGTCGGTTCGCGCGGCACGGTGCTCGAGGCGCAGGGCTGCCGTCTGGCCATCGGGGCGCGATGCCGCATCGACGAGCTGGACGGGGCGCAGGCGGTGCACCCGGATACGCCGGGAATAGAGGCCGAGGTGATCGGTTTTCACGGAACAGCGACCGTCCTGATGCCGATCGCCCACGGCGCGGCGGTGCGTCCGGGCGCCCGGGTGACCCCGCTGCCCGGCAAGGCCAGCGGACCGTACGATGCGGCGCTGCTGGGACGCATCGTGGATGCCGACGGTCAACCGCTCGACGGCGGACCGGCGATCCGTTTCAGCCGTCGGCTGGCGCTGGAGCGCGATCCGCCCGCGCCGGGCGACCGGGCGCCCATCACGCAAGCGTTCTCGGTGGGCGTGCGCGCCATCGACGGGCTGCTGACGCTGGGGCGGGGGCAGCGGGTCGGGCTGATGGCCGGTAGCGGCGTCGGCAAAAGTTCGCTGCTGGGCATGATGGCTCGCGGCGCTTCGGCCGACGTCAACGTGGTGGCGTTGATCGGCGAACGCGGCCGCGAGGTGCAGGATTTCGTGGAAGAGGCGCTGGGCACCGAGGGTCTGGCCCGCTCCATCGTGGTGGCCGTCCCGGCCGATCGGCCGCCGTTGGCACGGCTTCGCGGTGCGTTGTACGCGACGGCCCTGGCGGAGGCGCTGCGCGATGACGGGCGCGAGGTGTTGCTGATGCTCGATTCGCTGACCCGGTTCGCGCAGGCGCAGCGCGAGATCGGGCTGGCTGCCGGAGAGATGCCGGTGGCGCGTGGCTATCCGCCATCGGTGTTCACCTCGTTGCCACGCCTGCTCGAACGGGCCGGCGCGACGCGCGCCGGTGGCTCGATCACCGCCATCTACACCGTGCTTGCCGAAGGGGACGATACCCAGGATCCGATCGTGGACAACGCGCGCGCCATGCTCGACGGGCACATCCTGCTGTCGCGCGAACTGGCCGATGCCGGACATTTTCCGGCGATCGACATCGGCGCCTCGGTGAGCCGGACGCGCTCGCGCGTGAACGACCGTACCCAGGAGTCGCGCGCGCGGCGCTTCCTGGCACTGGCGGCACGCTATCGCGAACAGGCGGACATGATCCGCGCTGGCCTGTACCGGCCCGGAACCGATCCGCAACTGGACGAGGCGATCGCCTGCCGCCCCTTCGTGACCCGGTTCTTGCAACAGTCGCTGGATGAACCCGGTTCCATGGACGAGGCACGTGCCGCGCTGGCGTTGTTGCCCGAGGCTCCGGTCACCTCGTCGGGTGTGCCCGCATGAGTAACGGTTACGCGCCAAGTTGTGACTTCGGTAACACCATTGTCCGGTCGCTAAGGCATGAAGCGACGAGAGTATCCCGAGGAACCCGCGTTCATGTCGACTAGCAAACTGAGTACGCTCGCAGGCATCGCCGAGGATCGCGCACAGCGAAGCGCGCTCGAACTGGACGAGCGACGTGCCGATCTGGGTCGCACGCGGGCCAAGTACGAACGGCTGGTGGCGTACGCCCGTGACTATCGCCGGAGCGCATCGAGCGAGGGGTTGCCGGGCGAGCTGCAGGCGCGTCATCGCTTCCAGATGCGTATCGATCAGCACGTCAGCGATCTGGCGGCAGAACTGCGTTCGAAACGCGAGACGGTCGAGCGCATGACCGAGGGCGTTCGCGACGACCGCGCCAGTGCCAGCGCATTGCAGGCGCTGCACGCGCGCGGTCAGGACCAGCAGCGACGCCGCGACGAACGAAGCGCCTCCACCGCGTTCGACGCGGCGGTGGCGGCTCGTCACGCGGCCAGGCTGCGCAGCGGGGCGGGCCGATGAACGCATCGGTGGCCGAGGCCGGGCCGACGCGCGGCGTTCCGCGCTCGGGATCGAGCGGTGCGGCACCGGTGGTGGATTCGACGGGCTCGCCGGCCGCGCAGCCGTTTCTTGCGTTGCTGCAGGCGGCCTCGTCGAAGGTCGCACACGCCGCCGCGAGCGAGGGGTCGAGCGACAGGTCGTCCACGCATGGCTCCCTGGCGCCGCCGAACGAGGGCAGGGTCGCCGAATCGTCGGAGACCGCCGTCGCGGAGCTGCTGGCGACCGATGGCCAGGCGTCCGATGCGTCACGACCGGTCCGGCCCGACGGCTCGGCAGCCGGTTCGGCAGCCGGTTCGGCAGCCGGTTCGACGGCGAGCGTATCGGCCGCCGCCATGGTCGATCCGGCGCTGGCGATGCCGGGTGCCCGGACATCGCCCGGTGCCGGGACGTCGCCCGCTTCGGTGCCGGGGCCTGCCGGCGCGACCGAGGTGGCGACCGTCTCGTCGACGGTGACAGGTGTGGTTGCCCCGCCGTCCACCGCCGTGGCGGCCTCGAGCACGCTCGTCTCGGCGGCGCCCGTCGGTCGTGTCGCCGCTGCCGGCGCCGCCGGCGAGAATCCGGCTGTCGAACCGCTGCCCGGCGTGCAGCTCGGTGCCGGCCGATTGCCGTCGGTGCCGGCTCAGCTCGATCGGCGCTCGACCGCGGCGTCCGTCGGTGATGTCACGGCCACGCGGTCGGTCGACGGAACCGCTTCCGGTTCGATTCCTGATGCCGATCCGGATGCCGCGGGCACGACGCGTGCTGCACCTTCGACGCATCCGGGCGCGCTCGGCGCCACCTCCGTCGGTGTCTTCGGCGGCCCCTCCGGCGCTCTGGCCAACGGTCTGGCCGGGCAGATCACGGTGCCGGGAGCGTCGGCGGCCGGCGGGGCTCCGGCGGCCGCCGATTCCGGGACCGGAGCGTCCGATCCGATCGGGGCGGGGGGCACGGATCGACGCGCCGACGATGCTCCCGCTGCGAACGGGGGGCGAGCGGTGAGCGAGTTGCCGCTGCGCACCGCGAGCCTGCCGCTGTCGGCGTTCTCCCTGTCGATGCGTCCCGCGCTCGATCGGGGCGTGGCCGAGGTGGCCGCGAGAACCGGGTCGGTGCCGAGCGAGGTGCGCGCCGGGAATCTGCCCGGCATGCTGGAAGGCACCCTGCGCACCGCGATGCATCCGGCCGTCGGCCCGTTCGCACCGGCGACGGCGAGGGGCACGCTCGGCTTGCTGCAGCCGTCCGGTCCGAGGCTCGAGACCTCGAACGCGGTCGCGTTGACGCTGACCCCCGAGGGCGCCGCGGCCGCACCGGAACAGGCGTCCGAAACCATCGCCACGGCGGATTCGCTGGCACGCCGAGCCGCGATGGCCACCCGTGTCGCGCTGGAATCGCAGACGCACGAACGCATGATGTCGCCGTCGGCGGTGATCGGCACGACGACGGTCGAACCGGCAGCGGGCGCGAACGCGATCGGCCCGGCCTCCGTACCGGGGATCGCGGCCGCGAGCACGGCGTCGATGACGATGCCCGGCACGAGCGCAGGCTTGCCTTCCGGCCTTCCCGCCACGCCCGCCCTGTCCCTGCTGGATGCGGATGCCGCGCGTTCGCTGGCCGATACGGTGCGGTTGACGCTCGGCCAGGGCGGTCCGGACGGTCAGGGACCCCGCAGCGCGCGCATCGATCTGACGCCGGTCGAACTGGGTGCGTTGTCGGTCGATGTGGAGCAGCGCGACGGGCGGTTGACGGTGGCGTTGCACAGCCCGATCGGGGCGACGCGGGAGCTGATCGAGGCGCTGGTGCCGAGACTGCGCGAGCAGCTCGCCAATGACGGCAGCACGTCGGTCTCGGTGGACGTGGGCGAACGCGGCGACGATGGCGAGCGTCGACCGGGTCGGCAGAGCGATCCATTGGCCAACGGGGCAGCGGGCCGCGAGGAATCCCGTGCCGAACGCGATGGGCGGCCCGGCGGTGAGCGGCAGCGCTCCGACGAATCCGGCCGGTCCGACGATCGAGAGCAGGCCGGCCTCTCACCGTCCCAGCCATCACAGTCGACAGGATCGCGCGCACCGTCGGATTCGCGACGCGTGCTCGACGCCTGGATCTGAGACGACCCTGAATGAAGAAGATCCTGATGCTCGCGGGTGGTGCCTTGCTGCTGGTCGGTGCCTCGATCGGCGGCACGCTGTTCCTGGCTGGCGGTCAGGCAGCCGCGCCGGGGGTGGCGGGTGCACCGCCCGAGGTCGCGGCCGCCGTCATTCCCAAGGTCCTCTACTACAATGTGCAGCCGGAGTTCGTCGTCAACCTGAAACCGCCTTCGCGCGACGAGTTTCTGATGGTGGAGCTGGCGATTGCCGCCTATGATCAAGATCAACTGGACACGATCGATGACAACATGCCGGAGCTGCGCCACGAACTGCTGATGTTGTTCGGTCGCCAGAAGAGCCAGGATCTGCGCTCCGAGGAGGGCAAGGCGGAACTGCGCACCGAGGCGATCGCGATCATCGATTCGTTGGTCGAGAAGCACTTCGGCCCGGCTCCGGTCAATGACGTATTCCTGACACGTTTCGTGATGCAATGAGCGAAGACGACGCGCCCGTCGTCGAACCTTCGGTAGAGGACGAGCAACCGCCCGAGGCGGATGCCGTCGAGCCGCGAGGTGTCGACACGCCGGACACCGACGAGGCTGACAGCAGCCGCGTCGATGTGCCGGCCGCGTGGCGTCACGCTTTCCTGGCCGACGGGCGCGAACGGCGCTGGCCGCTGCTGGGCGAGCTGGAGGAGCGCACCGAGCACGCGCTCGAAGCCGCGCTGCAGACCCGTTTCCGCGTGCGCATGCCGGTCTCCTCCCGAGCCGGCGAGTCGCGCGAGCACGAGGCGGTGCTCGCCTCCATCGCACCGGATGCCCTGTTCGCCGCCTGCACGCTGCAACCCCTGCCGGGCGAGGTGTGGTGGGTCATCGATCGTGCCCTGGTGTTCGGTCTGGCCGATCGCTGGTTCGGCGGCAAGGGTGCCACCGACCACGAGCCGCGAGCGCTGTCCGGCAGCGAGCAGCGCGTGCTCGATTCCCTGGTCGCCTCGCTCAATCAAGCGATCGGTGTCGGCTGGGCACCGATCACCCCGGTGACCGCGGTGCCCTCCTCGAACGCGACGGCGGAGCGCTTCGCCAGGGATCGCCCGGCCGCGGGTCGCATCGACACCGGCTTCAGCGTGCAGTGCGGCGCCGGCATCGCCGGGGTGCGCATGCTGGTGCTGCCACGCACGCTCGCCCCGCTGGAGCGCGACGGGGTGCCGGCCGGAGCGCCGGGCGAGGATACCGAAGCGGCCAACGAACGCATCGTGGCCAGCATGCGCAGCTGCGACGTGCCGCTGTCCGGCGTGCTGGCGGAATCCACCATCACGCTCGGTGATGTCATGAAACTGGCACCGGGCGACTTCATCGCGCTCGACGAGAAGCAGACGGTGTCGTTCCGCGCCGGCGGGCATCCGGTGTTCGATGCGGTGATGGGTACCGTCGACGGCAAGGCGTCGGCCAGCGTGACCAAGGTGCACTCGCCGAAGCGTCGACGGTAGCGCGGCCGCTTCGCCAGGGTGGTCCGGCGTGAGCCGGAGGCCGTCGGACGGCACCGGGACGCGTCGGCCGGGTCGGAAAAGACGTTAGCGTCGGCATCGAGAGCGGTGTCACATCGCGAGTCGGCACGGTAGCTGCGAGCGTTTGGTCATGCAGACCGCCAACGCCCAGCCGCCCGATGATCAGGTCGACCCCGAAAAAGCCGGTGACGATGCGCCGAACGAGGCCGCAGCGATGAGCACCGATGCCGATGCTGCTCGTCTGGAGTCGGACCCGGTCGCCAACCTGGCGCTGATCCGCGACATCGAGGTGAAGCTGTCGATGGAGATCGGTCACACGCGCATCTCCATCGATCGGTTGCTGTCGCTGGCGCCCGGATCGGTCATCGAACTCGATCGCATGGCCGACGAGCCGCTCGACGTGCTGGTGAACGGCACGCTGGTCGCCCGCGGCGAAGCGGTGGTGGTCGGCGATCGCTTCGGCATTCGGCTGGTCGAGGTGGTCAGCCCGGCGGACCGGTTGAAGAAGCTGGCATGAACCCGATGTCGGATGCGCTGTCGCTGCCCGGTGCGGCCGATCACGGGCTGTCCCTGCTGCGCTTGCTGGGTGCGCTGGGCGTCGTGCTGGTCGCCTTCTGGCTGTTCGCCCGGCTGATGCGCCAGTTGAACGGTGCCGGCAACCGGAGCGTGGCCGGATTGCGGGTGCTCGGCTCGCTGTCGCTCGGTCAGCGCGAACGGCTGGTGGTGCTGGAGGCCGATGGCGAGCGCATCGTGCTCGGCGTCACGGCGCAGACGGTGACGCGCGTGCACGCGATGCCGGCCCCGCCGGGCGAGACGGTGCCGGATCACGAACCGGATGCCGGCCTGCCGGCGGGCCCGGCCTTCGCCGCCAGACTGCGCCACGCGCTGCAGCGAGGACCCTCGTGAGCGGGCGCACCGGCCGGGCGCGGCGGGCACTTCCGTGGGGCGCGACAGGTCTTGCCCTGGTGCTCTGGCTGTCGCCGGCCATCGCGCTGGCGCAGGGGCTGCCGGCCGTGACGGTGCAGGGCGTTCCCGGCGGGGGACAGACCTGGAGCCTGTCGCTGCAGGCGATGGCGCTGATGCTGTCGTTGACACTGTTGCCGGCCGTGCTGCTGCTGATGACCGCCTTCACGCGCATCGTCATCGTGCTGGGCATCCTGCGGACCGCGCTGGGCACCCAGCAGACACCGTCCAATCAGGTGTTGATCGGGCTTGCATTGTTTCTGACGCTGTTCATCATGCGGCCGGTGTTCGAGCAGGTGTGGGCCGACGGCGTGCAGCCCTATCTCGACCAGCAGATCGATGCGCGCACCGCCCTGGCGGCGGCGGCCGAACCGATGCGCGCCTTCATGCTGGCGCAGACGCGCGAGACGGACCTGGAGCTGTTCGTGTCGATGTCCGGTGCCGAGCCTCCGGCAACGCCCGATGAGGTCTCGTTCTGGGTGCTGCTGCCCTCGTTCGTCACCAGCGAGCTCAAGACCGCGTTTCAGATCGGCTTCCTGCTGTTCATCCCGTTCCTGGTCATCGACCTGGTGGTGGCCAGCGTGCTGATGTCGATGGGCATGATGATGCTGTCCCCGCTGATCATCTCGCTGCCGTTCAAGCTGATGCTGTTCGTGCTGGTCGATGGCTGGAACCTTATCCTGGGTACCCTGGCCGGCAGCTTTCTGACATGACACCGGGAAACGTCATCGAGATCGCCCAGCACGCGCTGCTGGTGACGGTGCTGCTGTCCGCACCGTTGCTCGGCGCGGCGCTGGTCACCGGTCTGGCGGTCGGGCTGTTCCAGGCCGCGACCCAGATCAACGAGCAGACGCTGTCGTTCATCCCGAAGCTGCTCGCCATCTTCGTCATGCTGGTGGTCAGCGCACCGTGGCTGCTCCACACGGCGATCGAGTTCACCCGCGGCATCATGCTGGACGTGATTCCACGCGTGGTCGGCTCCTGAGCGCGCGGGCGGGGCCATGTCGGGGCTGGTGCTGGCGCTGAGCGAGGTGGAGCGGTGGGTCACCACCGCCGTGCTGCCGTTCTGCCGCATCGCCGGTGTGCTGGCGTTGCTGCCGGGCATCGGCGGTGGCGAGGTGCCGGTGCGGGTCAAGGTCGGCCTGTCGGTCGCCCTGACCGCGTTGCTGCTGCCGACCCTGCCACCGATCCCGGACGTGGACCCGCTGTCCGCGGCCGGCGCGCTGATGGTGGCCGAGCAGATCGTCATCGGGCTAGCCTGCGGGCTGCTGGTGCTGATCGTGTTCGCCGCGGTGACGCTGGCCGGCGAAAGCATCGCGATCACCATGGGCCTCGGGTTCGCCTTGATGAACGACCCGAAGAACGGTGCCTCGGTGCCGACGGTCAGCCAGTTCTACCTGCTGACGGCGACGCTGCTGTTCTTCTCCCTGGACGGACATCTGGCGGTGCTGTCGATGCTCGGCCAGAGCTTCGTGACGTTGCCGATCGGCACGCCGCTGCGCGACGGTGCTTTCGGAGAGCTGGTGCGGTTCGGGGCGGTCATGTTCTCCGGTGCGCTGGGAGTGGCCCTGCCGGCCCTGGCCGCCATGCTGACGGTCAACCTGGCGATGGGCGTGCTGACCCGCGCGGCACCTCAGCTGAATCTGTTCTCGGTCGGGTTCCCGCTCACCATGCTGGCAGGGTTCGCCGCGTTGCTGCTGACCATGCCGGCCTTCGGCGAATCGGCCACCGCGCTGTTCGACGTCTCCTACGAGGCGGTGGCCGGCTGGTTCAGGCTGACACCGTGAGCGACGCTCGCCCGTTCGGCCTCGTACGGAGCATCGGCTAGGTGTCCGAGCAGAACGACGGTGCGGAACGCAGTCACGACGCGACCCCGAAGAAGATCGAGGATGCGCGCAAGAAGGGCGATGTCGCGCGCTCGCGCGAGCTGGACACCGCGATCATGCTGACCGTGGGGCTGGTGGGCATCGCGGTGTTCGGACCCGGCGCGGTCGATCGGATGCTGAGCCACAGCGCCGAGCTTTGGGAGATGGAGCGGGCGGCCGTTTTCGAGCCGATGGCGATGCCGCGCCTGTTCATGGGCATGCTGATCGATGCGCTGTGGCTGCTGTCGCCGTTCTTGATCGTGACCTTCCTGGCCGCGCTGTCGGGGCCGATCTTCATGGGCGGCTTCCTGATGAGCGGCCTGAAGGTCGACCCCAAGCGACTGGATCCGCTGAAGGGGGTTGCGCGCATGTTCTCGATCAAGAGCCTGGTCGAACTGATCAAGTCGGTGGCCAAGGTGCTGCTGTGCGTGCTGGCGGCATGGCTGGTCGGCGCGTTCGCCATGGATCACTGGCTGTCGATCGGGCGGGCGCCGCTGCCGCAGGCGCTCACCGGTTCGTTCTATCTGGTGTTCGTGATGCTGGCGGCGTTGACCTTCGTCACCATCGTGGTGGCGGTGGGGGACGTGCCGTGGCAGAAGTTCCAGCATGCGAAGAAGCTGCGCATGACGCTCGAGGAGGTCAGGCGCGAGGTCAAGGAGGCCGAGGGCAGTCCGGAGGTCAAGTCCAAGCGACGCGGCGAACAGATGCGCATCAGCCAGCAGAAGATGCTGCACGACGTGCCCTCGGCGAACGTGATCATCACCAACCCCACGCACTTCGCGGTCGCGTTGCGCTACCGCGAGGGCGACGAGGCCCCGACGCTGGTGGCCAAGGGCGTCGATGAAATGGCGCAACGCATTCGCGCCATCGGTGCCGATGCGGGCGTGCGACGCGTGGCGGCGCCGCCGTTGGCGCGTGCCCTGTACCACCACACCCGCGTCGGGCAGACGGTGAGCACCGAGCTGTGGGAGGCGGTGGCCCAGGTGCTCGCCTTCGTCGTCCAGCTGGAGAAGGTCGCGCGTGCCCGTCGAACGGCCGGGCGTCCGATCCGCATGCCCGTGCCGCCCACCACGGCGGAACTGGCGGTGCCGCATCGGCTGTCCGATCCGCCCGCGTTCGCCTCCGGCGGAGATGCGGCGGGATAGGGCGTCGACCGGCCTGCGGTCCGGGGTCCGGTCCGGCGGCAAGGCACGCATCGTGCGAAGCGGTTCACGTTCCCCGCCTCGATAGTTGGCCCGCCGATGATCCCAGCGTTGCCGCCCCTACGACAAGTGCTCTCCGAGCTGCGCCCGGGCGGGCTTGCCGCACCGTTCCTGGTGCTGCTGATGCTCGTCATGATGGTGGTGCCGATCCCCACCTTCGGGCTCGACCTGCTGTTCACCTTCAACATCGCGCTGTCGCTGATCGTGCTGCTGGTGGCGGTCTACTCGCCACGCCCGCTGGAGTTCTCCTCCTTTCCCACCGTGTTGCTGGTGGCGACGATGCTGCGGCTGTCGCTGAACATCGCCTCCACCCGGATCGTGCTGCTGGAAGGGCACACCGGTGCCGCCTCGGCCGGGGCGGTGATCGAATCGTTCGGCGACTTCGTCATCGGCGGCAACTACGCGGTCGGCTTCGTGGTCTTCGCCATCCTGGTCATCATCAACTTCCTGGTGGTCACCAAGGGTGCGGGCCGCGTCTCGGAGGTCAGCGCCCGCTTCGTGCTGGATGCCATGCCGGGCAAGCAGATGGCGATCGATGCGGACCTGAACGCCGGTGTGCTGGATCGGGACACCGCGCGAGCGCGCCGCGCCGAAGTGGCCGCCGAGGCCGACTTCTACGGCTCGATGGACGGCGCCAGCAAGTTCGTCAAGGGCGATGCCATCGCCGGACTGCTGATCCTGTTCATCAACCTGATCGGCGGGCTGGCCATCGGCATGGGGCAGCACTCGCTGCCGTTCGGCGAGGCGGCCCAGAACTACTCGCTGCTGACCATCGGCGATGGCCTGGTGGCGCAGATCCCGTCGCTGCTGCTGTCGATGGCCACCGCGGTGATCGTCACGCGGGTCTCCTCGGCGGGCGACATGGGGCAGCAGATCTCGATGCAGCTGTTCAACGATCCGCGCGCGCTGACCATCACCGCCGGTCTGATCGGCGCGCTCGGCCTGGTGCCGGGCATGCCGAACGTGGTCTTCCTGACGCTCGGCGGCCTGCTTGGCGCGTTCGCCTGGCACCGGCACAACAGCCCCGACATCACCGAGGACAAGCCGGTGGAGGAGAAGCCTGCGCCCGACAAGCCGTCCGAGGAGCTGAGCTGGGACGATGTGCGTCCGGTCGACATCCTGGGGCTGGAAGTCGGGTTCGGACTGATACCCATGGTGGACAAGGACAAGGGCGGCCAGCTGCCGGATCGCATCCGCGCGGTGCGGCGCAAGCTCACCGGCGAGCTGGGCTTTCTCGTGCCCTCGGTGCACATGCGCGACGACCTGGACCTGTCGCCGACCGGCTACCGCATCCAGGTGCTCGGCGTGACCGCCGGCGAGGCGGAGATCTATCCCGAGCGGCTGTTGGCGATCGGCGACGGATCGGGCGCCGAGGCGCTGGACGGCATCGCGGTCAAGGATCCCACGTTCGGCATGGACGCGATGTGGATCGACACGCACCGCGCCGACGATGCGCGCGCACGCGGCTTCACGGTGGTGGATCCCGCCACCGTGGTCGCCACCCACCTGAGCCGCATCGTCGAGACCGAGGCCGGCAGCCTGCTGGGTCATCAGGAGGTGCAGGCGCTGCTCGACAGCCTGTCGCGCGAAGCGCCCCGGCTGGTCGAGGATCTGGTGCCCAAGGCGTTGCCCCTGCCCAGTGTGGTCCGGGTGTTGCAGAACCTGCTCGACGAGAACATACCCATCCGTGACATGCGAACGATTGCCGAGACGCTTGCCGAGCGTGCCGCACAGACCGAGGACGTGGACGAGCTGACCGCCAGCGTGCGGGTGGCGCTGCGTCGGCTGATCACCGGCAGGCTGACCGGCTTCTCCGACACGTTGCCGGTGATCACGCTCGATGCGACGCTCGAATCGATGTGCCTTACCTCGCTGGAACAGGAAAAGGCCGGTGGCGCCGGCATCGAGCCGAGCCTTGCCGAGCGGCTCTACACCTCGCTGGCGGACAGCGTGCAGTTGCAGGAGGCGAGCGGCGAGGCGGCCGTGCTGCTGGTCAGTCCGAAGCTGCGGCCGTGGCTGGCGGCGATGGTGCGTCACACGATTCCGCTGCTCGACGTGCTCGCCTACAACGAGATCGCCGAGAACAAGCGGCTGAAGGTGGTTGCCCGGATCGGCAGCGGATCCGCCGCCGGCGAGGGGCAGGACGGTGCATCGGGCGATGCGTCGAACGGCGAGCGTCGCGCGCCGAGCATGACTGATACCGGAGCCGCTGCATGACCACCCGACGATTCGAAGCCGCCTCGACGCCTGCGGCGCTGGACGCGGTGCGCGCCGCCTTCGGCGAGGACGCGTTCATCCTGTCGAACCGGCGGCTCGGGGATCGTGTCGAGATCATCGCGACCGGCCCGCAAGGCCTCGACCTGGCCACGGCCGAACAGGAGCTGGAGACGACAGGTTCCGGGCAGGCGGACGGTGCGGCGCGCACCACCCGGTTGCGGATCGAGTCGGTCGCCGATCCGGAGACGCCTGTCGATCCGACGGCACCGGCCGGGCTCGACGCCGCGGCGATCGAGGCTCTGGTGCGCACCGCCATCCAGACCAGCCTGAGCACCTTGCTGCCGCGGGCGGTGATGCCACCGGACGCCGGCGAGCAGGACGAGAGCTGCGCGCCGGATGCCGATCCGTGGAGTGCGAACGGTGATGTCGATGCCGTACCGGAGGACGACCTGTCGGCGGACACGATTCCCGATCCGCAGGCCGCCGCGGTGGTGGCGGCGACCGGTGTGACGCTGAGTGCCGAGGTCGACAACCGGCTGCGCCGAATCGAGGTGGCGCTGTGGGGGCGCGAGGACGTTCCCCGTTCTCACCTGCTCGATCGGTTGCTGCAGCTGGGCCTGGGCACCGCGACCGCGGTCCGGCTGTCCGAGCAGGCGCGTGGTGCCGACACCGATGCGCTGATGAGAGACGCCCTGGTCAGACTGCGCGACAGCCTGCCGATACTGCGCGACGACGGCAAGGGCCTGCGGGGAGTGAAGCTGCTGTCCGGCCCGGACAGCGATGCCCGCCTGGCGGTGATGCTGCAGTTCGCCCGGACGGCCATCGCCGCCGGAGGCCAGCGATCGGTGGCCCTGGTGTCGGCCGACACGAAACGCCCGGGCGCCTTTCCGATGCTCGAGGAGTGCGCCCGCACGCTCGGCTGCGTGACGATGCGCGTGCGTCACCCGGACGACCTGGAGTCCACGCTGGCAAGCCTGGCGGATCGAGACTGCGTGCTGGTCGATGCCGGTGACGCCTGGCCGGCCAGCCGGTCGGTGAAGCAGCGTCTGCTGGTGCTGCCCGCCACCTTGCAGCGCACCGCGTGCGAGGCGGCGATCGACAAGGCCCGTGCGGCCCGGGCGAGCGGCTGCGTGCTGAGCGGACTGAGCGCACCGGGTCGTCCCGGCGAGAGCCTGGAGGCGTTGATCGATCGCTGGCTGCCGATCGCGTTCTGGAGCGACAACCACGACATCGACACCGCGCCGCGGCGCGCCGAGGCCGCGCTCATCGTGGCGGCGGCGATCGGTGCGGCCCGGCGCCTGGGCGGCAGCGAGCACGATCGCCTGCTCGGCTCGCTGCTGCATCCGGGCAGGGGCGGGCTGGCCACCGGGTTCGTCTCGGCGGTGCAACTGCCGGGTGAAGGTGCGCCGCGCCGCGGTACGGCGGCCGGCGGAACACCGCAGGCACGCAGCGTGGACACCACCGAAGCCGAGGTCACGGCCTGATGGACATCGCGACACTGGTCGGACTGTTCGGCGGGCTGGCGGTGATCATCTCGGCCATCGTGCTCGGTGGCGATGCCGGTACCTTCGCCAACGTGTCCGGCCTGGTGGTGGTGGTCGGAGGCACGTTCATGGTCACGCTGTGCCAGATCTCGCTGGCGCAGTTCTTCGGCTCGTTCAAGGTGACGCTGCGGGCGTTCATGCACAAGCAGACCGATCCGCTGAAGCTGATCGAGCAGGCGGTCCAGCTGGCGGACACCGCGCGCAAGGAGGGCATCCTGGCGCTGGAGAGCGTGGAGATCGAGGATCGCTTCCTGGACAAGGGCGTGAAGCTGTGCATCGACGGCACGGCACCGGAGCTGACGCGCTCGCTGCTGGCCGGTGACATGAACCTGGAACTGGAACGCCAGATGGCCGGTATCACCATGTTCAAGTCGATCGCCACCGCCGCGCCGGCCATGGGCATGATCGGCACGCTGATCGGTCTGGTGCAGATGCTGTCCAACATGGACGATCCCAAGTCGATCGGCCCGGCCATGGCGGTCGCGCTGCTCACCACGCTGTACGGCGCGATCATCGCCAACGCGATCGCGCTGCCGATCGCGGAGAAGCTGAAGTCCATCGGCAACGCGGAGCGGCTGAACAAGCGGCTGGTGCTCGAATCGATCGGCGGTATCCAGGAAGGGGTGAACCCGCGCGTGCTGCAGCAGCAGCTGGCCAGCTACCTGCCCGAGAACAAGCGCGACGCGATCGGGGCCGAGAAGAAGGCGGAAGCCTGACATGAGCGACGACGACGTTCCCGAGGAGGAGGTGGAGGAGGGCGCGCCCTCCTGGATGGCGACCTTCGCCGACCTGATGTCGCTGTTGATGTGCTTCTTCGTGCTGCTGCTCAGCTTCAGCGAGATCGATATCGAGAAGTACAAGCAGGTGGCGGGTTCCATGAAGTCCGCGTTCGGTGTGCAGCGCGAGATCGAGGCGGACCAGATACCCAAGGCCGACAGCGTCATCAAGCAGGAGTTCAGCCCGGGCAAGCCGGAGTTCACGCCGATCAAGACCGTGCGCCAGAACACCCACGATGATCGGATGGCCCTGCCGAGGCTGTCGGCGGCCACGGTGGTGGATCCGCTGGACGTGGAACGCATGCGGGCCCGGCTGCGTGAAGCCCTGCAGGAGGAGATCGACAGCGGCATCATCGAGGTGCTGAACGAGGACTACGGGGTCAAGCTGCGCATCCGCGACAAGGATGCCTTCCCGTCGGGCAGCGCCAGGCTGCAACCCGAATTCATTCCGGTGCTGGACAAGCTGGCCGATGCGCTGGGCACCGAGGACGGGCGCGTGGTGGTCTCCGGTCACACCGACGACGTGCCGATCGATACCGCGACCTACCCGTCCAACTGGGTGCTGTCGTCGGCCCGGGCGGCCAGCGTGGTGCATCACCTGGCGGAGGCCGAGCTGTCCGATCCGGCCCGGATCGAGATCCGCGCCTACGCCGAGTCGCGTCCGCTGGTGTCGAACGATACCCCCGAGAACCGGGCGAAGAACCGGCGGGTGGAGATCGATGTGGCGTTCGGGTACTGATCGAATGGTGGCCTCCGTCGACCGGCAGACCGCCCTTCGCGCGGAGGCTGTGCCCGCCGAGGTGACGGGCACCGGGCTGGAGATCCGAGATTCGCACGCCGGGGACGCACGCCTGCTGTTCGACTGGCGCCGCGATCCGGTGGTGATCCGACACGCCCGCCACCGCTCGGAACCCGATTGGTGCACGCACGTGAACTGGTTGCAGCGCAGGCTCCAGGATCGTGATTGCCTGCTGTTCATCGTCGAGCTGGACGGACGGCCGATCGGACAGGTGCGCTTCGACATCGCCGGCAGCCGCGCCGTGTTGAGCTACTCCGTGGCAGCGAACCATCGCGGACAAGGGCACGCGCGCAAGTCCCTGGCACTGGCATTGCAACGACTCGATGTCGAGCGTCCGGAGGTCTGCACGGTCCGGGCGGAGGTCCGCGTCGACAACGCGGTGTCGCTGGGCTTGCTTTATCGATTGCGGTTCGTGCGCGGTGTCGGTTCACCGACAACCCGTGAGTCAACGGCGCAGCGAGGCCTGGTGACGCTGGAACGTACCTTTTCAGAACAGCGAGAAGACCTCCCTTGAATATCGGCGACCGACGCATCTCCGCGGACGACCCCCCGTACGTCATCGCCGAGATCTCGGCCAATCATGACGGCTCGCTGGAGCGCGCGATGAGCATCATCGACATGGCCTGCGCGGCGGGCGCCGATGCGGTGAAGCTGCAGACCTACACGGCCGAGACGTTGACGCTCGATTGCGATGCGCCGGATTTTCGCATCGACTCGGGGCTGTGGGCCGGTCGGACGTTGCACGAGCTCTACGGCGAAGCCCACATGCCGTGGGAATGGCACGAACCGTTGTTCGCGCACGCGCGACGCCTGGGCATCCAGATCTTCAGCACCCCGTTCGATGCCACGGCGGTGGAGCTGCTCGAACAGCTCGATGTGCCGGCCTACAAGATCGCCTCGTTCGAGATCACCGACACGCCGTTGGTCGAACGGGTGGCACGCTGCGGCAAGCCCATGATCATGTCGACCGGCATGGCGAACGCGACCGAGATCGGCGCGGCGGTCACGGCGGCACGCGCGTGCGGTTGCAACGACATCGTGCTGCTTCATTGCGTCTCCAGCTATCCTGCGGCAGCTGCCGACTACAACCTGCGCACCCTGGCCGACATGCGAGAGCGGTTTGGTGTGCACGTCGGCCTGAGCGATCACACGCTGGACAACACGACCGCCCTGGCAGCCGTGGCACTGGGCGCCTGCGTCGTCGAGAAGCATGTCACGCTCGATCGAGAGGGAGGGGGGCCGGATGACAGCTTTTCGCTCGAACCGGAGGAGCTTGCCTCGTTGTGCCGCGATGCGCGCGTTGCGTGGAAATGCCTTGGCAGGGCGAGCTACCAGCGCACGCCCGCGGAGGCGTCCAACGCGATCTTTCGCCGGTCGCTCTACGTGGTAAAGGACATCGAGCGAGGCGCTAGGCTCGACGAGAGCAACGTTCGCAGCATCCGCCCGGGCCACGGCATGCCGCCGAGTGCCTTGCCGGACGTCATCGGCGGGTACGCGCGGACCCTCCTTCGGCGGGGTACCGCGCTCGAGCCCCACCTGTTCGGGAACGAACCACCGGATTGAACAGCCTCGAGGAAGAACGATTCGAGGCACGGGCGTGGCCCGGCCATCCAAGGTTCGAGAAGGTCGAGCCCAACGCGGATCAGATCAGGACGTTGTACGTCCTGCTGCTGGCCAGGCGACACTCGATCAGCCACGTCGGTACTCCTGATCCAGACTCGCACGAGGCGTTCGTGCGCGCACACCCCTACCGGTGCTGGTACCTGGTGGCGGACGATTCGGGTCATGTCGGTTCGGTCTATGTCACGGACGACAACACCATCGGACTCGATCTGGTCGCCGGTCAGGCGGAACGTCTCGTCGGTCTGATCCTGGAATTCGTCCTGGCCGAGCACGAACCGCTGCCCGCGGTCCGGTCGGTCCGGGGAGCGGACTTCACGATCAACGTGGCACCGGGCAATCGGGAACTGAGCGCGGCGCTGGAGGACCTGGGCTGGGGCGTGCTGCAGGTCAGCTATCGCATGAGCGTGATCTGATCGTGTCGCCGGGCTCGAGGCTTGCGCTGCCGAACGCCGGACCGCTGGAACGAATGTTGCTCGGCACCAACGAAAGAACGGTCACCGCATCAACCGGAGGATGCACCGGGCACGATCAGAGATGAAATACTGCAGGCGTTGTCTGGCTACCGACCTGAGACCCAATGCTTCCTTCGAGGAGGGCGTGTGCATCGCCTGCCGGTACTCCGGGGTGCAGGGGCCCGACGCCTGCCGGTACTCGCTGAAGCTCGATCTGCTCAAGCACGCCATCCGTCGCAGCCGTCGCGGGCAGGCGAATCGTCAGGCCTACGATTGTGTCGTCGGCGTGAGCGGTGGCAAGGACAGCACCCGTCAGGCGCATTGGGTACGAGAGCGCCTGGGGCTGCGCCCGTTGCTGATCTGCTGTTCGTACCCGCCCAGGCAGATGAGCGACATCGGTGCGCAGAACCTGTCGAACCTCATCTCGATGGGCTTCGATCTGATCAACGCGACTCCCGCGCCCGCGACCGCCCGGGAACTGGCACTGCAATCGTTCCGTCAGTTCGGGAACCTCTGCAAATCGACGGAGATGGCGCTCTTCGCGACGGTTCCGAGGTACGCCATATCGATGGGCGTCAACACCATCTTCTGGGGGGAGAATCCGGCGTTGCAGGTAGGGGACGGCGCGGTCGAGGGTCTGGACGAGTTCGACGGGAACAGTCTGCGAAACCTCAACACGTTGACCGATGGCGGAAGCGGGTGGCTGGCGGCGGCGGTGCCGGATGCCTACAAGGCCGATCACTACTTCTACCCTGATCGAATCGAGTTCGAGCGCAAGAAGATCAACATCTTCTACCTCGGCCCGGCCTGGGACGACTGGAGCAACGAGGGCAATGCCACTCACGCCGCGCTGAGCGGCCTGCACTTGCGTCCGAACGAGGAACTCGACACCGGCGACATCTCGAACGCTTCGATGCTCGACGAGGAATTCTCGAACATCAACCTGATGATCAAGTACTACAAGTTCGGGTTCGGAAGAACCACCGACATCGTGAACGAACGGATCCGCGACCACGAGCTGGATCGGGCGAGCGCGATCCAGCTGGTCCGGCGCTACGACGGCGTCTGCTCGGACCGGATCATCGAAAGCTTCTGCGACTACGTCGGCATCGGCATCGACAAGTTCTGGGACATCACCAACCGCCACGTGAATCCATCGATCTTCACGATAGGCGCCGGTCGGCGGCCGGTTCCGAGGTTCACGGTCGGAGTCGATCATGAAGGTTGACGTCATCGACATCGGCTTCGGCAACATCGGCTCGGTCAGGCACTGGCTGGAATCGGCACGCATCGAGGCCAGGGTGGTGAACGATGCAAGGCAGCCCCGTGCGCCGGTCATGATCCTTCCCGGAGTGGGCTCGGCCGGCCCGTACCTGGACGCGTTGAGGTCGAAGCGCTTCGACGACGCGATCGGTCAGCACCTGGAGGACGGTGGGCGGCTTGTCGGCATCTGCCTGGGCTTTCAGGTGATGGCGGAACACTGCGCGGAGGACGGCGGACACGAGGGACTTGGCCTGGTTCGTGGAGAGGTCTCGAGACTCGATGGCGTGTTCAGCCACAACGGCTGGCTCCCGATCACGCTGCGCAGGCAGGACGTGCGTGCGAGTTGTCCGGACGAGCCGGCGCGACTCACTCGGAAGCGGGTGATCCGGGGCCGGGTCTTCTACAACCACGAGTACGGGTTCGTGGCCAACGACGAGAGTGCCTACACGCAGTCGATCGGCGAGGGCTTGAGTCGGTACAGCTCCATCATCGTCAAGCCGCAGCTCGTGGGCATGCAGTTTCATCCGGAGAAGAGCCAGGGAACCGGGGTCGAGCTGATCCGGATGATCTGCTAGGAAACGTACATGCGAATCGGCTCGGTCGTACTGCTGCAGCGCGGCGTCTGCGTACAATCCATCCACTGGTCGCTGTTTCGGCCACTGGGCGGGCTGCAGACCGTCATGGACGAACTCGAGCAGTTCGGGTGCGACGAGGTGACCATCATCAGACCGGTGCGCAAGGTGGACGCGTTCCCGGATTTCCAGAGCGACATCGCGGTACTCCGGTCCCTGAAAACGATGACCCCGGTCGCGTTCGGCGGTGGCATCAGGAGCGTGAAGCACCTGGATGCGCTCGCCGGAGTGCCGATCGAGCGTCTGGTGCTGTCATCCGCGTTCGTGAATCGTGACGAGAGGCTTGTCGAACAGGCGATACGCCGATTCGGGCGTCAGTCCATCCAATGCCTGCTGCCGATCCTCAGGACCGGAGATCGGCTGCAGCTTCTGAACTGCGACACCGGTGGGCAGCTTGCACTGTCCGATCTCGATTTCGACTTCATCGATGCCTTCGCCAACGAGGTCATCGTGTACGACTGCGCGAACGAAGGGGCCCGGCAACGATGCGATCTGTCGCTCATCGACGCGATTCCGATCGACAACGCACGCCTGGTCCTCAGCGGCGGGGTGGGACACGGTACCTCCGCGCAGGCCCTCGACCACCGGATCGCCTCCATCCTGATCGACAACAAGACCCTTCACGCGGAGTACTCGATAGAGCGCTACCGTCATGGCTGATCGATGCAGCCGGTGCCTGTACACGGCCGACCATCCGCTTGGCATGACGTTCCAGGACGGGGTGTGCCTCGGCTGCATCACTCACGAGGAGAAGACGACGCTTGACTGGAGCGCCCGAAGGGCACTGCTCGAGGAGACCCTGCGAGCGCATTCCAGGAACTCCAGAGCGTACGATTGCGTCGTTCCCGTGGTCGGTGATGCCGAGGACTATTTCACGCTCGAGACCGTGCTGAGCATGGGCATGTCCCCCCTGGTCGTCTGCGTCAACGACATGTTCAGGAACGACATCGGCTGGCACAACCTGCACAACCTGATCACCCGCTTCGACGTGGATTCGCTCGTGTTCAGCCCGGACCTGGTCGTCTACAGGGAACTGGTGCGCAACTCGCTCAGGAAATTCGATCATGTCCTGCTTCCGTTTCTCCAGTTGCACACCAGCTTTCCGGTCCACATCGCCCTGCAGCGCTCGATTCCGCTGGTGGTCTGGGGACAGAACCAGGCGGTGGAGCAGGTCGGCAAGTTCTCGTGCACCGACGAGGTCGAGATGTCACGGTGGTATCGAAAGGAGAACGACCTGTTCGGTGTCGACCTGAAGACGCTGATCGGGAATGGCGCAGGTGTGCGAGACAGGAACCTGAACTTCTATCGGTACCCCGAGCCCGCTGCGCTGCACGCCCGGTCCGTACGAGGCATCTATCTGAGCAACTACATCCCCTGGGATCCGCTGGTTCAGAACAATGGCGCCTTGCGTCACGGCTTTCTGCCGCAACGGCAATCGGGGACGTTCGACCCCTACGAAAGAGCGGGAAGTTCGGTGTACTACGGGCTGCACGATCTGTTGAAGCGCAAGCGTATCGGTTACCGCAAGGTGGAGGACCACCTTACACGGGAGATCCGGCACGGACGACTCACCCGTTCACAAGCGCAGTCGCTGGCGAGCCGGTATTCGTGCTCCCGGATCGACATCAGGCCGTTCTTCGATTGGCTGGGCGTGACCGAGTCCGGCTACCGTTGGTTCGTCGACCACCGCCTGGCCGTTGTGAGCGCATCGATCGGAGACGGTGGGTCCGGAGCGTGCGATACGGCCATCTCTCTACCTTCATCCGTCGCCGAGCTGCTGATGGAAGGCGCGGAACCGAGTCGCTCCTTCATCCCCTTCGGGAAGGGCCTTCGCATCTAAGGGCCTGTGAAGGAATAACGGGCACAGGGCCGGCAGGATGCACCCTTCATTCCTTCACAGGCCCTGAGCGTGCCGGCCATCGAATGGCCGGCCCTCGCGCGCCAGGCCGATCGGGCTCGATCGGCGGGCGCCTGTGCGAGGAGGACCAGCCCGGCCGGCGCAGGCCTTGCGGCAATTCAGGCCGCCTTGCTTTCCGGCGCGCGTGCCGTGCCGCGTAGCTGCCGGGACAGTGACCTGGCAAGGTCGGCGCTGCGTGTCGAGCCGGACCGCTCGTAAAGTCGAGCCAGATGGGCGATCACCCGCCAGTCGTTCGAACCGTTGTCCAGAACCTCGTTCAGCAGCTGGATCGCATCCGTCTCCCGGCCCATGATGGCGAGCATGCTCGCCTGATGGTTCGCATGCACGGGGGATATCTGTGTCAGCAGGGACAGGGTGTCCAGCGCGCACGTCGGGTCATCGCCACACAGCTGCAGATCGGCGATCCGCAGCAAGGCCCTCTCGAGCAGACCCTCGTACCCTCGGGGTATCGGTGAGCCTGCGTCCTGCAAGCGAGCGTGGTGATCCACGATCCGACCGTAGCATTCGAGCGCGGCCGCCGGATCCCGGTCCAGTTCGGCCAGCTGGCCGAACGCCCAGTCGGCCAGCAGGGTGTAGCCGTCACCTTGCCGGTCGAAAGCCTGAGCGACCATCGCCAGGTCGTCGCGCTGGCGCTCGCCGTGCAGCAGCGAGACGGTGCACAGCAATCGGCCCGGATCGTGTTCCTGTGACTTCAGGTCCCGGACCCGCTCGGTGTCGACATCCTTCAAGTGCTCGGCGAAGCGACGTTCCACCTCGTCCAGTCGATGGTCGTGCGCCTCGTCCAGGCCCGTTCGATCGATTGCGAAGCGGACCCGCCCGGGTGTTCGATCACGATCCCAGTAGTCGAGCAGGCCATCGATGTCCTGCGGAGCCTTCTTCTCGTCCAGCCGTCGGGCAACGCGTTCGCGCGCCTTGCCCACATGACCGAGCAGGACCTTCGCGGCGCCATCGATGATGCGGTAGTAGTTGCGTCCCCATGCCTCGAGTTCCTCTTCGCTCTGGACCTCGAAGCCGCGCGGCGCGATCGTCGACATGAGCTGCAGTACCGCGTAGCGCTTCACCATCGCCATCCAGCGACGTTGGCGCTTTTCCAACCGTTGCTCCAGCGCGTCCAGCTTGCGCTTGCAGCCCGGATCCCGGGCGCGTCCGTTCCTCCCATGCAGTCCGTCCAGCAGCGCCTGTGCCTTGCGACACTCGCTTCGAAGTGCGCGCAGCCCCCGGTTCGCCTCCACCAGTTCCCGTCCGATGGCGTTCCAGTGCTCGACCTCGGAGCGCCGCCCTTCGAGCACGGGAACGCAGGGCCTTGGACCGCCCAGCACGACGTCCGCGACATCGCGTTGTTCGATCGACGCTATTCGCGCCGCGTCCGCGGCCAGGTTGTAGACCCGGTTGCCCGCCGTGCGAATGGCCCGGCCGATCTCGTCGAGTTCCTCGCACGCGACCTTCAGTCCGACCGATGTGCCGGCCCTGCGTCCATTGTAGGTATCCACATGGGCGGTGTATTCCAGCAGCATGCCGGCGCACAAGCTCTCCACCGAGCCGGAGGCGTGCGTAGCGCCGCCCGGTGCGTAGCACAGGTCGAATCCGCTCAGCAGGATCTGCGAGAAGCCCCAGCAGGAGGCTACCCAGGTGGCCGAGTGCGTGACGGTGGATCCGTGGGACTGGATGTTGCCCTCGTCGACGCCCAGCTTGTTTTCCCACGGCACCGCATGGCCGATATGGACCTGCGGTCCGGGCCACTGCTGCTGCAACTGGGGGGCGAGGTGGTACGAGGTGACCAGCAGGGTGTCGTCGAACGACAACGCGTGCTTGCTGATGTCGTACAGGATGTCCAGCGGGTCGACCGCGACGATGACGTCCGGGACGATGCCCGCCGCCGTCAGGCGCGAGGCGATACGCGATACGGCGAACAGGAACAGTCGATCCCGGTGCTCGCGCACCCAGTCCAGATGCTCGTCCAGCGAGGGACCGCCCCCGAGGATGACCGCGGTGTGCCCGGTGCCGATCGTGCCCACGGTGCTGGCCGGTATCCGGTTCTCGGTCAGGTTCTGGAGGGCGTTGTGCAGAAACAGCTGCCCATTCAGGTGAACGCTGGCGTTGTAGGCCATCTCGCCCAGCCGCGCCCTGATTCCTCGCGCCAGCTCCGCGTAGTGTTCGGATCGGTTGCGATGGCTGGCCATCGACTCGACCAGTACCACCTGGCCGCCGTACAGCCAGCGAGTCAGCTCGTTCGGGTCCAGTTCGGTGTCGACATCGCTTGCGCGGATCATGCGCAGCCGTTCGCCGTCGAGTATCTCGCCCGAGCGCTCGACGATCGGGGCGTGGTAGTCGTCCAGCTCGATGAACAGGAGGCGCGAGCCGTCGCCGTCGCACTGAGTGCCAAGCCAGCGTGCGAGCAATCCGGAGTCCGACCCGATGATCACGAACAGGGTGTCATCGGCTCCGAAGTCGATGTCGAAGTGATCCTCGAACACCTCTGCCGAGACACGATCGACCAGATCGCCGCGCTGCAGTTCGGGCAGGTAGTGCTCGCCGTGCGGTGATACCAGGAAGTCGAGCATCGGATTCTGTCTCCGTCGAGCGGGGGAGCGCATCGCCTCGTTGCGAAGCCACGCGCCGGCAGGTGGCCACCCGCACCAGCAAGAGTCGTGCGCGTCACCGTCGGACCGGTGTCGGTGCGGATGCGGCATCGGTAGTGCATGTTCCAGCCGTGCGCGACCCGAGCGCTGCCGTGGCGATCTGATCTCATGTTCGACGACCGTACCGTCCTGATCACCGGTGGCACCGGTTCGTTCGGCCACCGATTCGTGGCCCGCCTGCTCGAGAGCACGCGGGCCCGACGCATCATCGTCTACTCGCGCGACGAGATGAAGCAATGGGAAATGGCCAAGCGCTTCGGCGATGACTCCAGGCTCAGGTTTTTCATCGGCGATGTGCGCGATCGCGCTCGTCTGGAGCGTGCGCTGGTCGATGTGGACTACGTCGTCCACGCCGCGGCCATGAAGATCGTGCCGCTGGCCGAGTACAACCCGTTCGAGTGCATCCGCACCAACATCGACGGCGCGATGAACGTCATCGATGCGGCGATCGATCGCGGGGTGCAACGGGTCGTGGCCCTGTCGACCGACAAGGCCTGCAGCCCGGTCAACCTGTACGGGGCCACCAAGCTGGCCTCGGACAAGCTGTTCGTTGCCGGGAACGCCTACAGCGGGCGTGCCGAGACGCGCCTGTCGGTGGTTCGCTACGGCAACGTGATGTGCTCGCGCGGATCGGTCATCCCGTTCTTTGCCGAGCGCCGCGACAGCGGTGTGCTGCCCATCACCGATGTACGGATGACCCGTTTCATGGTGACCCTGGACCAGGCGATCGATACCGTCCTGCACGCGTTCGAGGACATGGTGGGGGGAGAGATCTACGTGCGCAGGATCCCCTCGATGCATCTGCCCGACATCGCACGCGCGGTGGCGCCCGATGCGCGTCACGAGATCGTCGGCATCCGGCCCGGCGAGAAGCTGCACGAGCGCATGATCTCTGCCGAGGATGCCCACAGCACCTACTCCTACGCAGATCACTACAAGATCCTGCCCGCGATCCATGGCTGGTCGAGCGATCCCGATCGCATCAAGGGAGGGATCAAGGTGCCCGAGGGATTCGTCTACGACAGCGAGACCAACGACAGCTGGATGAGCTCGGAGGAACTGGCCACGTGGCTGAGCCCGCGACCGGACCTGCGACTGGCCGCATGAATGCACCGCTGCCCTACGGTCGTCAGGATATCGACGAGCGGGACATCGCGGCGGTCGTGTCGGTGCTGCGCTCCGATCGGCTGACCCAGGGACCCGCGGTCGAGGCGTTCGAGCGGGCCGTCGCCGAACGCTGCGGTGCGTCGTTCGCGATCGCCGTGAACAGCGCGACATCGGCGCTGCACCTGGCCTGCCTGGCCCTGGACGTCGGCGTCGGCGATACGGTATGGACCACACCGAACACGTTCGTGGCCACCGCCAACTGCGCCATCGCCTGCGGCGCCGAGGTCGATTTCGTCGACATCGATCCGTGGACCTGGAACCTGTGTCCGGTGGCGCTGGAGGAGAAGCTGCTCGAGGCACGTCGGCAAGGGGGCTCGATGCCCAAGGTCGTGATCGTTGTGCACTTCGCCGGTGAACCCTGTGACATGCCGGCGATCGCCCGGTTGGCCGAACGCTTCGGGTTCCGCGTGGTCGAGGATGCCGCGCACGCCTTCGGCGCTCGTCAGGACGGCTCCCCGATCGGTGCCTGCCGATACTCCGACATCACGGTGTTCAGCTTCCACCCCGTGAAGATCATCACGTCGGCGGAAGGCGGGATGCTGCTGACCCGCGATGCGCAACTGGCCGATCGGCTGCTGGCGCAGCGCACCTGCGGCATCTGGCGTACCCGCGCGGGCAGCGATCGACCGCTGGACGAGCCGTGGGCCTACGAGCAGCGTGCGTACGGCTGCAACTATCGACTCAGCGACGTGCACGCGGCGCTCGGTCTCGCCCAGCTGGATCGCGTGGACACCTTCCTGGCGCGGCGGCATGCGCTGGCACAGCGCTATGATCGCGAGCTGGAGGGCCTGTCGCTCGTCGCCCAGCAACGGGCGCCAGGCTCGTTCTCGGCGCTGCACCTCTATCCGGTACTGCTACCCGAGCACCGCTGCGTGCCCGAGTTGCGCCGGGCGGTGTTCGATCGCATGGTGGCCGGCGGAATCGGTGTGAACGTCCACTACATCCCGGTGCACACGCAGCCCTTTCAGCGCGAGCGCTACGGGTCGCGGTGCCTGCCGCGGGCCGAGCACTACTACGCACGTACGCTCAGCCTGCCGCTGTTCGGCGTCATGACGTTCGACCAGCAGGACCGGGTGCTGGCCTGCCTGCGCTCGGCGCTGCACGGTAGCCTCGATGCCGCGGGTACGCGGCGAGCGGCGTGATCAGCCGTCCAGCGGCAGTTCGATCTCGCGCCCGAGCGGCAGGAACCGGTCGGGGCGGTGGTACCCCGCCACCACGAACAGCCGAAGCGACACCGGCGAGCCGTTCACACCGTGTTCCTCGACCCAGTGAGCAGGCAGATGGTGCAGTTCGTGGGCACGGGACAGCCGCCCGCCAGCATCGCGCGCCAGGTGGGTCTCGCCGGTGCGGGTGTCCCTGAAGGCCGGCGACAATCCTTCGAAGAATGCCTCGACGCTCATCGGCCGCGGTTCGCGCCGACGGCCGATCGGGCGGCCAGGGCGTACTGTCGCGCCGCCTGATCGAGCTTCTGACCCACCCGCATGCGCTCGCCCAGGCGGGTGCGCTCGCTCGTCGCCTTGACGAGCAGTTGCTGGTCCAGGGCCCGCAGACGTGCGGCATCGTCCACGCTCAGGGTCGCCGGCAACGCCTCGATCAGCGTACGGCGTTCCTGATCCAGCGTCGCCACCGATGCCCAGTCCTCGCGCGAGGCGGCTTCCAGCATCAGCGTGCAGACCGCGATCAACGTGTCGGCCTGACTCATCCTGGAGCACCCGCCTGCGCTGCCGCAGGATCCTGTCCCAGGGCCGAACCGGGCAATACCGGCACCGCGCCTGCCGTCGGCCCGATGGCCTGCCAGGCCTCGTGCAGCGGCAACAACGTGTCATGGGCGTGTTGCAGCTCGTCCAGACTGTCCAGGCGGTTGGCGGTGAGCAGCTGCGTCTGGACGAAGCTGTACAGCGCGTACAGCTGGGCGGACAGGGGTTCCTGGTCCGGATCGCGAAGCGAGCCCTGGAGCTCGCCCACGATGGCCAGGGCACGGTCGATCGAGCGGTGGCGAGCCGCAGGATCATCGGTCCGACGCGCGGTCTGGATCGAGGACAGTGCGGCCTCGAACAGGAGTGCGGTCAGCCCGTGCGGTGTCGCGCCTTCGATCTTTCCGGCTGCCTGGATCGAGCGGTACCCCTTCAAGGCTCTTCGGGTCACGGCTGTAGTCTCTCGGCAAGGAAGGTGGAGGTGGTCTGCAGTTCGCTCACGATCAGGTCCATGGCGGTGAACTGTCGTCTCAGGCGGGTTTCGGTCTTTTCCAGCCGGTAGTCGAACCGTTCGATGTTGTCGTCGATGGTGCTCTTGCGACGATCGATGCCGTCCTCGCGTCCGGCGATGCGACCGTCGGCTCGCGTGTAGGGTTCGACGGCTGCCAGCAGGGTGGCCGCGAAGCCTGATTCGGCCCGGGCGAAGGTGTCGATGAAGGCCTCCAGTCCGGCCTCCTGACTCGCACCCAGGCGGCCTTCGTCGATCGACAGCAGGCCGGTCTTGTCGAACGTGAAGCCGATCTGGGTGGCCGTCAGCCCGGCGTTGGCGCCGTCGGCGAACGGCGCGTTGAACACCCCGCGCAGCGAGGACTCGACGTTGCGCGGCAACCGATCGCCGTTCAGCACGCCGTCCGCGGCGGAACGCAGGTTGCCGGTCAGTTCGTTGTAGCGGGTGACGAACTCGGCCAGCGTCTCGCGCATGATCTCCGTGTCGCGCTGGGTCGACACGGTCGTTGTGCCCTCGCCGGTCAGTTCGAGCGTCACGCCCTCGAGGACGTCCGAGACGGTATTGCCGGCACTGCTGACGGCGAATCCGTCGACGGTGAACACCGCATCGGTGGCGGCGGACGTTTCCACGAAGCCGGCGTCCACAGGCCCCAGCGGACCGCCCTGTCTCTGGATGCTGATCTCGGCCGCGCTGCCCGATTCGCGCGCCGTGACCACCAGGCGGGTACCGCCGTCCACGTTCAGCAGGGAGGCGACCACGCTGTCGTTGTCGACCGAGTCGTTGATGGCATCCTTCAGGTCGCGCAGCGAACGGGCGCCACCGTCCAGCGATAGGGTGAAGTCGTTGTCGCCGGAAGAGAAGCGCCAGTCAGCGGTGCCCACGTCCGCCTCCGCCGAGGCGAAGGGGTCCGAGGCCAGGCGATGCGTGCTGGCCAGCGAGGTGACATCGATCTCGTGGCTTTCGCTCGAGGCGGTACCGCTGGCGGTGGCGGTGGCCACCAGCTCGTCGGTGGACGCCGTCTGGAAGGGGCCGAGCCGGGAGGCGTCTCCCAGCGTGCGGGCCACCGAGGCCAATTCGTTGATCGCGCTCCGGGTGGAGCCGTAGGCCGACAGTTCGACATCCAGTTCGCTGCGCTTTTGCTCGAGCGCGCGTACCGGAGCTCGCTCCAGCGTCATGAGCTGAGTGATGATCGACTCGATGTCGATGCCTGATCCTATGCCTGCCGATGTGATCACGTTCAATCTCCGGTGCACGCGCCGGACGCGAACGGCGTCCAGCGATCGTCATGGTGCTGGCCCCGCACCGACGGGTGGCGGCGGGGTTGAAGAAGAGGAAGCCGTCCGACTCCGCATGCGGATCGTGGAGGCGACCGGTCGGATCGATGCACCGGGCTGCCTTCGCGAATCGGGCAGACACCACTCGTCACGGTATCGGTAGCGGCCGGGTCCCGGGTTCGTCGCGTGAAGCGGCTCCGGTTTTCGTCACGCGAGCGATAGCCCGTTGTCGATCAGGTTTGCACACGCGAACCGGATCGACCGCCGGCCTTGCCCTCGTGCAGGGTGGTCGCGCTCGTCCCGGCCGGCGATGGCTAGTTGCCGAGCAGCGAGAGCACGCTCTGCGGGGCGGAGTTGGCCTGCGACACCATCGCCGTGCCGGCCTGCTGCAGGATCTGCGAGCGTGTCAGGGCGGCCGTCTCCACCGCGAAGTCCGCATCGATGATGCGCCCCCGCGCCGCGGCCTGGTTCTCCATGCCGATCTGCAGGTTGTTGATGGCCGAACCGAACCGGCTCTGCGCCGCACCGTAGGTGGCGCGCTGCGTGGTGACGGTATCGATGGCGACGTCCAGCAAGCCTATCGCGGTGTTGGCAAGCGATGCACCCTCCGTCGCGCTGGCGCCGGCCAGGCTGGCGGTCAACAGCGACGCGACACCCGATCCGGTGGTGATGTCCACCGTGGTGATGCTCAGTGTCTGGCCCTGGTTGGCACCGATCTGGAACTGGAACTGGCCGGCACTGGTTCCCACGATCGCCCGTCCGTTGAAGGTCGTGGTGTCGGCGATGCGCTCGATCTCGGCGCCCAGCGCCTTGAACTCCTCGTCCAGGTTCTTTCGATCGTTCAGCCCGTTCGTGCCGTTGGCCGACTGCACGGCCAGCTCCCGCATGCGTTGCAGCATGTTGCCGATCTCGTTCAGGCCGCCCTCCGCCACCTGTGCCAGCGAGATGCCGTCATTGGCGTTGCGCAGGGCGACACCCATGCCACGCACCTGCGTGTTCATGCGTTCGGCGATGGCGAGACCCGCCGCATCATCCTTGGCACTGTTGACGCGCAGCCCGGACGACAGGCGTTCCATCGCGGTCGCCATCACGCTCTGAGAGCGCGACAGATTTCTCTGCGCGGTCAAAGACATGATGTTCGTATTGATCGTCTGAGCCATGGGGGAGGGTCCTGGTCTGCTTCGGAGATGAAATATTCGGGGGGGAATATGTCAGCCAAGACGAGCTACCCGATCGGGTAGCGCCTCGATGGCGTCCACGAATCAGGTAGCGGCAAGCGCGTGAAATGGTCGCGTGAACCAGGTCCGGTTTTCTGTACGGTGTCCTCCAGTTGGAAGGCTTTTCAATCGGAACGCATTTTGCTGGGCGCACCGCGGCCAGGGAACGGGGTGGCGCGAGAGTCGCTCACGCCACCCGCCTTTCCTAGCCGAGAAGGGACAGCACGTTCTGCGGTGCCGAGTTGGCTTGCGAGACCATCGCGCTGCCGGCCTGCTGCAGGATCTGCGAGCGGGTGAGCGCGGCGCTCTCGACCGCGAAGTCGGCGTCCACGATGCGCCCGCGCGAGGCGGACTGG
>Ga0115029_1000325_pt1 | contig 50874 bp, 35 predicted proteins | sample SidtaG_3_FD_87297 | JGI IMG/M metagenome (GOLD analysis project Ga0115029, IMG submission 87297) | Marine algal microbial communities from Sidmouth, United Kingdom - Sidmouth_Asex1 metaG | ecosystem: Host-associated > Algae > Red algae > Unclassified | place: Sidmouth, United Kingdom | collected... | reverse complement strand
TATCTGTTCCCCTTGAGAGGGCATGGGGTGAGTCTACGAAGCACAAGCATCTGTAAAATCAAGCTGCCCTGCACCTAGGGTCAAACAGTGCCACGCAGACCATAAAGTCTAGTATTACTTCAGTTTGCAAACGGACTTTTCTTGTCACTTTGGCTTGACCCAAAGTAACCAAAAGTCAAGGCTGTTCGCGGTCCTTCACGGCTCAAAGAACCATTCATTCCCTGAAGCTTACAAACTCGACCTATCAATAAATAGGAACCTTAGATAATATGAATCTGCAATAAGTAGAGCGTAATTTGACAAGGTCTCAGACATGCAAGCTTCTTGACGCGATGAATGATCCTTTGAGCCTAGACCGCAAAAGGCCAGAGCGCTCCGCAGTCATTTAATTTATAATCGACAAATCGGATGTGGGGTGAGTCTACAAAGCACTAGCACCATGAATTGTCTGTTCCCCAAGCTCACATTTGCCTGACAAGGCTCTACCCTATCTCTCACCAGCACGACCGCTCTTCACCATCAGATAATCCGCCACACAGGCCCGTGAGATAGGCAGCCCTACCTTTGCCGATCATGCGCTATATCCATGTCATATTGCCACTCGCCGTAGACAAGCTCTACAGCTATGCCGTGCCGGACGAGATGGGGCCTATCGAGGTGGGGTGTAGGGTCGAGGTGCAGTTTGGAAAGCGGCGTCACTATGCCGCTATCGTCGCCGAGATCAAGGAGGATAAAAATCCTCTCATCAAGACAAAAACCATCGTACAGGTCATTGACGATCAGCCGATTGTAGATCAAGTGCAACATAAGTTATGGGAGTGGATGGCGGACTACTATGTGTGTAGTATGGGCGAGCTGATGATCGCTGCCCTACCATCTATCTTCAAGCTCAGCAGTGAATCTGTACTGGTGGCAACAGAGCATATAGATGAGCTGTCAGATACGGATCTCACGGATGAAGAATACCTGATCACAGAAGCTCTCCAGATACGTCAGCAAATCGGCTTAGAAGACGCTCGACTCATCCTGCAAAAAGAAAAAGTCTGGCCTGTCCTGGAGAGCCTGATTGCTAAAAACATCCTCGTGCTCCGCGAGGAAATGAAAAATCAATATCGCCCCAAGCACGTGGAGTGGCTGCGCTTAGCGGCTGATTATGACACGGCAGAGGACTGGGACAGGGCATTTGATCTGCTGAGTCGCTCGCCGGCACAGACGGATACCCTACTCCAGTTTATCCAGCATCGCGGTGATGAACCTCAGCTTCCTCTCAGAAGATTCGTCGCTCTGAGCGGGGTCAAGCGCACTCATATCAATAGTCTCGTAGAGCGAGGAATCCTCATCTTAGAGAAAGTCGCCGTCAATCGCATGCTGAATACAGATCTAGCGACGCGAGACGCCGTACCCATGGACGAGCAGCAGATCCGTGCACTCGCTCAGATTAAAGATACACCCATCATCAAGCCGATCGTCTTGCATGGTGTCACTGGCAGTGGTAAGACTCGCCTCTATCTAGAACTCATCCGCGAGCAGATTGCAGCGGGCAGGCAGGTGCTTTATCTACTGCCCGAAATCGCACTTACGACTCAGATAGAGCTCCGGCTGCGCGAGGTGCTAGGTCGCGACATCATCAGCTACCACTCACGTCTAGGCCCACAGGAGCGCGTGGATGCTTGGCGACTTGTGCAGCAGGGATTCCCCGTGATACTTGCTGCGAGATCTGGTGTCTTTCTTCCCTTCCAAAACCTCGGACTCGTCATCGTAGATGAGTCACACGACAGTTCCTACAAGCAGCAAAATCCAGCTCCTCGGTACCATGGACGAGACGTGGCTGTAGTGCTCTCCCGGCTCCATGATTGCCGCTGCCTCATGGGCACCGCGACGCCGTCTATGGAATCTCTCGGCAATGTATCTGCCGATAAGTACCAGCTTGTGGAGATGCCTGAGCGCCACGGCGAGTCCATCCTACCTGAGATACGACTCGTGGACCTCAAGGGTGATAGACCGCTTGACTTGAAGACGGAGATATTCTCTCAGACACTACTGGATCAGATACAGGAGGCGCTTTCGCGCAAACGCCAGGTTATCCTCTTCCAAAACCGTCGTGGATATGCACCTCTGCTTCTCTGTAGCCGATGTGACTGGAAAGCCGAGTGCGTCAATTGTGACGTCAGTCTGACTGTCCATAAGTACAAAAACATCGCACAGTGTCACTACTGCAATTACAAGATCATCATCCCTGATTCTTGCCCTAAGTGTCAAGGACAGATTCTGCGCATGGCGGGATTTGGCACACAGAAAATTGTAGAAGAACTCAACGAAATATTTCCAAGTGTCTCTGTAGATCGCCTCGACTATGACACGGCGCGCACGCGCGCACACTTCCAGAAGATCATAGACCGCTTCACCTATGGTGAGTCTCAGATCCTCGTGGGTACGCAGATGATCACTAAGGGGCTGGACTTTGATCATGTGGCAGTGGTAGGAATCTTGCAGGCTGATCAGGGACTTTTCTATCCAGATTTCAGAGCCACGGAGCGCGCTTATCAGCTATTTCTCCAAGTGGCGGGCCGCGCAGGTCGACGTGCAGAGCAAGGGCAGGTCATCATTCAGACCTTGCGACCTACGCATCCTGTATTTAGCTGGCTGAGTGAAGGTAACTATCAGGATTTTGCCGATGCCGAATTACATGAGCGCCAGCAGTATCACTATCCACCCTACGTGCGACTGATCCGCATCACTGGTAAGCACGGCAAGGCGCTGCAAGCGTACCAGACCACACAGCTACTGATAGACAAACTGCGTCAGCACTATGGACACTGGGTAAGCGAGATTGCTCCAGGACGCATCCCACGCATTAAGAACCGGTACATCTACCAGTTTCTCCTTAAGATTCCTCGCGGCCACGGAAACACCGCCGAGATACGCCGTCAGTTGCAGTATCATCTAGATTGGATGGCGGAGCAAAAGGAGCACCGCCGTGTGCGATTTAGCGTGGATGTGGATCCTGTGTTTTGAGGAAGACCGTGAAATATACTCAGCACAACTACTACAAGTAACCCATCATAAAAGCGATGGATATAGTCAGTAAATCGAGCTAAACTTCCGTGTGAGCATGTCACAATATCGTATCTGAGTCGCTGCGGATAGGAAACTATTGGATACGATCTCCATCCATATTGGCTCCATAGTAGAAAACTTCTTCAATATGTTTTCAATCACTTTGTCACTGAGTCCACTGTTGCTCATTGCGGTCACAAAATCAGCGCGTTGTAAATTTCTTTTCTTTCCATTAAGATGAAGGGCGAGCTCCTCATCGTCATCCTCGACTAAGAGCTCTGAAGCTACAAGGTCATAAGCTGGACTCAGATGATAGTCCAAATTATCATTCTGAAGTAAAGAGAAATTTTTAAGATGCATATCATTATTACCAGTCAAGAAAGAACACAATACCAATTCATAAAAATTTACAAGATCAAGTCCTGGACTTGAAGAATATCGTCTAATCACTTTGGCTATATGCTCGTATGAGCCGCGATACTTATGCTCTGTCAACTGCTCGGTGAGTTGACACATGTCCTCCATGTGGTACATTTTATCATCCTCTCTGTCAATGCGCCATGTGATATATGCCAATTGACCAGATTGCAACCTTATAAGTCCATGGGGAACTACAGTGATGCCGGCTGAAGACGCTAAGTGCATAGTCAAATCTTCGATCTCGGGTAATTCTATATAGGCCTCCGTCTGTGGTTTAACTATATACCTTCCCCACATACCTACCATGGTAATGCGTGCAGGACCTGCCTGAAGATCAGCTTTACTAAGATCTATCGACAGCTTAGGCTGCACACCTGTAACGGATCTCTGACCCAATAGTAAATTCTGCGCCATTTCAGCAATATCATCCTGCGACAACGAAATTGATGGAACAAGTAGAGTTCCAAAAAGCCCATTACTGCACGTCTCGTGATACTCAACTATACTTTGAGAAGAGACGTCGAGCGGTTTATAGCAACAGAGACATTTATTCATGATCCGATTCACTTACGGGATGTACAGATACGGCACCGATACAATCAATGCAACTCACCATCAATAAACCCATTCGATCCCTTGGATCAACCTTCCAGCTCTTCACAGTGATCTCTAGTAGCCAACCCTCAGGAATAAGCCCGTCAAAAAACGGAAATAAAGTCTTACTGAAATAAGTTTGTGATGTGAGTGGCAAGGTTAAACTCACCGCAACTGCCGAAGGCAGTATCAAGTAATCTGAAAAGTAGGAGAAATGAAATCCGTTATCGTCTTCTATCAGTTGTCCTGCAGACTGATTATGCATATATATGTGTGCTTGCTTCATGACCGCTCATACTCACGTGGTCCAAGTTCATGGCCAAACAGCTGTAATACCTGATTGACCTTATGCATCTGGAGCGTTTCTTTCCCTTGCTCCAATTCTCGCACAAATCTCAAGCCGACACCAGCCTTGTAGGCCATCTCCCTTTGAGTCAAACCGAAGCGCTTACGCTTATCTTTTACAAATTCTCTCAGTGACATACATATGGTTAAAGTAAGGCGTGTATACCTCTACGGGTATAAATTCGTGAACTTCGTATAGAATAAACCCGTTCGGGTATAAAGAGTTCCATAATACCCATTTAGTGCATTAGGCTTCGTAGCGAGAGCCGCAGGTGCGATAAGATGAGGCGCTTCTCTGACGAGGCATAGCGAGCTATGGCGAGGAGGATAAGCGCCTGATCTTGAAGCAGATGTGGCTCGCAGTAGAAGCAAAGCACAATCGTCATATCACTCCACTCACTTCATGACAAATGGGCGCGATCCACCAGTAACAAATACTTACGCCAACGCCACTCAAGATATATCACCTATAGTCCTGATTGATCGTCAGTTACATCGATGAAAAACATTTACCGAAGATCCTAATGCACGAATTGGGTAATAGCGGAAGTATACCCTATCGGGGTCAATATTGTCACTAGCGCTCATGGCTATTCACAGCACAAGTTACTATCAGAAGACTACACTTCGCCCGTCTCAGCTCCGCGCCTACGCTGATACCATCCATAGCCCGCGATGGGCAAGACTACGCTGCCGCCCAAGATAAGACTCTCCACGATTCCTACTGTGCCACCTTCATTTAGTAAATGATAAAAACCAAAGCTCGCCAGAGCAAATAGCAGTAAAGTGACTACCATATAGACCACTAAAGATTTCATAGTGTCAAAGTAATAAACTAATAAGCGTACATACAATCTGACAACAGACAAAACACGCTTACGAGCATTATAAATAAATCCTCATCTGAGTATTTGAAACTTTGATGCACCTATGATAGTGCCATTTGGATCTTTTATACTTATAAAATATAGACCACTTGCTAACCCAGCTACTTCTATATGAGAGCGATCAGATGTCAAACTGCCTATTTGTACTGATCTACCACTCACATCAATAATTCTATAAGTATAGTCTTCCCAGTTATATAATGTCGAAGCAGAAGGTGACATCTCTAGCCATAATGCTCCCATAGCATAGAGGGGATTGGGATATAAAGAAACTTCTTGTTTTTCCTCAATTATATTTACAGAGCTCGTGGTCAGGTCATCCAAAATTAATATATAACCATGCACATTACCTACATGCTCAGAACTCACCATCTCGCCCACTACAGCTATCCTATCATTGTTGTATACAACATCTCTTACTAGGATCTCATCACCTATGTCTAGATACGCCTCCTCTACTATGGTAAAATCCTCAGCAAACCGATGCACATAGACTCGATTAGGTGATAAGCGATTATTAGTAGGATCCACAAAGTCAGAACTCACTACCACGTGCTCCATGTCATCAGAAGTGGAAATCGCTGTAAAGCCTTGCCGACCACGGATATCATCTTGAAAACAAGCTCTGAAGTCGTAGCCATATCGAAGACTATCGCTAGGAAGCGTCACCTTCGTCAAAGCTCGTGAGCCACTCGATCGCGAGCGCATAATTCCCACAATTGTGTCTCCACCGTCATGAAGACCTAGGTAATTGGCTCCGTACAAGTACGTTGTGTCATTGACTACTTCTTCCATCACAATCTGTCCCTGTGGGTCGACGGTACCCGCAGAATCTACCAAATACATCCAATCACGACTTACCCCATTATCTATATCGCGAGCTACCATTAGATACCTTTCACGACTAGGTAAATAAGTATAAGATGTAATCAGGTTGACTCTTATCGCCAGCGTATCATAAGTAACAAATACTCCTCGATGGACTTCTATTTCCATTCGAGTCGGCAAGGTATAGGTCACATTACCAGTCGCTGTAGTTACACTCTGATGGAGAGCATAGTAGTGCGACTCGCGATACTCATGTTTCAATATGCGCGTGGTGTAAGCGCCGTCGAGAGCGGATTTTCGCAGATCTGTTATTTCTAAGCTTAAGTCATCATTTACTTGTACGAGAGCCATATACTCTATTCCAGATTCGCTATCTATCATGCCCACCATCATAATAGCTCCACTCTCGTTCTCTTCCAGCCAGAATACATCAAGCTCGATATATCCTGGAAGAGATAAGACTGTACTCGCAATTACACCTTCACTATCAGCATGCACAAGCACATTACTAGACTTTCTACTTTGATCCCATTCAAAGACGATCATGTTAGTCAAAAAGCCGTCTTGAAACTCACAGGCTGTGTAGGGAAGACTATTAGAATAGTCCGTGGCCCCATGAAGATCTATATACGCTGAATAGTCAACTTGAGCAGCTAGTGACGTGACATAAGCCACCAGATAAAAGACTGCAAGGAGTAATCTAAGAGGCATCACTAATCAATTAAGGCTTGATCACGTAATCTAGAATTTCTGATTCTGCCACATCATCCCACACTTGATTTGTACAAATAGGTATACCATATGTGATGTCAAAGGCTAATTGCGTCGAATAATTTTCAGCACCTCCAGGTCCATTAGCCGCCCAATCAACTCCGAGGTCAATACTAATAACCACATAACCCGCAGGAATAAAATCGAATATCTCAGTAAAATTCGTTGCGCCCTCTAAAAATTCGCAGTAGAGGCAATTCAATAAATCTGCATCCATACAATCGCATCCCTTAGGTGCCCCCAGGTATGCAGTGGTCAAACAAGCGTCATAAGGATAGTGCAGAGGCCACGGCGCCATATCAAATTCAGGCAACGACTGTATATCTCTGTATTCCCCCGTCCAAGTCATTCCAGGGTCACAAGTTGGTGTAGGAAGATCTGCATTTACATGATCTTGAATTTCTTCAAAAGCATAGCCGTCAGGAATGGTGCATGCTTCAGATGTTCCGCAGTCAACATTGCATTCGAGATCTTCTGGTATGAACAGAGGTAAATCTGGCTCTATTCCCCCTAACCATGTATAATATGCCTCGTCTTCTTCAAAAGGCCCTCCACACGAAAGTGGTGGTGTACCTATTATACCATAACGGGCAGTCAAACAGGCGTTTGATCTTTGCACACCAAGCTCAACCAACCAGAGGTCTTGGGAAAGAGATTGCTTCAACACTAGATCTATATAATAAATAGACTCTTCACTCGAGGCAAGAGTAATAGAACTTATAATGGATTGCAGATCAAGAAACGTTTCGTAGTAATCTTTTCCATCTCGGCTTACCGAATCTCTAATAATTTCCATATGAACCCCATCAAAATCTTCGGCATGTTTAATATTTAAAAGTGCTTCCGCGCCAATTACTGCCTCAGACTCGGTGAACGTAGAATTCTGAGACACTGAATCCCTAATATTACGCAAGTGCAACTGAAAATCTGTCAACCAATCAATGTGAGCAGTGCTAGTTCGATTATTAGCCAATTCAGTTGGATCAACGATGGAGGTAGCAATAGCGCTGTTCTCAGTGCATGAAGATAGCCAGGCTATAGTCCAAGCAAATAATATAAGAACTCGTATTGTGCCGAAGTTTTGATTTTTCATTAATCAATTCGATTTAGTTCAAAAATGGTTTATAACAAATATAAGAAAATAATATTAACTAAGGAAATTTGACACTTGCCCCCTACCTTCACCTCATGAAGGCAGTACTATTTGATATGGATGGAACCATGGTGGACAATATGATGGTGCATCATCGAGCATGGCAAACTCATCTCGCAAGTCTAGGCTTACCTATGGATCTCGATACCGTGATGAAAACCATTCACGGAATTAATAGCGAAATCATCGAGCGACTATTTGGAGATAAATATGATGACAAAGAAAAGCAACGCATCGCTGACGAGAAGGAAGCAGCCTATCGCGATATCTATGACCCTGAGTTACTACCTGGCCTCAGCTCGCTGCTGGATGAGTTACTCGCTGCGGGTATACCCATGGCCGTAGCCTCAGCTGCTCCACGGGCCAATGTCGACTTCATCATAGATAGGCTTGACTTACAGGACTACTTTCAGTGCGTCTATGCCTCCGAAGATGTGAAGCATGGCAAGCCCAATCCAGAAGTATTTCTTCTCGCCGCTGAGACTCTTGGTGTAGCTGCGGAGGATTGTCTCATATTTGAAGATAGCGTGACAGGAGCACAAGCTGCCGAGCGCTCAGGTGCGAAAAGCATCATCGTGAGCACGACTCATCAACCCGCAGAATTTACAGAAATCGAGAATATTATTACATTTATTAGCGATTATAAGGAGCTCAGTCTGTCCCACTTACATAACATCACCTAAGCCGTACACTTCATGCCTCGATTAGATTACGGATTCTCCATCCCGTAAGGATCCGATCCTGAGCTGGGACACGTATATACTACTATGACGATTTGTTTTATTCGCACTGTCGTGCATTAGGCTTCGATGTATAGTGGCTATGTGCAATAGCGTCAGGTGCTCCGCCGACGAGTCATAGCAGGCTATTTGCATCTCGGCTGTCGCTCGATGAACGGTTCAGCAGGTGAAGCTTGCCTACCTCTGGTAGGTGCCTGAGGCTAAAGCAGATAGACTCTATGCGCGAAGTCAGGCGACAAGAGTTGATTTAAGCGTTAGAGCCCTTGTTATAGCTGCACTGTATCCATAACAAAAACTTACACAAGCAAACTATCTTGACTCTTTATAAGTCACTGTAGACATGAATGTTATAAAAATGAAGAGTCAATTTAACAATCCTAGTGCACGAAATGGGTTTATTCGCATTGTCGTGCAAATTCCTTCTTTCCTCGCTATTCTTCTCTTAATTGGAGCGTGCACGGGCTCCAACGAGATTACCCAGCCTCCAGAAGATGATGACAAAGCACTTTCTTTCCTCGCACTGGGAGACTCTTATACCATCGGGCAAGGAATCAATGCAGAAGGTCGATGGCCAAATCAATTGAGTGATAGTCTCGCTACCTACGACATAGATCTGACACCGGTCGAGATCATCGCACGTACGGGATGGACGACTACCGACCTGCAGAATGCTATAAATGATGCTGATCCACAGGACTATGACCTTGTCACTTTATTGATTGGTGTCAATAACCAGTTCAGACGTCAAGATATAGATCGATTTCGCACTGAGCTCGCTCTATTAATTGATGATGCACTACGAATTGCTGGATCCGACGGTCATGTATTTTTAGTAAGTATACCTGACTACGGCGTTACACCATTTGCCGGAAACGGCGGTGAGCAAATCGGACGAGAAATTGATGAATACAATGCCATCATTGCATCACAAGCCGCAGAGCGAGAATTACTCTTCGTCAATATAACAGAGATATCCCGAGAGCTCGGAGATGTGCCTGAGGCACTTGCGTCAGATCGACTTCATCCAAGTGCATCTCAGTATAGTAGATGGGTAGCGATGATGATTCCTGAGGTACTTATCTTACTTGAGAATTGAGCTTTGCGCTCTGCTTGACTAGTTTGGCTCGGAAGTAAGTGTTACTTGCAATGCACTGCTGCTATAGTAAAGCGAGTGTGGTGTGAGATGAGTGATGGAGATTCTGCTACTTTTGGAATCCGCGCGTTCACTATGATCCCATGACTTCTAGTATTTCCACATCACAGCATTCGTCACCACAAGGAATCATCACGGCATTTTCATTACAAAGCAGATGTGGCACACGCGCCGTCCTACTGACTTATGGAGCGACGCTCCAAGAATTTCATCTTCCACTCTGCGCTGGCTATGATTCTGATATAGTATGTGGCTATCTAGATTCATTGGATTATCTCAGAGCACATCCCTATCATGGTGCTGTCATAGGCCCCTTCGCTAATCGAATTTCTCAAGGAGATTTATGCATAGGACGAGATCGCTATCAACTCACGCTAAATGAAGAAAATCATCACTTGCATGGAGGCACTCAAGGGCTCCATAGAGCTCTGTGGGACGCAGAATCAGCGATGGTCGATGGCACACCCACTGTGAGGATGACGACCGAGCTTAGCGATGGCATAGACGGATATCCAGGCGATTTGCTTGTCGAGGTATGCTATCAATTGACTGACGATGGAGCACTGGACATCAGCTACACCGCTCGTAGCTCAAGAGATACGGTGATCAATCTGACACATCATGCCTACTGGAATCTGGCAGGACATGATGCAGGCACTCTGAGAGGTCACAAGCTACAGATCAAAGCAGACTCTATTACAGAAAGGTCAGTTGATCATATTCCCACAGGCTCTTTTATGCCTGTTGAAGGTAGTGTGTATGATTATAGAGAATCCACAGCCATCATGGATAGGCTATCTCCTATACCAGAAGTGCTGCGCCATGATCACGGCTATGATTGCAATTACGTCCTTGACTCACATCTTCGTTCTGACTATGTGGCAGAACTAGTTCACTCAGCTTCTGGTCGGCGTATGAAGGTCCACACGGACGAGCCTGGCCTGCAACTGTACACGGCTAACCATCTACCAGGAGATGACGGACAAGTGACTAAGCACGGCTCAGCTTATAGAGCCCACGGTGCTATCTGTCTAGAGACGCAGCACTTTCCTGATTCACCGCATTTTCCGAATTTTCCTAGTACTCTACTCCAAGCTGGAAATGAATTTACTAGTTGGACGCGCTATGGATTTACTTGGTAGCATTCCTACATATTCACAGGCTAGTTAAAAAGTTCCTCTATAGCCATGATCAAACCGCGGATACCTGCTATCTGGTCGTATATACATTTGATTACCGTCACTCTTCTCGATCCAGTCAAATAATGCTACTCTCAGATCTCGGGCGACATCATTGTAGCTTGTATCTCTGATGAGATTATTCATCTCATAAGGATCATTCTCTATATCGTATAGCTCATTGATGTCCCAGATTCCGTGATAGCGGATATACTTATACTGCTCTGTGCGTATAGCGTGCACGGTAGGTGTCTGAGGAAATGGTCGTTCCCAGAAGTACTCATAGTAGATTGTATCACGCCACGCTACCTCCTGTCCTTGCAGCTGCTGCAAGAATGAAGTGCCATCCATGTCTGCAGGCTTCTCCACACCCGCAAGATCTAAGAATGTAGGCCCTATATCAATGTTCTGAACATTATCGCTGACGACCTTTTGACTAGCATCTATTACACCACCCATGGCTAGCATAGGCACACGCATACTTTCCTCATAGGCCTGACGCTTATCTATGAGACCATGCTCACCAAATGAAAATCCATTATCTCCCATATAGACGACAAGGGTGTTATCAAGTAAGCCATTAGTTTCGAGATAGGAAAGAAGATCGCCGATACTCTCATCGAGAGAGACAAGTGTCTCACAATAGCGCTTATAAAATTCATCAAACTCGAGTTGACCATGGTACATGTAGTCCACACCATGCCAGCTCTCTCGCTGCGCCTTGACCCACTCAGGTAGATCATCGTAATTGTAGTCTAGTGATGCATCCGTCGCTTGGGGATGCCCTGGTGGATACATCGTAGGGGGATAACTCAGAGGCTCATCATCATACATCCCCTTGTGCTCAGGCGCTGGCTCAAACTCAGAATGAACTGCCTTGTGAGAAACATAAAGAAAAAACGGCTTGGTGGTATCGCGGCCTTCTAGAAAATCTAGTGAATAATCAGTAATGGCGTGAGTAACATAGGTGCTGTCTACGGGCTTATCTCTTGTACCATTGACATTAAATACACTATTCCAATATCTCCCCTGCCCTCGGAAACTTGCCCAATAGTCAAAGCCAGGTCTAGGATCATCCTTGTGCTCGCCCATATGCCACTTTCCTACATAGCCAGTCTCGTAGCCGGCGTCTTGCAGATAGCTAGGAAAGAAGGTAGTACCATCTGGGACAAGTGACTGATTATCCACCACCTGATGTCGATGAGTATATTTTCCAGTGAGTATACTTGCTCTGCTGGGAGAACAAAGAGATGTAGTTACAAAAGCATTCTCGAGATGTAGACCTTCGGAAGCCATGCGATCCATATGAGGAGTCTCTAGGAATGGCACTTTACCTGTAAATCCCATAAAGTCATAGCGATGATCATCACTCAGAATAAATAAGATATTGGGTGCATCTGAGCTAGCTGTAGGCTTAGGAGTAGCACGCGTACATGATCCAAGAATTACTATCGATAAAATAAAATGAATTGTGCGTGATGTCATGCTAGTCTTCTTTAACCCAATTTATGCATTAGGATTTTAGGTGAATGTTTTTCAGTGATGTAACTGACGCTCAGTCAGGAATATAGGCAATATATCATGAGTGTCGTTGGCGTAAGTATTTGTTACGGGTAGATTTCGTCCTTTGGCTTGAAGTGAGTAAGGTAATATGACCATTGTGCTTTGCTTCTACTCCGAGCCACATCTGCTTCAAGATGAGGTATTTATCCTCCTCGCCATAGCCCGCTATGCCTCGTCTGAGAAACACCTCATCTTATCGCACCAGCGGCTCTCGCTACGAAGCCTAATGCACGAATTGGGTTTAATTATATTCTTAAACCCTCTACACAAGACAGGATAATACTTCACAAGAAAACTTAGCTCATGCTGAAGCTCTCTTACTGTAGACGAAATGCCAATTTCTGCACGTCGCGACTATTGGGTCCGATCATCGCATGGAATTCGCCTGGCTCTGCTACAAAAGATAAATCGGCATTATAATACTTGAGCAGGTCTGCGTCAATGACAAAATCTACCTTTTGGGCTTGACCCGCTTCCAGCATAATTTTCTTAAAGCCTTTGAGCTCTGACACTGGCCTACTGATAGACCCTACTACATCTCGCATATACAATTGCACGATTTCTTGGCCCGCTACATCGCTTGTATTAGTCACCGTGACACTTGCCGTGATGCTACCGCTAGCTGTCATACTAGTGGCGGACAAAGTAAGGTCACTATAAGTAAATGTGCTGTAGCTCAGGCCATAGCCAAATGGAAAGAGCGGCTCATTGGGTACATCTAGATAGTTGGATCGAAATTTACCCGCTGATCCTGCATCTGGCCGACCAGTCATCAGCATGCTGTGATAGACAGGTACTTGCCCTACGTGCACAGGAAACGAAGTGGTCAACTTAGCGGAGGGATTTACCGTTCCGTAGAGCACATCTGCTACAGCTCTGCCACCTTCTGTGCCTCCAAACCACACATCAAGGATAGCATCCATATTTTCTTCTTCCCATGGTAGCGTCATCGGTCTACCATTATAGAGGACCATGACAATAGGCTTACCAAGAGTCTTAAGCGCTTCGAGCAGTTTCACTTGTTCTGGTTGCAGACCGATATGCGCCATACTAGACGCTTCACCGGTCATATCTGCTGCTTCACCCACTACGGCTACGATGACATCAGATTTTCCAGCTACATCCATAGCTTCCTTGAGCATTTCATCTGGCGATCGCTCGTCTATGACGATCTCGGGGCCAAAGGCATTGACACGCTTAGCAAATACGGGATCATCGCTGATATTGGATCCGCGAGCATAGAGAATCTCGACTCCAGGAGGTGCATTTTCTCTCATTCCCTCTAGCATCGTCACAGCCTTATCATGATCACCTGAGACGCTCCACGTCCCGAGCATATTTCTTCGGCTATCAGCCAAGGGTCCTATTACAGCTACCTTAGCTCCGCTCGCTAGCGGTAAAGTATTGTTATCATTCTTGAGAAGTACCATTGTTTCTGCTGCGCTTGTGCGAGCTGTACTGCGATTGCTTTCGGAGAGGATGTCTTTCTTGGCTCGCTCTACATCGATATAGAGATATGGATCGTCTAGTAGACCTAGATCTTCTTTTGCTTGAAGTATACGTCTGCAAGCGGTTTTAATTTTCTTTTCGGTAACCTTGCCTTCAGCTAAGGATTTCTTGAGAGTATTGAGCATGCCTTCTCCCACCATATCCATATCCACACCAGCGCTCAGAGTTGCGGCTGATACTTCCTGTATATTTCCTACTCCGTGTGGAATCATCTCATTAATTGCCGTATAGTCTGTCACTACCATTCCTGAGAATCCCCACTCGTCGCGCAGTACGTCAGTAAATAAGAAATCATTTCCCGAAGCTGGATAATAATCCACTACATTAAAAGATGTCATCACAGTAGAGCATCCTTCATCGATAGCTGCTTTATACGGCGGAAAATACTCATTGTACATACGTAGTTTACTCATATCTACGGTAGCGTAATCGCGTCCACCTTCGGCGCCACCATAAAGTGCAAAGTGCTTTACACAGGCCATGATGCTCTCAGGGTCAGCCAAATTATCTTGCTGATAGCCTCGCACCATGGCGCGTGCCACCTCCGATCCTAGGTATGGATCTTCTCCCGCACCTTCTGCGATACGTCCCCATCGAGGATCGCGTGCAATGTCCACCATGGGTGAAAATGTCCAGCATATCCCATCGGCTGCTGCTTCAGAAGCAGATATGCGTGCCATATTTTCGATTAGATCCATATCCCATGAGCATGACATGGCCAAAGGAATAGGAAATACAGTCTGATGTCCATGTATCACATCCATTCCTACGATCAGTGGAATTCCCAGACGAGATTCTTCTACTGCGATTTTCTGAATATCGCGGATGCGCTCGGCACCTCGTATACCAAATATGCCACCTAGCTGTCCATCTCGGATTTTCTGGCCTACATTATCATTCACCACTTCACCAGTGACCGCGCCACCTGGATTAAGTAAATTGAGCTGACCTATCATCTCATCGATCGTCATCTGCGCCATGAGCGCTTCTACTCGACCGCTTACATTTGACTCGTCGATGGTTACGTTTTCCCCTTCGAGTCGTACTCGTTCAGAATCCGCCTTGACAGTTGTATTTACTTGAACGCTACAGGCGGTAGCTAATAGGAGTACGATAGATAGTGCAATGATTCTCATAGTGGTTATTTAGAATGCGAAAATAACCATGAAAGTAATCTTGGATCAGCAAATGCAGGATCCCAGCTAATATGGTTAGCATCTGGGTAGAGCGTCAGCTTGGCCACTCCGCCGTGTTGTTGGATACCGCGAGTGAGTCCTATAGAGGAGCGGGGCGGCACCACATCATCCTTTACACCGTGAAATATCCATACGGGAGTCTCCGCATAGATTGCAGACAGTTGCCTTGGTCCAGCTCCGCATATACTGATAGCAGCAGCGTAAGTGTCCTGCTGTCGCCAGAGTATATCCCACGTACCCATACCACCCATAGACAGACCTGCGACATAGAGTCTTGAATCATCTACGTACTTCTCTTGCTTTACAGAATCTATCAGATCTATTACAAGCTGGAGTGATGTCCCTGTCTCTGCCTCGTGATCAAATGTAAAGGCGCGTCTCCCATCCTTAAATGCATCCTTATCGAGCTTAGCCCAAAAGTCATCATTGGGACACTGTGGAAAGATCACAATGGCTGGATACTGATCAAGCGAATCTTGAAAGAGCTTTGATCCATGGTACAGTTGCTTTTTATTATCAGTACCACTTTCACCTCTACCATGCAGAAAGAGCACTACAGGGTAGGTCTGACTTTCGTCAAAATGATTTGGATACATAACTCTGTACGGTAGAGTGTCACCATCACTTTGAAAGGATCGTTCCAGATATTCACCCGTCGTTTGGGCGAAAGCCCCACCACTTATAAAACAAGCTATCATGAATAGTAAACTCTTACCCATCAAAAGGTGTCTGCCGATAGTACTAGGATTTGCATCAGGTATTTTCATAAGTAATAGATTAGTTAATCTGCGCATCCACAGACAATATAAATCCCTAAGTGCTCTGTAAAGAGTAGAGGTAGCCTTATCATATCGATGAAAAGTGAGCGCTCCGATCATTACTGAGCATATGTAAACCCTATCTTATCCAGTCCCTCTTGTATCTCGGGTGCGGACATAAATAAATCCCAGAGCATGCCTGTCCTGTAATTCTCTATCATCACTGGAATAGGTAGTTGATCTATCGCCAGATATTTTTGGATATACCACTCCGACTCGTGCGAAAATGCATCATATGGACCATACTTACCCCACAGCTTTTCTGGATTTCGATCTAGATAGCGCAGCATTCTCATGCTTTCCTCTGGTGTGTAGGGAAAGCTACTCAGTGCTGCAGTTGGGCTGATGACGCCTAGATCTTCTTGTGGATTGTGTCCAGCGTAGCCAGACATGGAGTAACTACTCGTCAGGCCCCAGCACTCGTCTGAGTAGCCTCTATACTGATAGGGATTTTCCTTGCAATGTCGATAATGTATAAGTGCGTGATTTTGATTGATTTTCCAGAAGTCACCATAGTCCGACGTCAGGTTTCTCGGATCCAGACCTAGATACGAATAGTGCGCCCAGAAGAGCGGACCCACATGCATCTGATTATTTTCATAGTGATTTACGACAGTCGGAAGCCCGTAGTAGGTATCATCGCTTTTTATCGCCCCAGATAGCATAAATCCATCGTGGACTACTGCTGGCTCGATTCCATGTGTAGGGCTACAAGCCGCCATCACATACATAATTAAGCATTCATTATACCCGTGCACAGCAAAGTTCATCTTAAAATCATGCGTAGGTGACCAGTGCCAATAGAGTACGTTTTCGCCTTGCGTATACCACTGCCAATCGACACCCTTCCAGAGCGCGTCCATACGCTGAGCAAGTGCAATTTCTTCTTTATTTCCAGTATGTCGCAGATATTGCCGAGCCGTGACAAGGCCCTGCGCTAAGAAGGCAGTTTCCACTAGGTCACCTCCGTCGTCATACTTGCTAAATGGATAGGCCTTACCACTTGGATACATCCAGTGCGACCAGGCGCCGTGAAATTTGTCTGTATTTTCTAGCCACGTAGTTAATTTCGTTAGACGGGCGATCCCTTCTTCTCTAGATATAAAATCGCGTTCGATGCCCACGATAAGTGCCATGATCCCAAATCCTGTGCCACCACTCGTCACTATATCTTTTCCATGTACAGGATAGACATCATCCATATGCAAGCGTTCGCGAGCAGCTCCAGATATCGGCTCTGCTGCTTCCCACATATAATTAATGGTCTGTCGCTGTAGCTTATCCAGTAGTGCACGATCCTCTGCAGGAGATATGTCGGTAAGACTCATGGATGTCACAGGCTTATCGCATGCGCACACACTCATAAGTATAAGAAAGAATAGAAAGTAATGTTTGATCATATATCTAGTAGGTAAATCCTAGCTTATCTAAACCATCTTGTATCTCAGGAGCGGACATGAGCAAATCCCATAGCAGACCCGTGCGATGATTTTCGATCATACAGATGATAGGACCTTGATCGATGGCGAGATAGGAACTCGCCGTCCAGCCTTCTGTAAGATTAAATGCGTCATAAAATCCCATATCACCCCACAGCCGATCGCCGAGGGCATAGTAAAAAAACCGCATCGCCTCCATAGATTCATCAGGTGTATATGGGAATGAAGATAATGCTGCTGTGGGCGTAATTACACCTCTATCATTGGTCGGGCTATGTGCCGAGTATCCGCCATTTCCATCACTCGCAGTGAGGCCCCAGCATTGCTCTCCGTAGGCTACATAGTCCTGAGGATTGTCTACGCAGTAAGCACGATTAATCAATGTATGATTCACGGCTTGCTCCCAATAGGAGGCGTAAGGATCTTTAAGATCTGTAGGGTTAATACCCAAAAATGAGTAATGCTCAAAAAATAAGGGTCCACCAAATCCAGATCCTAGGGGTAATTCGATTCCGTAAAATTCATTGCCATTTCTCATACCACCATTTCTGGCCCAGCCTTCATCATATACACTGGCAGGAATACTGTGCGTCGGCGAACCAGCCGCTAATACATAGGTAATCAGACCCTCATTATAGCCTCTCAGAGGCAGATTAATCCTCCATGCGTGATTAGGAGACCAGTGCCAGTACAGCACTTGCTGATCCCCATTGCGATGCCAGTCCCACTCCACTGCAGTCCACAGTCGATTGATTTGATCTATAAGTGCCACTTCTGTCGGATCGTTTTCGTCAAGGTACTGACGTACGGTAAGCATACCCTCTACAAGAAAAGCTGTTTCTACAAGATCACCTCCATCGTCAAATTCACTGAAAGGTCTCACGGCACCGGTGGATCCATTCATCCAGTGAGGCCATACTCCATGAAAGCGATCTGCACCTTCAAGAAAATTCATAATTTTGAGCCAGCGATCTATTGCTTCTTGACGCGTAATAAAGCCTCGTTCTACGCCTACGATCATAGCCATCAGTCCAAAACCTGATCCGCCAGCAGTTACAGTGTTGGTGCTCGTGTTTCTCTCTAGAGCCATGCCACTCACTGGATGTGCAAAATCCCAAAAATATCTAAAAGTTTGTGCTTGCACTAGTGTCATCAATTCCTCATCACTTATGACAGGAAAATCTGGTTCAGCATTTTCGCCTGTATAAAAAGCGAAAGAGCGAGTTGTAAAAGGTCTATCCACAGCTGTACCTATGGATGAAGGAAGTAAGAAATTTAATTTTTTTAGATCAGTAAGATCTTCTGCTAGTGTGAGTTCATAGGAATTGCCTCCTAGCGAATTGACAGTCAGTGGATAATTTTTATCTCCGACGAGCACAAGCTCATCTTGCAAGACTGAGATCGGTACCGGATGACTTACTTCAAGAGTGAAAATCGGACGCACAGGTATATCGCTCACGGTAGTCGTTACAGTAAGATCTATGCCCGATGCTTCCACTCTGAGGATGGTAAGCGATTCTTTGGAGATGGAGAATGGTATAGTAACACCAGGAAATGTAGCTCCGGATTCAGCGACGAGATCAGAAGTGATCTCCAGCCGCAGCTCATCTCCTTCTTGAGCTATTTGTGATAATTTTAATTCGACTATCCTCGCCATATCCTGCAAGTCAAAATCGTAATCTATCAGGTTGCCCTGATTATCTATGAGACTGATGTGTGTAGCGGCATCGCGACTGACTGCCTCGCTGAAAACTAGGGTGAGACGATCGCTAGGGTTCACCTGTGGTGATCCGCCTAGGATAGATTGTGACCCTAAGCGAGCCGAGCTTAGCTGTATGCGATTAGGATTGGGGCCTTCTGGCATATCAGGCCCGTCATTACAGGCAAGAAAAATAGAAGAAAAGAATAGTGCGAGAAATAAGTGAGCTATTGGCCTCATAGAAATGGATGTACATGGAGAAGTGAAGGGCGACGGTAAAACCGCCGCCCAGCACCTTCCGCGCATGTAATAAAACTAATTATTTACAACTGTGGCCAAGACTACCATAGCAGTCGTGACTCTTCAGAAGTAGACTTATGGTCGTTCAGCGTCATAAAGAGATTCTACATCCGCACTTGTGAAGCTTGCATCGAAGAATCTGATGTCATCAAGATCTCCCTTGTAATGATTAGCCGTAGGCTTGTAGTAATCTCCCCATGGTGTATCGGCCCACTGCTCCGAGTCTGCTGATTTGATAAATCCAATGGCAAGTATTTTTTCCCATGTTGGCTCTACAGCTGTTTCATCATATGCAACACCAGTGATTGACTGCTTAGGTGCTCCATCTGGCCATAGATTAAAGTCTTGGCTTTTCATGATTTCACCATTGATGTACATCTGCCCTTTCTTGCTCGCAGCATCATAGGTACAGACTATGTGTACCCACTTATCCTGTATAAGACTTGGCACTCCGCCTACACCTTCTAGATCAGCTACGAAATCCCATCCTTGCCAACCACCATTGTCACGATCTTGACCATTACCTGGAAACCATAAGTCTTCACTTAAAGACTCTGTACCATTGGTATAGCTCATTGCTAATTTACAGCTACTAAAGTTGGCGGGAATTTCAAACTGAAATCCTTCAAAAGCCGCTAGTCCAAATACGAACATACCTGCTGGATTTCCATCTGCATTAACATGATCTGTACTGTTCGTCTTCATCCAAAAAGACATCGTAAAGTCGTCACCTGCCATGAGTTCTGCAGCATTAGCCACTTCGATAAGACTTGTATTTCCGTCAAAAACTGCGGAGCTATTACCTTGACCGTATCTATCTGGACCATAGGTCACGTCGATCACATTTTCGAGGGTATAATTTCCAGTTACATCAGTAGCCTCACCATCAAAGTTGAGGTAAAGCAGTTGATTTTCAAGATTTGGCGGTACGACTGGTGCTCTTCCCTCTGTAGTAAATGTCCTTGACACGGTTGCAAAGCCACCGCCATCAGCAGCCATGATGCCAGTAAGTGTAAGCGTGTGCGCTGTGCCACGCTGTAGATCGCCTTGAGGTGTAACTACTACCTGAGAGGTAGTCGTGTTCACATCGATACCTACAGTCTCTCCATCTGCTGTCAAGATGATATTACCCGCTGAAGCTGAAGTAGGATCTATATCCTTATCTAGGACTATAGTGATTACAGAATTAAGTGCTACGTCTTCTGCGCTGGCAGCACCGTTAAGGTCAGCATTGACTGTAGAACCGTCTTCAAAGCTCGTACCAGACGCTGTGATAGTGCTGATCATCGCGTCATTTGGCGCTGGTGGATCATCGTCACATGCTGTAGTTATGAATAGTCCGCAAAGAGCGGCAAGTAGCAAAATTTTTGTGTTCTTCATAGTTAATTAATTTAATCAAAAAAATGAGAGTAAAATAATTCTTAGTAGCCAGGATTTTGATCTATTCTTCCTTCAGATATGTCAATTTCACTCTGAGGAATAGGGAATAATTCGTGCTTGCCTCGGATAAATCCAAGAGGACCTAGCACTTCTTCAGCACGATCTGTCCTTACAAGGTCCCAAAAGCGAGATCCCTCTAGGGCCAACTCGTAGTATCTCTCTTCAGCTATCGCCGCTCTCAGATCGGACTGATCGGTCGTGGTGATATCTGGGAGAATATTGCTATCGCCACCACGTGCTCTTTCTCTTACTCGATTAAGAAATGGTAGTGCCGCTGCAGATTGTCCTAATTCATTAAGCGCTTCTGCATGCATGAGTAGTACATCAGCATAGCGTATGATCCTTCTATTGTGACCAAATGACTCACGCGAGTCAGTTCCAGGGTACCATACTTTCTGATTGTAGCACTCTATTTCTACAATTCTACCGCTTTCCCTTGTCGTATCTGGTGTAGAACCATCACCGCGAATGGTGATACCATCTATGGTTTCATTTAGAAAGAGAACTGTAGGCTCCAACCTAGGGTCAGAATTATTCTGCAATTCCTCTATCCATACATAAGCAGGTCTGCAGAAACCCCATCCCTTATTGGGAGTGCCACGCACACCTTGCGTATTTCCATACTGATTCCCGCCATCGTTGAAGTTTTCAGGTAGGGCAGATATCTCAAAGATTGCTTCTTCATTGTGCTCATTGATAGAGACGAATACATCTGCGTAATCTGGCACTAAATCATACTCACCAGAACTCACCACCTGCTCCGTAAGATCGCGCACATCCTCATACTCACCATAGTGCAACTTAATTCTCGCTAGTAGCGACAGGGCAGCTCCGCGTGTCGCTCTGCCGAGCTCCTCAGCAGGATACTCTGATCGCTCTGGTAGTATACTCACAGCAAATTCTAAGTCAGGATAGATGATTTCTGATAGTATGGTCGTCACTTCAGTACGCCCTAGCTCTAGTGATGGCTCCGTAACGGTAACCATAGGCACCGCACCAAAACCTCTCACGAGATCAGCATAGAAGTAAGCTCTCAGATATCTTGCCTCAGCTACTAGTCGATCCTGCAGTTCAGCATCCATCTCTATACTCGGCACTTCATTAATTACCAGATTAGTACGACGTACTGCCTCATACAGAGTCTTGTACCAGCGCTCTGTACTCCCCTCGGAGGATGTGTGCTCAAACTTGTCGTAGACGCTAATCACAATTCCATCTGTGGGATTACTTCCCTTGACCGCATCATCTGCCATCATATCGAGAAGCGGAAATCCTCCTGTGGAAATCTGCCACGTGCGTGTAATGTTATAGATAGCATTAGTCGCTAAGACAGCATCCTGCTCCGAAGCTGGAAAAGATCCTACTGTCAAGGCTGCCCTAGGCGGTTGTGTAAGGAAATCATCACTACAACTGATCATACTGAGTAGACAAATTGTAAGTAGTAGGATTCCTGATGTATATACTCTTGTGATATTCATATTCCTCAATTAAAATGTGGTGGTAAGTCCGAGAGTGATTATACGTGTGATGGGATATACACCTCTATCTATAGCACCATCAATAGCGCTCGCTGCTCCGATCTCTGGGCTATACCCAGTAAAGTCAGTACTCGTAAATAAATTGGTACCTCTGAGATATAGATTAGCGCTTTGCATTCCTATGCGTTCCGCTAGTCTCTCAGGAGCCGAGACATTTATGGTAGCCGTCCTTAATCTAAAGAAAGATCCATCCTCTACAAAATAGGAGGAGGGTAAATAATTGGTACCGCCAAGACTTGCTCTGGGATCTTCATTCGTTGATCCTTCTCCTGTCCAGTAGTCATTAAACTTATCTTCAAAGTTGAGGGTAGCAAATCTGATCGCCTGCTTTCCGTTATAGATATCACTACCTCGTTGCCCTTGGAAATCAAGCGATACATTAACAATCTTATAGCCTACAGAGACATTAAAGCCGTAGATGAGATCTGGTATCGATGAGCCGATGAGCGTACGGTCAGCAGAGGTTATAGATCCATCTCCGTTTATATCTCTGTATCGCAAATCTCCTGCGCGTTGTCCAAATAGACTTGGCAGGCTTTCTGCTTCAGCATCAGATTGGAACACGCCCTCTACGTCATAACCGTAGAAGTATCCAATCGGCTGCCCTACAGCTGTCCTCGACACTCGCTGTCCATTACCTAAGTCACCACCGATAAGTAGAGAATCAGCACCTATATCTTGACCTATATCCGTGACAGTATTGGATATGGTAGAACCGAGGATACCAATCTGGTAGGTGAAGTCTCCAGCACGATTACGATAATTTACATTCCACTCAAATCCCTTATTCTCTACACTGGCAGCATTAAAGAAAATACTACGGAAAGCCCCTATACCGGTGTAACCGATAGGCTCTAGCGGCACTAAGATATCGTCTGTCTGCTTCACGTAGTAATCGAACTCTGCGGTCAATTTATCTTGGAAAAAACCAAGGTCGACACCGATGTTACTTTGTGTGGTTTCTTCCCAGCGTAGATTAGGATTACCTCCTCCGTTAAAAGTCGCTCCAGGCTGGATCGTCTCGCCCTCTCCAAAGACAGCTGAAGTTCCAGAACTGATCAGCGCGTACTGAGCATCTCCTGGAATTCTTTCATTACCTATAATACCCCAGCTTGCTCTCACCTTGACTCGGTTAAGGATTCCCCCTTGCGGGAAAAATGGCTCGTTGTACATATTCCAACCTACAGCGAAACTTGGGAAGTTACCATAGCGGTTATTCGCGCCAAATTTGGAAGACCCATCACGTCGTATAGATGCGGTAAAAAGATACTTACCAGCAAAGCTATAGTTGACTCTACCCAAATAAGATATCAGAGTAGATCTGCCAAAGGAGTTGCTCACGCGATCTAGATCATCTTGTCCTGCATTGAGATACCAGAATAGTGGATCCTCTCTGATCAGTCCTTCTGTGAATCCATTGATAAATTCGTTTCTGCTATCCTGAGCTGTATAGCCCACCAGTGCGCTCACTGTATGGTTACCATTCTCAATCTGATAATTGAGTGTATTCTCGTAAATCAGTGTACTCGCATGGCCGGTATTGTAGCTAAGGTTGTTGATTTCATTTTGCTGGAGTGGAGACACAAAAAACTCTGGCGTGAAATTGCGATTTCTAGAGTAGCCTAGATCAAACTGTAAGCTGCTCCGAAAGCGGAAGTTTTTCAGAAAATCTATATCTATATAGAGGTTACCTAAACTGCTGAGTCGCTTATTGGAGCTGTTGCTAAATTCTATGGCTGCAAGCGGGTTGCCTCCTTCGACCTCCGCGTAAGTCACTCCGTCTGCTTCAAAGGGTTCATCTATCGGCCATGCCCTGAGAGCGGTATTGATGACGCCAGGTGCATTTTCTTTATCAGTATACAGTGCGGCTATATCGAGACCTACCGTAATACTATTACTCACATCAAATGACGTATTAAGCTTCGCAGTCAAGCGATCTAGTCCAGACTTTGGCAGGATGCCCTCTTGACCAAAATATCCTAAACCAAAATAGTAGCGAGCTCTTTCACTTCCGCCGCTCACTGATGCATTGGCACTAGTGATCGTAGCATTTTCTTGAAATATCAGACTTTGCCAATCAGTTTCAGGTAAGATATCGAGATTGTTAAACGTACCTGGATTGACTGCATTGAGATATGTCGCAAATTCACGACCCGTCATTACGTCAATGGTGTTGGCTATATTCTCCACGGAGCGCTCCACGGAGAGATTGATCCGTGGCGCTCCCGCAGTACCTCGCTTTGTCGTGACTACTACCACACCGCTTGCTCCACGCGAGCCGTAGATGGCAGAAGCACTCGCATCTTTCAGCACTTCCATAGACTCTATATCATTTGCATTGAGCAGAGCGATAGCACTTATGTCTGTGATGACTCCGTCGATGACCGCTATAGGACTATTATCATTTAACGTAGTGATACCTCTCAGTCGTACCACAGGATTAGACCCAGGCTCTCCTGAGGAGTTGAGGATCTGCAGTCCAGCGACTTTACCTTGCAAAGCATTGATAGGATTGGTCGTAGGCACTTTCCTGATATCTGCAGACTTTACAGAGGAGACTGATCCTGTGAGATCACTCTTCTTTATGGTTCCATATCCGATGACAACCACCTCATCAATCTGGCGCGAATCGAGCTCAAGCACTACGCTAAGCTCCGTGGCGCTTCCTAGGCGCATCCCTTTGTCTTTATAACCTATGTAGGAGATCGCTATGCTATCACCTGGACTAGCAGTTATCGAGAAGCTGCCGTCAGTACCTGTGAAGTCACCAGTTTCTGGGCCTACTACAGTTACGTTGACACCTATAAGTGCTTGGCCATCATCAGCTCCCGTCACCGTCCCTGTATATGTGCGCGACTGAGCTGTGAGGTAAGAGAAGCTCATCACACATAGTGAGAACAGTAAACAGGTAATTCTTCGTCTCATAGAGGCTTTTTGAAGCGTAAGCGATCAGTAGTATGAACACGACAAATATAACAGCGAACAGTGTACCTACACAGTATACACAAGTAATTTCACCTCACTCAAACCTCATCATATCAACTTAATCCATAATATGTGGACCACTAATGCCCGTCCTTAGCTGATTCCTGATCTAGGTACGCATGATGTGGTCTGATAAGCTGATTTTGGGCGAAAGCCCCATCTTCTTCCTGAGTCGGTGTCTCTTGTTCTCGACAGACCGCACAGATATATTTAACAGTGGTGCTATCTCCTTGGAAGACAGATTCATTCTTATATAGGCAGCAAGGCGCAGTTCGCCAGAGGTGATGGAAGGATACTGCATCTTCAGCGTATCCAAAAAGTCCTGATGAATCTCGGCGAAGTTCTTCTCAAAAATCTCCCAGTGAGACTCACTTCTCAGGTGCTTATCTATCCTAGAGACAAGTTTCTGCTTTAGCTCTGTTACATCGTCGCCATTTCTGACAGCCTTACTGATCGTAGACTTCAACTTAGTTAGCATTTCATTTCTCTGAGCTAAGATGAGAGCGCTATTGGCTAGCATTTTCCGCTTCTGGCGAAGCTCCTGGCGAAGTTGCTTGTTTTTCCCCTTTAACTTTTCTTCCTTGATTGCTCTCTGAGATTCTATGTATAATTTTCTTTTCTCACGACTCAGTCTGTGGCTATAGATACGTGATACTACCCATAACAGTACTATTCCAAGCAGGATGTAAGCGATAACTGCCCAGCTGGAGGCATACCAAGGTGGCATCACTTCAACTTGCATAAGTCTACGCTCACGACCCTGAGCATCTCGTATATACAGATCGTGATCCCCGATAGGCAGCTGACTGAATACCAGCTGGCCGTCTATGGGTAGGACCCTCCATAGTTCGTCCCAAGTGGATAGTTTATACTCCGTGACGCATTGATCAAGAAGTCTATCTGATCGCAGTTGCACGATCAAGCGCGGCTCGCCAGCAGGTAAACGTAGCACATCTGATACATAATCTAGTTTGTCCTCTCGGCCTTCTACTCGATCGATCGAGACATGATCAAGACAGGCTGTAACTGTACTTGCAGGTGCATCGCGGATCATATATCCACCATCCAATGGCACGAGGTATCGATCGGCGGATATCTGCAGATGTAGTCCGGCCTGCTCAGAGTGGGCCGTCACTTGATAGATCGTATCTTGGTTAACGATGTAACTAGCATGCTCTCTATCAAGTCGTAGGCTATTGTCAAATTTACTTGTCCTGGACTGCTCAAATGTAATCTGCACCACTGGTGATTGTCTATAATTGTGGACGGTGGTAAAATCACGATTAAGCTTCACATAGTGCACACCGTAGTCACGATGATAGCCTAGAAGTGTAGAGTCCTGTCGGACAAATGCCTCCATAATGATGGACTGATTATCATATAGAAGTGCTGTGATGATCTCACCCGAGCGAGAATCAATGAGATAAAGGCCAGTATAGCTAGCTATCAAAGCCGTAGATTCCGTAAGCGACTCTATCTGACGGACTCCGGTGGAGGAGAAGATCAGCTTTGCAGGACTCGTGATATCCTCACTGGGAGGGAATTTCCATATCCCCCGGTTATGCGCAGCCAAGACATCATCACCATGTTGCTCAAAGCTCCATACTTGCCCTTCTGTTCCAGGTATTAAGATATACGCGCTCTGATCTAACTGGTAAAACGCGCCCTGATTCGTACCCAGATAGTCAACCCCGTTGTATTCTGCCGCACTATATATGGTACCTAGTATCCCTTCTAGATCATAGTAGTAACGCTCAGCTCCACTCCGGCGTAAGACATTGATACCTCTGTCGGACCCGATCCATAAATTTCCTATACGATCTTCATATAGTGCCAGTACCGTATTGTCAGTTAATCCCTGTCTTCTCGTGACGTGCTTTGTTACTTGCAGACTGTCATCTGCGAGATAGACACCATCTGATATAGTTCCTATCGCATAGCTTCCATCACTGAGATTAATCATACGATTGATCTGTGAGCGACTCCATGGTCCCTCCATAGGACCAGTGATACTTCCATCTGAGGCATAGTGGTAGATTCCCTGCTGCTCTAAGGCCAAGTAGAGGGATCCATCAGAACCAGCTGAGGTAATAGCCGACACTTTAGCTGCTGGTGGAAATTCCTCCACGGCTACGATTCTATTCATTTCTCCAGCCTCATACTGATAGATCCCACTATCAATTGTGGGTAGTATAAGGGACTCACCTGACATAGAGCCGAGCATGATATTACCCGGCAGATCAATCGATATAGATCGCTCGTCGGAGTACTCATACAATTGAGAGAAGGACTGATAATACATCCTTCCATCCTTACCTACGATATTCCATATCTCTTGTCTTGAATCCTTTAACTCATGGTCAGGAAGCTCTTGATACACACGCGTATCAGTATCGTCTATGACGATATGACCTATTGTTTCAAAACCACCCACAAGGATCCGACAATCTGAAGTCCTATAGACTGACCTAGCCCTGCTTGTAGTGGATATAGGTAACAGCTCCCACTCAAAGCCATTGTAGACTAGTACACCTTCACTATTGGCAACATAGAGATTGCCTTCGCAGTCCTCTGCAAAATCCCAGTTTTGTGCGGCAGCACTATAATCACTAGCAGAGAAAGTGAGTAGTTGAGGCATCTCCTGAGCACTCACAAGATTGACAGCTGCGCTCAGGCTTATCATGATGGTCACTAGTACCAATCGACCCCATCTTTCATTACGAGGCGCGGAGAGACATGTCTCAGACCATTCTATCTCGATGCTATTGACGGACCTCCTGATGATCGCCAGCTTGCTAGTACTTGAGCACTCTTACTCGCTCTGATCCAGAAATCAAGATATATCTCCCTGCAGGTAAGTGGCTTATTCCTACTTGCCAAGTCTCATCATTCATATATTCCAGAGCCACTTCCACGACTGCTCCTGACATCACGATCATGATGGGCATCTGATCGTGGTCGCCAGATATAGTCACCTGATCTTGAGCAATCACTGACTGCAGTATCTCTCGAGACGGTAAGTCTTGGGTGCTAGAGGTCATCTGCAAGGATGACAAATCAAATTGTCTGAAAAAATTCCAAATCTCGACGGAGGCGATTATATCATAATTGGTCCCAGGTAAATTCAAAGGACTACCAGGCCATGTGTGTGTCCCGTCATTCACTCTGAAATGCACATTTTCTACTTGTGCGCTGCATTGCTCATAGCTAAACTTGTCCACCGTAGTGCCATCAGTCTCATTGATATCTGGTACTGCTGTGATGCCTACGGAGTCACAACTATTGTAACTGTCCCAGTACGACATCACCTCAGGAATGCTTACAGAAAATCCTGCGCCACCATAAGGCACTGTTGGGTCTGCCGTTCCGTGGATCTGCATCACAGGTGTAGTATGCTGAGGATCGCACTCATCACGCATCGGTGGTGTCATGCTTCCTGTCACGCTTGCGATGGCGGTAATACGATTGCTCAATTGACAAGCGAGGAGGTAACTCATGTAACCACCATTACTCATTCCCGTACTGTAGACACGGTCTGAGTCAATGGAGTAATTAGCCATCAGTGAATCTAACATCACATCCACAAATCCTACATCATCTACTGTACTGCCTATGGTAAACCCACCTACATTCCAGTGATTACGTCCAAGATATGGCGTTCCTAGTGGAGCTACGAGAATAAAGCCCGCTGTATCAGCCACTAGATTCATCGCACTATAGAGTTGTTGCTCTGTCGCATTACTACCTAGACCATGGAAATTGAGTACAAGCGGTGCAGGCGTTCCACTCTCGTAGGATGCCGGCACATAGACTTGATACTCTCGAGTAAGATCATCGTGCAAGACAGTTTTAGTCTCCACCGTCTGAGCGCTTAGAAAGCAGCAGATCAGGAGACAGAAGGAAAAGAGTGCGCTCAATTTCATAATAACTAGGATTTTTGCGCAACTGCGGATGTAGTCGGATGCACAGTGTTTAAGATAGTTGTCTCAGGCAATACCAGTAAAGCTTCTTCTTGTTCACCCATGATCTTGATTCCTTGCCATAGATCGCCGCAAGAATTGTGCAACTGCGCATGATCAAGGACCAGCTTGCCACCATCTTTTATGATGATGACACCATCTTTTGGTATGCTCAGACGAGCGTACAAGCTGAGGGTGGCACCAGGAGCTATGATGAGATCCCCATTGAGATCTTTGGCCCCTCTCCATTCTGTATCCTCATATATGGTAATAGTCTGTGTGGTATCACGATCACACCAATCCGGTACTAGAAGTGATCGCTGCTTGCCACCTAACTTCCCAAAATTTTTCAATATCTTTCCAATCTGACAAGGCGTCAAAGCAACCTGAAAAGCATTGTAATCCATCATGTTATTGCTCACCTCGGTGGCACAAGGCCCACTCTTCGTGAAATTCCAACAATTACGATGCTTAGGCGTATCGTCGCATCCATCGCTCGATCGCCATGTATGTGATAGGCCTAGCACATGCCCTACCTCGTGGTTAAATAAACCTGTAAATTTCCATAGTGGCTCTCCCGACTCATAAAGTCCCGCAACCTTAAGGGATGTACCCATCGCGATACCAACTTGATCACCCGGATACTTAGAGGATGCCATACTATCAGGGTGATGTGGCTGAATAAATACATTGAGTATACTATCCTTGCCTATCGCGTACTTCTTTATAACGTCGGATGAATAATTGTTTTTATTCCTTCCCCTTGATACATAGTAGTACAACTCATCGTCGAGATGGCGATACACCCCATCCGCTTTTTTATAGCCTTCGGAGGCAGTAAGTACGTAGGTATAGGGTATCCTTACCACGGGCGTTTCATTGCCTAGTGGCAAATTCATCTGTTTATTTTCACGTAACTTATCAGTAGTGAATTTCCTGAGATAATAATTAGCCTCTTTCAGCTCATCTACTGGATAATTATAATTTCCATCTGCATCATAGAAGTAGTGGAAGTTCATCCTTATGCTCCGTATGGGATCATACTCTGGATGAGCGGGGTCAGGCATATAACTCTCAGCACTTCGACTCAGTCGAAGATCATAGGAAGAAGGCGTAAGGGTATCAACCGTATAGCTCGATAGCCAGCGCTCCGCAATTTTATCAGATTTTTTCTTCTTACATGAGGTAAGTAGACCAACTGCCAGACAGAGTAATAACAAGATGCGCATACTTAGCAGTTTAGCGCACCACAGATGCTGATGGTCTGCCCTGAGATATAGCTACTTGCGTCGCTAGATAGAAATGCTACTAGCTCCGCCACATCTTGTGGTGTACCTAATCGCTTCATCGGTATACTTCCAGTGATCGCATCCTTGGCACTTTCTGACATGGCGTCTGTCATGTCCGTTGCTATAAATCCTGGTGCGATAGCATTGCATCTTATATTTCTAGATCCCAGCTCTTTGGCTATAGACTTAGTAAATCCAATGATTCCAGCTTTGCTCGCAGCATAGTTAGCCTGACCCGCATTACCAAATACTCCCACCACACTACTCATATTGATGATGCTACCTTGACGGTTTTTCATCATAGGCTTGATGACCTGTTTTGTCATGGCAAATACTGACTTCAGGTTGGTTTCTATCACCTGATCCCACTGATCTTCACCCATGCGGAGCATAAGATTATCCTTAGTAATTCCTGCATTGTTGACGAGTACATCTATAGTACCTAAGTCTTCTAGTACTTGCTTGACCAGCTCTTCGGTTGCCTTGTAGTCAGATGCATCTGACTGGTAGGCTTTCGCCCAAAAACCAGCGCTAGTAAGATCCTTCTCGATGTCTAGCGCTTGCTCTGCACTACTCCTGTAAGTGAAGGCCACCTTAGCTCCAGCCGCAGCCAAGTGACGCACTAGTGATTCTCCGATTCCGCGGCTACCGCCTGTCACGATGATGTTTTTTCCCTCTAGATTCATTGTTTCTACCTTATAAGTAATTGCCTTAAAAGTACGGCATCCATCTTTACACATCCTATCTCAAGTCTTACAGTACTACGATCAACGAGATAACTATCTCTGACATCCTTGCGTTACTATAGAGACGGTCACTGACTATGACGGATAGCCGATGATCTCTCTAGTATAGTAATTACATAAATCCACAGACGCCATGCCAAGCACGCAAGCATCCTTCAGTCCTGGAATACTCAGCCTACTGCCAATGTTTTATGTAGCATGGTCTGATGGAATATTGAGCCCTACTGAGATGTCTATCATTCATGACAAGATCCGGACATATGACTTCCTCACAGAGGATGATCGAAAATATTTGATCAGTTGGACTGATCCCTCTCGTAGTCCTAGCCAAGCGGTATTTGCTCAGTGGATACGTGAAATCACACGTCATGGCGCTGAACTGCCAGAAGCCGATCGTCATGGCTTAGCTCAATTGGGCTGGGAAATTGCCGTCAAGATGAGCGATAGCGGTCATAAGCAGAAGTGGATGAGTGAAGCCACTAGGGACAGTCTCCTAGAGATGGAGCAAATCCTAGGTGTAGAGCATGATAGTAGCAGCGCTCTCATACTCAATCGTTTCCGTACAGATGATGACAACTTTCAGCGAGATCCCTCCTCACAACTTGATGTCAAAGTGCTGCACGACTATCTCGAGGGTGATGGTAAGGTCCTGCGAGATCAATTGCGATCTCTGCTGTCCGATCCAAGTTTTGCCACTGAATATCGCGCTACCAAGAAAGAATACCGTGATTGGGCTCTTGACAAGTGCGGTGAGCTAGCGCAGCAAGGATATGGATTACTAGCCCTACCCGACTATGTAGGTGGACAAGATAATATGACGGACTACGCTTCCGTGTTCGAATTACTCGCGCACTATGATGGAAGTCTGACCATCAAGTTTGGAGTACAGTTTGGACTTTTTGCCTTGAGCATCCTCAATCTTGGAACTCGTGAGCAGCATGAGAAGTATCTGAATCGTGCTGGCACGCTAGCGCTCAAGGGATGCTTTGCCATGACAGAGACTGGGCATGGAAGTAACGTACGTGGTCTAGAAACTACGGCTACCTATGATAAAAGTCGTGATTGCTTTATCGTACACACTCCTAGGCCACAAGCGGGCAAAGAGTACATAGGCAATGCGCTTCATGGTGAAGCTGCCGTCGTATTTGCTCAGCTCATCGTAGATGGTACATCTCATGGGGTACATGCTCTCTACGTAGACCTTGTAGATTCACAGGGCAACGACCTTCCGGGTATAAAGCGTGAGGACTGTGGCTACAAGATGGGACTCAATGGCGTGGACAATGGACGCTTGTACTTTGATCATGTCTCAGTAGCGCGTGATCAGCTGCTGAGTAGATTTGGCCAAGTCGACAATAGTGGAGTATACCATAGCGAAATTCAAAGTGCCAATAAGAGATTCTTCATCATGCTAGGAACACTTGTGGGTGGACGCATCTGTGTGGCCTCCGCTGGATTGGCTATGGCTAAAAATGCTCTCCATATTGCTACGGCCTATGCTCATAAGCGGAGGCAATTTGGCCCAGCAGATGACGAACCAGAAACACTACTGATTGACTATCCCAGTCACCAAATGCGCCTCATTCCTAAGATCGCTGAAGCCTATGGGATCGACTTTGCACTCAAAGGACTGAGCGAGCGATATATGGATGATGAAGAAAAGAGTAAAAAAATAGAGTCCCTCGCTGCTGGACTAAAAGCCCGAGCGACGTGGTTTGCCACTTCGACTATCCAGGAGTGCAGGGAGGCCTGTGGCGGTGCTGGTTATATATGGGAAAACGGCATCACACAGCTCAAGGCAGATAGCGATATCTTCACCACATTTGAAGGTGACAATACGGTGCTCATCCAGCTAGTAGCAAAAGGCTTACTGAGCGATTTCTCCAAGGAATTTCACGATGATGGGTTCAGAGCAGTATTTCGCAGACTGATGAAGCAAGCTTCTACAAGCATCACAGAAAAGAATGTCGTCAACGTGAGGAAGACCGACGCATCTCATATTCTTGATCCAGTGTTCCATAGAGAAGCCCTGCGCTTCAGAGAGAAGCACCTGCTCCATACCGTCGCCCTGAGAATGAGACGCTATATAAAGCAGCGACTGAGCTCTACAGATGCTTTTCTCCGATGTCAAAATCATATGATCAATCTTGCTCACGCCTACGTAGATCGAGTGATACTTAAAGCTTATCACAAGGCTCTCGAGACCTGTCCGCTCGAAATACAACCGACCCTACGTCACTGTGCAGAGATCTATGCTCTGGACATGATATCAAGGCACAAAGACTATTACTTGGAACATGGCTACATGGAAGGCAGTAAGACCAAGGCTATACGCCGCATCTTGAGACAGCGAGTCCAAAGTCTGAAAGGATCATCGCTATCGCTCGTCGAAGCATGGGGAATACCTAACTCATGTCTCCAGAGTGAGCTAGTGTAAGATCGTAATTTATGGCTGACAACCGCACCCGCAGTCTCCCTATTGATAAATCTTATAGCTATGATGACTATGCACATGTAGACATGAGCAGCTCTTGTACTGCGCTGAGGGATATCGACACGTCTGACTGTCATCAATTACATGAATATCTCGATAGATGTAGAGAAGATCTCGGTGCAGCTGTCCTGTACGGCGGATATGAGGAACAGCGGTCAATTTACGACCGTAGTGACATCTTTTCCCATACAACTAGGCGTAGAAATGTACACATGGGGCTCGATGTATGGGTGACGTCAGGTACAAGTGTAGTTGCCATTGCTGATGGTACTATCTACGGGCATGGTATAAATCACGGTCTTGGTAATTACGGTCCTACCATCGTGATCAAGCATAGGTGTACAGTGCGAGGGGAGTTCTATGCGCTCTATGGACACTTAGACGATATATATAGAGGGAAGGTGGGGGACGCCGTGCAAGTAGGTCAGCATATTGCCCACATCGGTACACCCGCAGTTAATGGTGACTATCCTCCACACTTACATCTGCAAATTATAATAAATATGGAAGGTAACTATTATGATTACCCAGGAGTATATACGCGCGAAGACGTCCCAAAAATCAGGAAAAACTGTCCTGATCCTATGACGTATCTCAGCTACTAGTCTCTCGCTCTACGGTCTGATCACCATAAGCCTCTTAGTCCTCATAGGCTTCCCTTCTGCAGTCAACACGCTGTAGTAGTAGGTTCCTCGTGAGAGATGACTTATATCTACTATAACATTGTCGCCTGCATTGAATAGATGCTCTCTGCGATATACATCTTGACCCAGCACGTCGAAAACTCTAAAGGTGAAATTCCCGCTGAGATTCTTCAAGGAAACCTTGATCTTATCGATCGCGGGATTAGGATATACAAATACATCTGGTAGATCACCATCTATTTCAACAGTAGAAGTGATAATGTCTTCCGACTTGTAAGTCACAGTTAATGCACTTCCAGCACCATCAGTGGTGATACGTGCAATTGGCTCTTTGACTCCTTCAGCGAGAAACTGCTGTGTATAGCTTGTATCCTGACCAATCAGACCAGGTAATACGTCTTCTAATGCACTACCTGCATCAAGCCAAGGGAAGATGCCGAGCTTGATTTCTACACGCGTATCTCGCATCTCGACGACCGTCTCTCGCAGTACCTCGTAGTCCGCACCTGGTAAAGCAACAGTACCCCATGCATCTATGATACTCGTCTGATCGATAAAAATTCTAAATCTGATGGAATCAAAGACGATACCATTAGGAAGCTCAGACAAAAGAGAATCAGGCAGATCCTCATAGGCAGCTGGCACTACAAGCTCTGTAGATTGGTTAAATTCTTGCTCATAGCTGACATCCGCTCTCTGAGTGATATATGGTACCTCGTACTTAGCCGTGACATCAAGAAAATCGGCTCCTGACACGCGACCTCTGAATCCTAGATCTGCCACTTGAGTGCTACTTCTAAGGAGGTAATTCTCCACACTATCAGTAAGATTGATCAAGAGATTTGCTGAAGGGAATTGAGCAGCAAATATTCCTTCAGAGGGATCGCGTACAATGGATTCATTGATAACGCCACTGGTCAAGCTGGTAAAGTCCCAGTCTTGATCTGGACCCGCGGCTGTCACGCTGATATCATCGACCAAGAAGTCATTTTGCACACGCAATGTGTCACCCACTTCTAGCAGAGATGCCTCTGTGATCGTTATCTGAGCCGTAAGAGAACAAGTGGAAAAAAGTAGAAATCCAAGTAGAAGATTTTTCATATATAACTTAACTATAATGTGTAATACTCTGTTTAATTGGCAATAATGATAATCCATGCCGTGCAGTGCTTGTCGCACAAAACACATCTAAAGATACTTAAGTTCTATTGAATAACTGATATACTACTCTGCAGCGAACGCCTGAAAGTCGACAAACTGTCTGTATTTACCATCCATCGCCAGTAGTTCCTCGTGATTTCCTCGCTCAATGACTTGACCTTCTTCTAAGATTAATATCTCATCGGCTTTATAAATCGTGGACAGTCTATGAGCTATCACCAGTGTAGTCCTATCACTCATCACCGCATCTAGTGCCGCCTGTACAAGGTGCTCTGACTCCGAATCCAATGCCGAAGTGGCTTCATCGAGAATCAGTAAGGGCGGGTTCTTTAAGATGGCGCGTGCGATACTCAGTCGCTGGCGCTGCCCGCCGCTAAGCTTCATCCCACGGTCACCGATGACGGTCTCATATCCAGCGTCTGTGGTGGATATAAAATCATGCGCATTGGCCGCCTGAGCTGCTTGAAGAATCTGCGCGTCAGTGTAGTTGCCGCCCAGTGTGATATTTCGACGTATAGTATCATGAAAGAGAATGGGATCTTGTGATACGATGCCCATAAGACTTCTCAGATCCTTGAGTTTCCAATCGTTTATATCTTGATCATTGATCAGGATGGTCCCTCGAGTTACGTCATAAAACCGTGGTATCAGATCAGCTATCGTACTCTTCCCTGCTCCACTTGATCCTACGAGTGCTATGCACTTCCCAGCAGCAATGGTAAAACTCACTTCCTTAAGCACCCATAGATCGCTAGACGGATAGCGGAACCACACGTCTTTTAATTCTAGCGTTGTAGCTGCGGTGGATGTGTATGTTGGCATTTGCGCGACAGCGCCATCTTGCTCTACCTCCTGCGCCAGCAGCGCCTCTACACGGTTGAGACCACCCATACCTTTCTGTATATTATAATAGGCGGAGGAAAAGTTTTTAGCTGGCTCTATCACGAAGTAGAATGCCATAATAAAACTCATAAATGTGGGTGCATCCAGATCTGTAGAGAAGACCATCTGACCACCATACCAAAGCAATAGCGCCACTACTGAAATGCCCATCACCTCAGTAAGTGGAGAGCTTAAGTCTCGTCTTCTCAAGATCCGTGTCATGATGAGTCTGTATCCATCATTTAGCTCATCAAACCTTCTCGATACGAAGCCTTCAGCCCCATATGCCTTGACCACACGCATCCCACTCAATGTCTCGTCTGTAATCGACACGAGCTCGCCCAACTGATTCTGAGCTTTGAGAGATTTCTTCTTCAAAGTGCGTGATATACTCCCAATCAAAAACGTAATGACCAGCATAAGGACAAATACAAATAAGCACAGATGCGGGCTTATAAATAGCATGTATAGCAGCGCTCCGATGAGGATGAAGGGCTCTCTGAAGATAAACATGATGACGGAGATCATGCTGTTTTCAACAAGCTGAATATCATTGGTAATGCGTGAGAGCAAATCGCCTTTTCGCTCTTCAGAGTAGTAGCTCATCGGCAAGCCTAGCATCCGCTCATACATGGCTTTCCGTATGTCTCGGACCATTCCATTTCTGACAGGAATCAGGCAGTAGTGCCCGATGTATCGGAAGACATTCTTCAGAGCGAACATCACTACCAGTGCACAGCATACCATGAGGAGAGCCCTGCTCTGAGGATATTCCATTACATACTCTGCAAAGTGATACTTGAGATGTGTGCTCAGATTGCCCAGACCCAATGCTTCTGCTGGCTTCTCTATCTCTTCGTATCCCTCATAAAATAGCAAGTGTAATACCGGCTGAAGAAGCGGTATGCTAAATACTGTGAAAGCTGCCATCAAGATCTGCGAGATGATACTCAGCAGTAACCATCCTCTGTAGGGCCGCACCCAGCGCAATAATCTGAAAAAACTCTTCATATCTCTTGGGCTAACATGGTATGATTACAAATCGTTGTCAAGATGCACAGCGTCTGACCTAGGAGTGCGAGAGCTACTATATGGTAAGAGAGCTCAGATCACGGAGCTAAACTCTTGCAGATGATATACGCTCTACTTATCCAGATATTTCTTAACCTTGTCAAAATCGAAATCGGAGAGGAAACCTGTATGTACGCCTTCACCGTTAAATTTCTCTTCGTTCATGATGGCCTTGTGAAATGGCACTGTGGTATGTATACCTTCCACGATGAATTCATCGAGCGCTCGTTTCATCTTAGTGATACATTCCTTACGCGTCTGGGCTTTACAGATGAGCTTGGCTATCATACTATCATAGTAGGGCGGCACGGTATAGCCGGCATAGACATGTGTATCGACCCTCACACCATGCCCTTTTGGACTGTGAAATGACTTGATCAGACCAGGCGATGGGCGGAAGTCATTGAGCGAGTCTTCCGCATTGATGCGGACTTCAATAGCGTGCAGCTGAGGATAATAATTCTTCCCCGATATCTTGATACCTGCAGCGATCTTGATTTGCTCCTTGATCAGATCATGATCTATTACTTCTTCTGTTACAGGATGCTCGACTTGTATACGAGTGTTCATCTCCATGAAGTAAAAGTTCCTGTGCTTATCCACAAGAAACTCGACGGTACCTACACCCTCATAGTTGATAGATTTACCTGCATCTATGGCTGCTTGGCCCATCTCTTCACGCAGCTCATCTGTCATAAATGGACTAGGGCTTTCTTCAAGTAACTTCTGGTGTCTGCGCTGTAAGCTACAGTCGCGTTCGCTCATGTGAGCGACCGTTCCATACTGATCACCTACGATCTGGAACTCTATGTGGCGTGGCTCCTCGACAAATTTTTCTATATAGATACCATCATTACCAAAGGATGCCTTAGCCTCTTGTCGAGCCATATTCCACTGATTCTCAAAATCATCAGCTTCCCAGACGATACGCATACCCTTACCTCCACCACCTGCAGTGGCTTTGATGATTACTGGGTAGCCGATTTCTTCAGATACTTCTAGCCCTTTTTTGACCGATCCTACTAGACCGTCTGATCCTGGGACTACAGGGACATTAGCGGCGATCATAGTTTCCTTAGCAGTGACTTTATCCCCCATCTGCTGGATCATAGCCGCGGTGGGTCCTATAAACTTTACTCCATAGCTTTCACACACTTCGGCGAAGTCCGCATTTTCAGCCAAGAAGCCGTAGCCAGGATGCACTGCATCAGCATTGGTGATTTCTACAGCTGCCATGATCTTGGAGATATCTAGATAGGACTGGGCAGAGCTTGGTGGTCCTATACAGACTGCCTCATCAGCAAATCGTACATGTAAGCTTTCTTTATCAGCGGTGCTATAGACAGCAACTGTACTGATACCCATCTCCTTGCAGGTACGGATGATACGCAAAGCAATCTCACCTCTATTGGCAATCAATATTTTCTTAAACATGAGCTTAGGGTCTGGTGAGAAATATTATCCAGCTGGATCTACGAGAAACAGTACTTGATCGTACTCTACTGGACTAGCATCCTCTAGCATGACCTTTACTACAGTTCCTGACACTTCTGATTCAATCTCATTGAACAGCTTCATAGCTTCTACAATACATACTGTATCACCTTCACCGATCTTATCTCCTACCTTAGCGTAAGGCGGCTTGTCCGGTGAGCTCGATCTATAAAAAGTGCCTACTATCGGACTTCTGACTTCCAATAGTCCATCAGAGCTTTCACTGCTGGCTGCTGACGTATCCGAGCTGGCTGGTGCCGAGCTAGGACTTGCGGCTGGCGCCGAACCTGCTGGTGCTGATGATACAGCTCCCATCTGACTTGGGGTGGCTATGACCGTGGTATCACCACTAGCTTTTTGATAGAGATCTGTACGTATACTGATATCTACATCCTTTGTCTTCATCTTAAATTCAGACAGATTAGCCTTGGTGATCATACGGATCAGCGCTTGTATATCTTTTAGGTTCATGTCTTTCGTTTATGTGTTGGTTGGAGTAATAGGACGTCTAGCTTATTCTTTGACTCGCTCGTGATAGGAGCCGCCATCAGTTTCTACACGCACCAGATCACCTTCATTAATAAACAGGGGTACTCGTACTTCAGCGCCCGTCTCTAGTCGAGCTGGCTTATTAGCATTAGTAGCAGTATCGCCCTTGAGGCCGGGCTCCGTGTATGCTACACGTAAATCCACATACTTGGGTAACTCTATTGTCAGCGGTATCTCCTTCTCAGAGTGATAGAGCATCTCTATTTTCTCACCTTCTTTGATCAATTTAGGCTGATCGAGCATCTCTTCTTGGATCGTCACTTGATCGTAGGTCTCTTCGTTCATGAAGTGATACCCATTATCATCACTGTAGAGAAACTGAAATTTTCTTCGTTCTACCCTTACAGGAAAGATTTTGTGACCGGCAGGCCAAGTATTGTCAAGTACTTTACCTGTAGTGAGGCTTTTGATCTTGGTACGAACGAATGCCGGTCCTTTTCCTGGCTTGACATGAAGAAACTCTACTACCTTATAGATATCATTGTCATAGTCGATGCAGAGACCATTCTTTATTTCTGAAGTTGACGCCATTTCATTACATTTTGTGCGGGGGCAAATATAGCCATTGTGGCCCTAGGACCACTTTAGATAGGTGGCACCCCAGGTGTATCCACCGCCGAATGCCGTAAGGATGATCTTATCATTTTTCTTGAGCTGTTCTTCGTATTGCCAGAGACATAGGGGCAGCGTCGCTGCTGTGGTATTGCCATACTTCTCTATCGTTACCATCACTTTCTCCATAGGGATATCAGCCATAGAAGCAACAGTAGATATGATCCTCAGATTAGCTTGATGCGGTACGAGCCAGGATAGGCTCTCATTAGTCAAGTCATTGCGCTTCATGACTGTCTGCACGGCACTTACCATGCCTCCTACGGCAGCTTTGAACACCGTACGTCCATCTTGCTGAGCAAAGTGCTCTCTATTAGCTACTGTCTCTGCGGTTGCTGGATACTTGGATCCTCCGGCCTTCTGGAAGAGAAACTCTGCACCTGCTCCATCACTACGTATTTCACTGTCGAGGATACCTGTGCCATCTTCCTTAGGTTGTAGTAGTACAGCACCTGCTCCATCACCAAATAGGATGCAGGTAGTGCGATCTGTATAGTCCACGATCGATGACATCTTATCTGCACCAAGTACGATGACATTTTTAAGTGATCCATTCTCTATGAATTGACGACCGATATGAAGAGCATAGAGAAATCCCGAACAAGCAGCGTTTACATCAAATCCCCAACCATTAGTAATGCCAAGCCTATCACGTACGATATTGGCTGTGTCAGGAAAGATATAGTCACCTGTGACGGTTGCACATATAAGCAGATCGACATCATTAGGTTTCAGTCCAGATTTCTCCAAAAGTCCTCGGACTGCATGCTCCCCCATTTCACTCGTTCCCCTACCTTCTCCGGTGAGAATTCTCCGTTCACTGATACCTGTGCGAGAGCGTATCCACTCGTCATTAGTCTCGACCATCTTTTCCAGATCACTATTCGTCAAGATCTGCTCTGGTAAATAGCCGTGCACTGCTGTGATTCCTGCAGAAATATTTGTCATATACCCGTCAATTGTTGGCGGCGCCAAAGGTATACAATTCCCTCAGAGAATCTAAACCCAAGGGATACAAAGTCATCCTTAAGGTCAACTGTACACTAGCCGCCATTCTCACTTAATATCCACTTAAAATCAAGCTCACCATACACTATCATGGTCCTCTTACCTATTTTTGTACTGTACGGTCGCAAACCCTCATGCGTCTCATATTTCTAGAGCTCAGAGCTCCTACTACTTCTCGACCTTGTGTTAATAATCTGATAAGGCATCGAACTTGGTACGGCTTTTGAATCGAAGTGTATGATTACCTGATTGTTACACGTTCGTAAAACACACCATATGAGAATCTGCCTTATCCTCATCTCGGTGGTCTGGCTCGGCATCGCAGCTACACCTGATCACACTACTGTCAAGTTTCACAATGACTTTGACAAAGCACAAAAAATTGCCAAGAAGCAAAATCAAATTCTTCTTGTAGACTTCACTGCCAAGTGGTGCGGTGCCTGTAAGATGATGGACAAGGAAGCCTTCAGCAATCGCAGGCTCACTAGATATCTCGGACAGAAAGCCGTAGCCGTCAAGGTAGATATCGAGTCACTCGATGGCCTACTGCTCAAGCAAGAGCATGGCGTCACTGTGCTGCCTACCTTACTATTTATCTATCCTGATGGAGAAGTAGCTCACCGTACAGAGCGTATGATGAGTGCCTCAGAGATAGAAACTATCATTGAAAATTTCAGTGAAGATCTTATCTATCGAGATCCTTCTATGAGCACTGCTCGCAAGAGTCGAGCTGTAGAGGACCTACGCCGAAATCAAGAAGAATTGAAGAAGGTGGGATTTATAGGCCAGACCTATAAGATTGTACTGGCCCAGACATCGACGTATGACTATGCCATCAAACTTTATCAGAAGTATGAGACTGAGCTTGATCAGCGTCCGACCATCTTTGAGAGTAACTCTAATGGGCTGTATTCCATCACGCTAGGAGACTTTGACAATCGTGAAGATGCGGAGAGAGCTATCAAGAGACTACGGGGACTCAAGTCACGTCCTATGGTCAAGGCGATCTCGGATCTCTAGATCTAGATACCTACCCTATGCCAACACTCCTTCTACGCGATATTGCTGTATTGCATCAAGTGCGCGATGAAGTGCAGCCTCTCAGAGGAAATCGACTAGCAGAATTACCGTCGCTAGAGCATGCATGGCTGCTACTACAAGATGATCGCATAGCAGACTATGGCCTCATGGACTCTTGTCCAGATCGCGCTGATGACGTGATAGATGCCAGTGGCAGACACGTACTGCCCGCCTGGTGTGATAGTCACAGCCATATCGTATACCATAGCAGTCGTGAGCAAGAGTTTGTAGATCGGATCCATGGACTCAGCTATGAGGAGATAGCCGCGCGCGGTGGAGGAATCTTGCAGAGCGCTCAGCGACTCAGACAAGTCAGTGAAGATCAATTATATGAAGAATCTCTACCGCGAGTAGAGGAAGTCATCCGCCAAGGTACTGGTGCACTCGAGATCAAGAGTGGCTATGGCCTAGATGTAGAGAGCGAGCTCAAGATGCTACGCGTCATCCAGCGGATAAAAGAAACATCACCCTTACTGATTAAGTCTACATTTCTCGGGGCACATGCCATTCCACCTGAGTATAAGCGGGATCGCCAAGGATATATCGACCTGATCTGTGACGAGATGATTCCGCGTGTCGCCGATGAAGGATTGGCAGACTACTGTGATGTCTTCTGCGAGCAAGGTTATTTTACTGTAGAGGAAGGTAGACGAGTGTTGATGGCAGGTCTGGCAAGAGGCTTACGCCCAAAAGTGCATGCCAATGAACTATACCGAAGTGGCGGAGTGCAACTAGGCATCGAAGTAAATGCTCTAAGTGTAGACCACCTAGAATGTCTCGGCGATGAGGAACTGAGACTTTTGGGCGAAAGCCCTATCTCCAGCACTCTCCTGCCCGCTACTGCCTTCTTCCTAGGCCTAGAATATGCTCCAGCAAGAGCGCTTATAGAGCATAATGCCCTCGTTACCCTGGCGAGTGACTATAATCCAGGTACTACTCCATCTGGCAATATGCCTCTCGTGCTCTCACTGGCTTGCATCAAGATGAAAATGACACCAGAGGAAGCTGTCAATTCCGCTACCATTAATGGCGCTTTCGCTATGGATTCACTTCATGAGGTGGGAAGTATCACGCGTGGATATGTCGCCAATGTGCTAGTCACCGAGAAAATTCCGTCTCTCGCATTTCTTCCTTATTCCTTTGGCAGCGATTTGATCTATAGGACGATCCTTAGAGGAAAGTAAGCAGATGTCTTCGATGTATGATTTTTTGCATATGTAAGTCGCAGAGCTACGGGTGCATTCGTGTACTTTTGTGCAATATATTGCGACTGCATATACGTTGGATATCAGCGCTGTAGATAGTACCACTTCTATGAATAGATTTCACTTCTCTCAAGCACTTGCGGTGCTATGTATAAGCATGCTCTGTACGATACAGGCGTATGGGCAAGTCATCGGCTCCATAGGCCATCCTGATGCTAAGAAAGGCTCGGAGCGACGCACCTATCCATGCGGGGATGCAGGACAGCTCGACGTAGCTTCGTCACAGCCCAATGATACATACTTCATCTGCTGGCAAGATACTCTTCTCATCACGATCAGTGGCGAAGATCTTTCCCTTGATCCAGATGGCAGTACAGATCCAGGAGTTCACCTTGCTCTGTATGACAATCCTCCTGGCAATGCATTCTGCGGACCAGATCTAGCGACAGTGCTCAATGATCCGAGTCTCAATCAACAATCACCCATCGTCATCAACGGAGTTCCTAGGGATATAGACCCCGCTGAAGCCCTGTGGACACTCAGAGCTCCTGATGCCAATTACAATGATGTCGTCATCCGGAATAATGGTGCTATCCAGCGCGCATTCAATGGTGGAGAGCCAGTTGCATTTTACCTGGCGCCAATCACTGTAGACGACCATCTAGATGATGACGGAGATAGTATGAACTATGAGAATGGCGCCGCTTGTGTTGCAGTCACTACGGACGATGCTATCCGAGTCATCTGGCTCAATGAAACCAGATTGGACGTACTGGAGTATCCCAATGATGGAGCCTTTGATGCACAGCGTATAAGGATCTCTGGCGGATTGCCCGAGTGGGATGGCAGTCTCTATTCGATTAATGTAGTCAATCAAGCAGACGCGAGTATCACTGGAGTACTATCCGACCGTGTGAGTGTGCCTGACGGTGAGGAAATGATCATAACTGTTCCGACTGATGGCACCTATGATGTAGTCATCATAGATAATCTGGGGTGCATGACCATAGTCCCTCTCACCTATATCACACCGACAGATGTGACCATAGCGATAGAGTGTAGCGAAGGAGAACGAGGCGACCAGATCTGTATAGATCTGACCGTGGCCAACTTTACCGATCTGGTGTCAATGCAGTATACGATTGCATTTGACCCGACGGTCGTCCGATTTGACTCCACTGATAATTACAACTTGATCAATCTCAGCTCCGAGAGTTTTAATATCAATAATTCTCAAGGTACCATGACGGTCGTATGGACGGCTCCTGGAGGGACAGCTTCTGTACCAGATGGAGAAGCCATCTACAGTATTTGCTTTACGCTTATCGGGTCACCAGGCGATGTCTCACTGATAAGATTTGTGGGAGATCCTACAGATATAGAACTAGGCAATGAGACTGGTCAGGCGATACCGATCTTAAATCTTATCGATTGTCAGACTGTCATCACGTGTTCTGAGGAACTACTACGCACCTCAGTCTGTGCAGGTCCTGCAGGTAGTAATGATGGCTCCATCACTGTAGAAGCTTGCTGCGGCACCAATCCCTATGTAATCGACTGGACTTTTGCAGATGATCCGGCCATCAATGGCTCCGAGACTATTGCTGGTGAGTGTGACGAAGTTGTGCTTGAAAATCTAGTACCAGGCACATATAACCTCATACTCACAGATGCCCGAGGAATCCAAGCATTTGAGACCGTCGTAATTGATGCAGCTCCTCCACTGATGATAGATATTGCTGGACGGGATCCCTTCTGTGCTGGTGATTCTAGTGGAATAGTAAGTGTGACATCAATAGTAAGTGGAGGAAGCCCAGACCTCATGGACTATACCCTGACTTGGTTTGAGGAAGACTCATTGTTGGGCTATGGCCCTATGATAGACGATCTTCCTGAGGGAACTTACACAGTCATTGTCACTGACTCAAGCGGATGTAGCGCGAGTGAAAGCGTAAGCATCAGCCAGGATTCTTTGATGATTGCAAGCCTATTTGTCACTGATGCAAGCTGCAGTGGAGCTAGTGATGGTAATATCCTCATCATAGCACAGGGTGGTACACCAATACCTGGCAACAGATATGCTTATCGATTTGATGGCGAAGCCACGCAGACTAGTACACAAGGCTTCTTGACCAATCTGGAAGAAGGTACTTATCCGATCGAGATCCGAGATGATAATAACTGCGAACTCAAGGACACAATCGTCGTAGCAGCAGCGAAGAGACTGAGTGTCGATGTGGCCATCACACCTATCAGTTGTGCGGGCGAGGCAGATGGTTGCATACTGGCTACAGGTGTGACCATAGGATCGACCGAGCAATTACCATATAGCTTCACTTGGGGTGCCTCCGCACCGCCATCTACGGATACGGATCGCACGAGCGAAATCTGCGGTCTAGGTAGAGCCGTCTATCGCCTTACCGTTACGGACGCAGCGGGGGGAGGATGCTTCTTTGATACTACGATACTCGTCAATGAGCCATCACCTGTCAATGCATTTGTAAATATCATTGTACCTGAATCATGTAATCCAGGTGGAGATGGTCGTATCATAGTCGCTACTTCTGGTGGCACGCCCATAGATATGATGAATCCACCCTATGCTTATGACTGGGGACCGCTAGGTACTAATAACATCCAGTCCAATCTGACTGGAGACACGACCTACTCAGTCACAGTGACTGATGCCAATGGATGTGTAGATTCACTTGATGTCTACCTACCTATAGAAGCAGCTGTGGATATCATAGATACCACGATCATCAATCTAGATTGCCCTACAGATAATAATGGAAGCATCACCATAGTCACTGATCCTGCCCAAGAGGCCAATATCATCAGTGTCACCTGGTCCAATGGTGACTCTGGCAAAGTCATAAGCAATCTGGAAGCAGGTATCTACACGGTCACGATAGAAAATACAGCAGACTGCCCTACCATCGAGGTCTATGAGATCACGGCAGCTAGCATATTTAGGATTACAGATACTCTCTATCAACAGCCCACTTGTGCTGGGGAAGAAAATGGACGTATCAGCCTCATTATCGAAGGTGGAATACCACCGCTCTCCTTCACTTGGGATCATCCTAACGGTACAGACAATCCAGTACTATCTTCCATCCCTGGTGGCATGTATACAGTGACCATTACAGATAACAGCGATTGCCCGCCGCTTATCGCGACTCTGACACTAGATCAACCAGATCCCATCATTCTTGATTTTGTCAATGTGGAGCCTACAAGTTGCTTTGATGGCAACTGCGATGGGAGAGCTGATATTGAAATTTCAGGGGGACCTGATTCCATGGCTGGATATGGCATCACTTGGGAAAATGGCTCGATAGCGGACAGCGCTCTACTACTCTGTGGTGGCTTCCAGACCATCACTGTGACCAATACAGCTCTCTGTGGTATCATAGACTCTATCTTAATACCTAGTCCTGATCCGATTCAGATCGACTCTGCTGAGTTGATAGCGCCCACATGCTTTGGTGACACTGACGGTATGATTGAGATCACTGCACGCGGCGGCAATGGTATGTATACCATAGAGTGGATTGATGAAGGAGTCATGGGTCCTGTCTTAGGTGACGTACCTGCAGGCGAGTACTTTGTCCTGATTACGGATCCCCTAGGTTGCTCTGGTATGGATAGCGTGACACTCACACAGCCGGACAGTCTCTCGATTGTCATCGATAGTACAGCGAGTAATTCTCTGGGATGTGCTGGTGGAGACAACGGCCGCATCACTACGCGCACCACTGGTGGCACTGCACCTTACACTTATGTGTGGACTGGAATCGCAAATAATCAATCCAGCGCTAATATGCTAGGTGAAGGCATCTACACCATAGAAGTAACTGACGCAAATGGCTGTACAGATATTACCACCTATGAGGTCACCGCTCCTGTGCCGATCATCGCCCAATTATCAGTGCCAGAAGAGCCTGAGTGCTTCGGTTTCTTGACAGCATTCTCTGTCATCAGCGCTAGTGGCGGCATAGGCAACCCCTACACCTTCACCATTAATAATGGGCCACGACGTGATCTATCTGATACGATCGAAGTCTTAGCCGGTGAATATCAGATATCAGTATTTGACAATTCAGGCTGTTCCTTTGATACGACTCTGGTAATCAACCAGCCTCCACAAATCGAAGCAGACATACAAGACAGCTTCCTAGTAGATCTAGGTCTTGATTTAGAATTATTAGTAGATATAAATCATGTATTACCTATAGACAGTGTGCAGTGGAATCTCAGAGATAGTTTCATGTGTCTCAATGCTAATTGTGATCAAGTCCTCTATATGCCTATCTCTGATGAGCGGTTTACGGTGCGGATCATCGACGCTAATGGCTGCGAGATCAGTGTATCATCCTATATCGAAGTGGACGATAGCAGAGACGTGTATATACCCAACGTCTTCAGTCCTAATGGCGATCTTCTAAATGATCTCTTCCGCGTCTACACTAAAAATGATGTCAAGTCAATTGATTTTCTGCGCATCTATGATCGCTGGGGAAATAAAGTGCACGAGACAGCCAATCTCACACCTGAAGAGAATAACACAGACACCTTTGGCTGGAATGGTATACACAAAGGACAGCTCTCTCCCGTGGGCGTCTATGTCTATGCTTGTCAGATCACATTTATAGATGATCGCAAGATTGTCTATCGCGGTGATGTGACCCTAGTGCGCTAGGACCATATTTCTTGCCTTTTCATTATCAAGACAAGATTTCTATCAACAAGGCATCTTTCAGATCTGTAATTAGCCACATATCTATTGGTGATAATTATCAGGACTTTCGTCCAAATGTCTCTAAGAGCCTTATACACTTCCTAAGTTGCTTTAATGAATGCGTATCTACTTGATAATCGAGTTCCTCGTAGAATAAATCCTAGGCGCACTCCATACCTCTCGAACTTATTAAATAAATTTTTGTATATTGACTACCATACAATCTTTATATCATGGATACTACACAGACAATCTGGAAAGGAGCTCCCCAGTATAACTTACGCCAGCACTTTATCTACAGCGGCCCTGGAGCATCCTATGTTTCTGGAAAAGAAACTCTTTCCATCTTTATATCTCTAGCTATCATCTTATTATTAGTGGTCACACTCCGCCTGGAGAACACGTTTCTTTATATTATAGCTGGAATCGGCTTAAGTGCAATTTTCGCACATTACCTTTTTAAGTGGAATAATGTACGTAAACAAGAGTACCTCTTGACAAAGGATCACATCGTAGTGAAAACCCAAGCTGACCAGAAAGAAATAATCCCTATCGATAAAATCTCTAATCTGTACTCACTCAATCTTACAAAACAACTAGAGACCATCGTAGTATCTTACGTCGATGAATCAAATCAGCCAAGCTCTGCTATGCTCATTCAGGTACCTAGGGATGCATCACTCATCCATAAAATCAATGAAGCCAAAAGAGCATAGGCCTATACAAATCGATAGCATAATATATGCACTCCACAGATAATAATCTTGGCATCAAGTGCTAATAGAAAAAGCTAAAAAAACCCTCCTCCTTGATGCCGCAGGAGCTGCACTCTCAGCCTGCCTGCTGGGCATTGTCTTACGAGCCTATCAAGATCTTGTTGGTATTCCAGATCATATCTTAATTCTACTAGCCAGCTTAGCGCTTAGTTTTTTCCTCATTGACCTGATTTTTTATTTTCTACTTCCATCAAGAGTGTCTAGATCACTCAGCATCATAGCTATCGTAAATCTCAGCTACGCCGCACTATCCCTTGGGTTAGCAATTGCTCATGCAGAGGATTTAACCCAATTCGTGCAGTAGGCTTCGTAGCGAGAGTCGCAGGTGCGATAAGATGAGGTGCTTCTCTGACGAGGCATAGCGGGCTATGGCGAGGAGGATAAGCTTGCCTACCTCTGGTAGGTGCCTCATCTTGAAGCAGATGTGGCTCGCAGTAGAAGCAAAGCACAATAGTCATATCACTCCACTAACTATATGATAAATGGACGAGATCCAACCGTAACAAATACTTACGCCAACGCCACTCAAGATATATCGCCTATAGTCCTGACTGAGCGTCAGTTACATCGCTGCGAAACATTTACCTAAAATCCTAATGCACTAATTGGGTGAAAGCAGCACGGCATATGAGTGCTAGCGGTCTGTTTCATTCAGAAGAAGGGATTAGGGATAGGATTTTTCAGTGGCTAAGACTACAGAGAGGGTAGTGATATGCAACTGAAGGTCTGGCAATATGCTATGAAGGTAGCATTGTAGGGCTGTTAGGGTAGTTTTAGGTGCCTATATCCCCCTGATAGTAGGGCAGTCTTACTTGAGTTCTATATAGCTTGTTAAAAAGCAAACAAAGCCTGCTTGCCGGCAGGCAGGTTTGCCGAGAGTTAGATTTTCATGGCTCTTGACGAGAACGAGGCCAGCCGCTCTGTGGTAGAGATCAGAAAGCCATTATAACAGCCACGCCAGGTGAATGAAGTGTGGAGTATGCATCTCATGAGTGACAGTCTAGTAGAGGGTAGATCGTGCTGTGCATTGAGTATAATAGATGATCACAATCGAGAATGCCTATTGAGTCAAGGGAGTGTAAGCCTTCCATCAGCAAGTGTCGTAAAGCATCTAAATGAGCTTATAGACTACTATGGGAAGCCGAAGTTATATCCCAAATTGTGCATTAGGATTTATAAATTCACTCCTTTTATTACAGCTGATAAGATTATAGAGGATTATAACGATAATCATCCTCATCAGTCGCTAGGTGATCTGAGCCCGAAGGCCTTTGGAAATCGCTAACACCCGTATGGGTGAATTTGAAAGAAGTACTTAAATTATAGACTGTCTTGAGAACCGTTAGTCTACACTAAGTTGAGAACGACCATCACCGTATCGAGACTAAAGCAGAGAGGGTACATCTCAATAATGGAGTACTATCGGGATAGTTCAATTAAGTGTGTCTGGTTAAATAATCATTCTTCGCCCAAGAGGCTGAAAAATGGATGAATCCCTTCGCTTTCGATGAGGGATTTAGCCATTTTGCGGGTGGATCTGCATCACT
>Ga0115029_1000324_pt1 | contig 50982 bp, 51 predicted proteins | sample SidtaG_3_FD_87297 | JGI IMG/M metagenome (GOLD analysis project Ga0115029, IMG submission 87297) | Marine algal microbial communities from Sidmouth, United Kingdom - Sidmouth_Asex1 metaG | ecosystem: Host-associated > Algae > Red algae > Unclassified | place: Sidmouth, United Kingdom | collected... | reverse complement strand
GGTACTCGCGGACTCCATCCCACTCCTCATCGACACGCGGAACGTCACCAAAGATCTGTCCGCGCGTCTTCGCGAAAAGGTCGCCAAAGCTTAGAGCTTGGCGATCGAGACGGTTTTGACGTTTAGCAGTCCCAGCGGGCTGTCGATGGTAGCGTCGTGGTTGTAGCGGCGCAGGAGGGTGGCCGTGCCGGGGGCGCCGCCCGTTTGCAACCATCAATGGACGCTATGTCCAGCGCGCGGTCGGGGCCGTCATGGATGATACCGAGATTGGCGAGGCCGTCGCCGTTCGTCGCGACACTGTCCGCCCCGCCGACCATGGCGAGGTTGGAGGTATCGATGCGGGTGCGGCGGCCAAAAGCGTCAAAGGTGTAGCGCCTGAAGATGAGGTCGTCCTTCGCGACGGCGTTCAGCTGATTCAGCGCGTCATAGCTATAGGCCCATGCCGCGAGGCCTGTGCCCGCTTTGGGAGTCTTGGCAGTCAGGTTGCCATTGGCGTCATAGGTGACGCTCTAGCTGTCATCCGAGAGCAGGCGGTTGCACGGCATTGTGCGCGGTGCGGTCGAGCCTGCCGTCCACAAGGTCGTATTCAGTGTCGTACACACGGCCCGATGCCGTCGTGATACGAGTGGACCGATGCACAAAATTATAGCCGTAGCCCGTCGTGCCGGCAAAGCTGTCAGTCATGGTCGCCACGTTTGCCGTCGAAGATACTACTCTCGATAGCGTAAGTTTCATTTATGAATGTCCGGCGGATGCCCTGCGAGCCATCATAGCTCTCTGGTGTCTGTGCAAGGGCGAAGCCGACCTGGCACCACATCATTAGGAACAAACTTCTTATGATGCCCGAAAGTACCTTCTGGCGATTGAAGACAAATGCGAGACCCTGCGCAATTCCTGCGAGTACATACCGCTCTCCCCAAATGGTTTTGCGTTACGCATGGAAGCTCTTAAACAGTTGAGCAAGGGTGTCCCGCCCGAGACCATGAGGTATCAACACGCGTTGATACTCAGGTAACTGGGCATCATAAAAAATTTAAATTTTTGTATCTCAGACACTGGATTGAGGGCATTTATATTAGTATGTGCAGGATGCTATGTGAGCACTATGCGATCAAGGGTCATTCGGGATAGGGTTAGACATTGCGAGCTTTTCGCAAGCCCTGGATTATTGCGGCATCATTACGCCTTCAAAACCGCCGGACACAATCGCAAGGTTATATTTGGTGGAGCCAGCAACTTCCCGGCGGTGCGTTCGGAGTGTGTTTCTTTAAAGCTCGCGACCTAATTACAGCTAAGTGACGCGAAAGCCGAACAGGGTGCCGAACACGCGATCTTCGAGTGAAGTACAGTTAAAGTTGTTATGGAACTTAAGATTTCGGTAGGAGGCGCCGGAGTCGTATCGCTAATGCGTAAGGCTTTCTGAAGCCAGACGACATTGCAAGCTTAAGTTTGAAGCAGATTCATTTGGGGTTGATGCATCAATCTTGCCAAAGGCATTTGGTGCTGTCACACAAATCGAAGCTCTACTGTGATACATTTGATGGTTGATATCTGTCTAACCATTTGATATATATAGTATTATGGAGTTGGCATAGTGCCTCTCCTGGGCACCAAGCAGTTCAGCTCCGCTGAAAAATTTGATCGGCGATCAAATTTCGCTTGGTGCGCGGAGGCGACTGCCGCAGCGGCAAAAACGATCTTAATCGAATTCTCGATAGCGCCCCAGCAAGAGCAATGACGCCGCCCCGATCAAGAACCCGACGGCGACGATGGCCAGCACGCGCGAGTAATCCGGGTCGTCGCCGCGCACCAGATTAAACACGATCGGCGAAGTGCCCGAACCCAATCCGAAGGCCGCATAGACGAGGCCATAGACACGACCATAGCTGCGAATGCCGAAATAGCGCGAAACGAAATAGGCCATCAAATCGAACTCCACGCCTGCCGCCAGCCCCACCATGATTAGGGCGAGTGTGTTCATGCCGATTCCGAAATTATTGAACAGTATCCAGCAGCCTATGGCCGGCACGCTGAGAAACACAAAACCCACTAGGGGTGCCCAAATGTGATCGACAAGCCATCCACCAAGCAACCTGCCAAACAGTGTCGACAAGCCGATTACGCCTGCCCCGATCAACCAGGACGCGGACTGGTTGCTGGTATAGCCCTTGTCGAGAAGGATGTTCTTGGAATTCGCGATAATGCCGGACACGCACGCGCCGAGCACCAGAAACGCGAACATGATCACCCAGAAACGATAGTCACCAAACACCTCCCGCACGGACAGTCCCGGCAAGCCTGTATCCACCTCATCGCGTGATTTCAGATAGACGTAACCGATATACCCCACCAGAACGCCCCCCATCAACCAGATGACCTGCACGGCCCCGTTCGGGCGCGACAACAGGAAAATCATCGTACCGCACAGCGCCATGGCAAGCAGGATAGGCTGCCAGATCCAGCTGATGAGACGACGCGACGTGTCACCTTTGTCCAGCTCTGCCAGGTGCGCATCCTCTTTGTGATCACGAAATAAGATTAGCGCGAGTGGCAGGCTGATCAGCAGAGGCAGCGCGCCAAGAATAACGTAAGCCGTGCGCCAGCCAAACGCGTTGATCATCGCCTGAATGGTCGGGGAGGCAATGAATCCGAACAGCCCGGTTCCTGTCAATGCGATGCCCAGGGCCAGACCGCGATGGGTATCGAAATTGTTCACGATCGCCTTGGACCAAGTGATGGGCAGGGTCGCCGATCCAAAAAATGCCGTCAGAAAAAAGATAAGATAGAAAACAACAGGATCATCCGTCATTTGCGAAAACGCGGCCACGCCAAGACCCAGCGCGACGATAGATGGCAGCAACACCTTTCGTGCCCCATAGCGGTCCACGAGCTGGCCTGCGACCGGCGCACCGATCAGCACGCCTGCGGTCATGAACAGGAAGCCCGCCGAAATGACGATGCGATTCCACCCGAACTCCATGCCGAGCTCCGGCCCGATAATGATCAGAGCCCAATAAGGGAGTGGCGACAGACAGAGTGCGATGCCGACCAGGGATGCAAGAACGATGGGCCATCCGCTCGCCCACTCACTTCGGGCATCCGGAGTGTCTGCTCCCACTTTGATCTTTTGCATGAAACCCCCAATTCAACCCGTTATGGTTTGATGATGACCGATAATGCCATAGCCCACAAACCCCTTTGCGCCAGCGCAAGCCGTCGGGAGGTCTTGGCCGGTGCCGCTTCGGGCATTGCGGCTCTCGCCATGCCCGCTTGCCGCACGCGCACCTTCGATTCAGAAATACTGGTTCTTGGGGCGGGACTTGCGGGATTGAACGCCGCCATGTGGCTGCAGGAAGATGGCCGCGACGTGCAAGTGCTTGAGGGCGCTCAGCGCGTCGGCGGACGACTCCATACACTCGATCACGGCAAGTATGGCCGGACAGAAGCCGGAGGCGAGCAAATCGGCGCGAGCTATGCCCGCCTGCGCAATCGCGCAGACACGCTGGAAGTCGCGTTGATAGAAGACGCCTCAACACCCCGCGGAACGACCTATGCGCTTGGTGGAAAGTTATATTCGCCGGAAGACTGGAAGCGCGACAATCCTGCGGCGTTCCCGGTCCCCTATGCCGGGGCGTCACCCGGGGCGGCACTGTTTCGAGCGGCCGGTACGACCAATCCTTTCAGCAATGCCGATGATTGGCGGATGGCCCGCAACGATAACTCCGCCCATGAACTGTTGACGACAGCAGGCTTTGGTCCCGGACAGCGCAGCGTCATCGCGCACGCGCTCAACGCCAACGCCCTCGAAACCTATTCCGCCGCAAACCTTTGGCGCTCTCTTCAGCTCTACTCACAGTCACGCGGCATGGGCGCAGGCCTGTCCGTCGAAGGCGGGGCGCAGGCTCTGCCCAAGGCCATGGCCGCGTCCCTTGAGCGCCCGGTCGAGCTGGGCGCGCATATTGCGGGCATCGTCGTCGCGCCGGACAGTGTTACCGTGACCTGTGAAGATGGCCGCGTTTTCAGGGCGCCCCACGCCATTTGCGCCCTGCCCTTTGGGGCCTTGCGCCATATCGCACTCGATGCACCTGTCTCGGCCACGCAGCGCGAGGCGATCACGGCCCTGCCCTATACGCAGATCGTGCAACTGCATTTTCGCGTTACCGCCCCCTTTTGGGAGGACGGCCTTCCAGCGGATATGTGGACGGACACCCCGTTCGAGCGCGTGTTCATGCAGCGGGGGAATAACGGTTCGCCGACGGGGCTCGGCCGGTGCTGGATCAATGGCGCGGGCGCAGGACAGGTTGACCTGTCGGGATTTGCGCAGGCCATGGCCCGCATCCGGCCTTCCATGGCGGACGCCATCATTCCTTTAGAGGAAGTTTTCTGGACAAAGGCGGACCCGCTTTCGGGCGGGGCCTATATGCACTTCGCTCCGGGGCACATCTCACGCTGGGCCGCAAAGATGGGCGCGCCGGCGGGACGCCTGCACTTCGCGGGCGAGCATTTGGGTCTGCTGCACACCGGAATGGAGGCCGCCATGGAAAGCGGAGAGGCGGCGGCCTTTGCCTTGATGGGGGTGTAAATCCCGCCTATCGTTCCGAGATGCAACCACGTCTTGGACACATAGCCGAGATGGCCAGGGGCCACAGCACTCCCGAACTCGACCATTTGTTTGCGGAGGGTCGCAAGCGCCATTTCAAGACGGGTGAGCACCTGATTACCGAAGGCGAGCCGACGGATTACATCTATGACCTTCTAGGGGGCACAGTGGCCTTGGCGCGCAATGGTCGCGATGGCCGTCGCCAGATCCTCTCCTTCATGGGCGCGCGCCAGTTTCTCGGTGCGGCCTCGACGCGCAATTATCCTAATCTCGCCACGGCGCTTACCGACGTGACCGCCATCAGCTATCCGCGGTCCGCCCTCGCGCGTGCGCTCGAAACCTCTCCGGGGTTTGCCCTTGAATTCTGCCGGGTTCTGACACGTATTCTCGAGGCCGCGCATGATCATGTCTATACGGTCGGCCAACGCTCGGCGATGGAAAGGGTGGCAAGCTTCCTGCTTTACCTCCGCTCCAACCAGGCGCGATTTTCCGCCGACGGGCCGCGCGAAAAATCTCTCGATATCGACCTGCCCATGACACGCTCCGACATTGCCGATTTCCTCGGCCTCAAAATCGAGACCGTCAGCCGCAGCTTCTCGGCTCTCAAGCGTGCCGGGGTCATCAGCTATGACAACAGCCATGGCTGTCACATTGATAAGCTCGACCGCATCCGGACTTTGGGCGGTCGCGAAGACTTCACGCAACACCGCGGAGCCTGAATCTTTCGGGCGAGTGTTGCGGACTTGCGAGCTTGCGTTTTGGCAAAGCGAACCGTCCGCTAGCGGCTAGACACGTATACAGACATTTCAGGAGACCCGATATGCGTGCCGCAGCCGCCGTGAAAAACCCGACCACCGTCAATGAGCTCAAGGCCCTTCACCCGACGCTCGCCCGTCATGAGGGCGTGTGGGAAGGCATGTATCGCCATTATGACGCTGACGGCAACAAGACCGACGAGCATCATTCGCGCCTGATCTGTCGCTTCCCCACGGATGGCGATCATCTCTATCACCAGACCAATATCTACACTTGGAAAGACGGGCGCAGCGAGACCCGCGACTTCCCGGCACAGGTAAAGGACGGGCGCCTGTGGTGGGACAATGAATTCATTCAGGGTTGGGCTGCCGATATGACGCTCGACACTCATGGCCGCACGACCGTGCTGAACTGGGTGCGCACAGGCGATCCGGATCTTTATCTCTACGAAATGATTCAGATTTCCGATTGCGGCCAGAAACGCGCCCGCACCTGGCACTGGTTCAAGAATGACCAACTGTTCTCCCGTACGCTCGTTGACGAGCGCAAGGTCAGCGATAGCTGGGAAGGGCTCTAGGCCCTCCCCGCAAGCTCAGGCTTTCCCTTTCGGGGCTACTTTGTCTTTCGCGCGGCCAAGATGCGCTTATAGTCCTTCCAGCTCGTCATGTTTGGACGCGGATCGTCATCGGGCGGCGCGGTCGCGTAGTCCGGATAGGTCTTCATGATGGCCGACTTCATGCGTTCGGACATATCTTCAAAGCCGTCGATCTTTGAGCCGGCGGTGTGGAAATAGATCATGCCGTCGCGACCCGCCATCTTCATCCAGGGCAGCCAGTCGCTCATGCGGACCCAGCCGACATAGGCCTCTGCCGTGGTGGTATCCTTGGACAGAAGGCTTTCGAGGTCGCCCATGGTGTTGAACATTTCCGTGGCGTGATAGATGCCTCCCACCTCCGACTGGTAGTCCCCGCCTAGAGGGTTCGGATAAAAGAGCGGGATGGTCGAGGTCTGAATGTATTTGTCGCCATCCACGCGGATGGAGGTGGTGGAAGGCTTGCCGTCGCGCCCGACCTCGTATTCGCCGAAGTTTACCGGATCGTTGGCGACATGGAAGACTTCGACCTCGTCACCCGTCCAGGGGTTGTCCCACACCTCCATCGGCTCACCTGTGTCCTTGTCGATATAGAGCAGGATCTCCCGGCTCACGAGCTTGAAGCCCTTGCCGCGTTCGGGATCGGTCACCGTGGAACAGGAACGAACGTTCATGCCCTCGACATCGAAGATGTGCCTGTCGCGCTCGCCCGCGCGGCGGGAATAGGCCCGGCCTTCCCAATGATAGAGAACATCCTCGCCATCGATTGTAGAGCAGGACAGCTTGCGCTGGGCCAGTACAGCCCCGGCTGCGGTGGAGAGGTCGAGTCGTTCGGTCTGTACCGATTTTCCCGCCGCCATTTCGCTATGGCTGTCAGCTGTTGCCATATGACAACCGCCCGCGAGTATTGTGCTCGCGATTAGCGCTCGAATGATATTGGTCATGGTACCTCCCAATTCGTGACTAGTTCGGTTTGTAGATCGTCGCCGCCGCGCGTGCAGCTGACCTGTATCCAGCGTAGATTAATAGCCAGCCTGTCGGAGTCCGGCGACGTCCAGGCATAGCTGACGGCTGTGTCCGCATCATCCCCGCGATAGGTATAGAGCACCAGCGAGTCGCGATTGCGTGCGCGTGGCCAGCGGACATTGCGAATTTTTATGCCGACACGCGCATGGCCTTCGCCTTCGACCCAGGCACGACCGCCTTGGTCATGTACCAGAATATCGTTTGTGAACCCGTAGGACCCATCGGCTTTCTGAGGACTGATCCAGCAATTGAACGCCTGCGCGCGCAACATACGGAATGGGGTGTCCGGCGCACCGAATGAAAACCCGTCCGCATCCGCAATGACTGTGCCGCCACATGTTCCAGTCGTTCGCGTGCCGCGATATTGCTCGAAGTCCTTTGCAAACTCCCGCTCGCAATCCGGCTCGCCCTCTCGCATTTCGCGCGAGACGATGCGACCATCCTCCACGCGGTAGCTCAGCCGCGCCATCGTCGTCTTGCCGGTTGCGGGATTGAAGGTTTTCGCGGTGAAATCATCGCCGTCGGGCGTGATGGTCAGCGTCAGACGTGGCAGATGGGTCTGTGGGTCAAGCTCCATCTCCTCCTGGAAGTAGACCTGCTCCTCATTGGTATAGACACCCGGCAGGAGAGCCCGCATTTCGGATAGGTCGCGCTTGGCGACATCATCGAGTGCGGCCCGGTGCGTATCAGAGTCCGCATGCGCCTTAAAAGGCAGGAGTGCGATCGGCAGGAGTACGAGCGACAGACCCGCTGTAAAGCATACTCGCATCATGCCTCGCACGTGAATTTCGGCGCGTCGATCAGCACGACCTGTACATCCGCGATACCATCGCGCAACGCCTTGGCCTGTCGGTAATCATCGGAATTCCAGAAACGGAGGGCCGTCTCGCGGTCTGGCCATTCGGAAATCACCATGGACGCTCCGTCCCCGAATGCACCGACCTTCGGATGCTCAAGCATCTGCGCGCCCGGCCCGCGCAGGACATAGCGCCCGCCATATTCCGCAACAAGGGCACCCGCCGCACGGCCATATCCATTGATAAAGGCCTCACGATTGTTGATCGCGGCCGTCACAATCATATAGCAGCGCGTCTCTTTCATGCGCGGACATTAGGTTCCCAACCTCCATCCTGTTTGATGCAGGTCAGGACGAGTTTCGACAGCTTGGCATCGCCCAAGGCGGGCTCGGTGACATCCAGTCGCTGATGCAGCTGCGCCCCCGGCAGCAAACTCGCCGCCTTTTGAGTGTCCTCCAGCAAGGACGACTGCGTGGCGATCACGCTCACGGGACGCAGAAGGCTCGGAAACTCCACTTCCGCATCATAGGCAAAGGCCGCAAGGAAGGCGTCGAGATTGCTCTCGCTCTTCTTGAGGGAAAATTTCTCGGTCAGCGCGTGCCGCTTTTGCGGGCCAAACGCCGGAACGTCGATCAGCACCATCGCCCCTACATCCACACGCTTGGCGAGCTCCACCGCGACGAGGCAGCCGGTATGAAATCCTATCACGGATATACCCTCGCGGCAGTGACCAGCGATAGCCTCGGCATAGGCCTTGATTGATGGCTGCAGAATTGGCGGCGATTGTCCGTAACCGGGATAATCGACCATGTGACCTTCCACCCCGGGCAGGTGTGCAAGAAACGTCTCGAAGAACGCGCCACCATACGGGGCGGGCGGCAGCAAAAGGAGAGGCTGGCCACCACCTTTGACCGTGATGGAAAGCTCAACCGTCATTACGAATCAGCGCTTCGCGGTAAAACCGCAGGGTAAAGATGCTCAGGACCATGACAGGTACACCAAACACCAGCGGATAAATCGCCATGGCATTGCGCAGGCCCTCGCCCCCGAAAAAGCTGTCATTGAGCCAGCCGATAAATGGCGGCGAGAGCGCCCCGCCGATGAAGCTGATGAAGAAATAATAGACCGATACAATGACCCCGCGCACATCACCCGGTACAATGGCGAGCAACGCATTTACGCCCGTCGCACTGACCAAACCGATTCCGAAGGTAGTCAGGCAAAGCATCCCGAAGGCCATCCATCCCGCGGGCAGCATTGGCGCGATGGCCGCACTGGGGATCATGATAAATAGGCCGATCAAGGCCAGCTTTAGCGGCGCCGTCCGGTCGCCTGCCGCCACCCGTTTGTCCGAATACCGCCCTGCGAAGATATAGGTCGCCGGGCTGATGGCAAAAATGGAGAGCCCGTTGATAATGGCATAATTGGCCGTGTCCCATCCATAAGTGCGCGAAAACAGCGGCGCGTTGAAGAACTGCCCATAGGCAACTGCGACCATGCACATGAAGATCGGGACAAAGGTGAAAAACGCCGCCGCGTTTTGCTTGATCCAAATAAAGGCATCCGCATAGGACGCGCCTTCCCTCGGGCTGGACTCGATGCGCGGCGGTTCGCGCAGAAACAGAAAGGCAATCGCGATCAAAAAACCCGGCAATCCAACCACGATAAAGATGAATTGCCATGTCGCGACCTCTCCGATCAGCGGCAGGCTGACCTCCCCGACATTGCGTGCCCACTTGATGATGCCGCCAGACAGGAGGTTGGCGATCGCCGCGCCGATGACCAGAGCCATGGAATAGACCGCGATCGGCAGGCCGCGTCGCTCTTTGGGAAAGCTGTCCCCTATCATGGAAAACGCGGCGGGGCTCAGCACAGCCTCGCCCACGCCTACAGACGCGCGCGCTGCGAACAGGGTCACGAAGCTTTTGGCCATTCCCGTCCAGATAGTCGCGGCCGACCAGAGCGCGATCCCGATCGCGACAAGCCGCGTGCGGTTTGTGCGGTCCACCATAAAACCCAATGGGATCGCCATGACCGCATAGATGAGTGTGAACGCCGAGGCGAGGAAACCCATCTGCGTGTCCGTCGCCCCGATGTCGGCCTTGATGGGGTCGATCAGCAAGCCGAGGATATAGCGGTCGAGAAAGCTCGAAATATAGGCGAGTGTGAGAAAGGCCAGCAGCGTCCACGCTACACGCGGTACGGGATAATCAAGAGCCATATCCGTTGTGTCCGACACGTCGATCCGTTCATTCATCCGCAGCCGCCTTGTCGATGCGATAGAGCACCACGACGTTGCCGTCGAAATCCTCGATCCCGTATTCCACGCCCTCGCGCCCGTCCTTGGTCACGAGATGATCCTCGCGGTGAACCGTCAGGCCCAATTTCTGGGAAGCCGCAATCGCGTCATCTATATCGCGCGCTTCCAGCACAATACCAGCGCGCCGTGGCAAACCTTCTATCGGCACAAGGCCCGGAACCTCTGTCAGCGCCATGACATTGGGCTGGTCTTGCGTTTTCAGGACGCAGAACCGCATGGCCGCGGATTTATCAATTCCAAAGACGTCATAGCTATAGCTATCCAGCGGGCTGTCCTTGATGAACGCGACCTCGAAGCCCAAGGCATCGCGGTAAAATGTCAGTGCCCGTTCGATGTCCGCGACAAGGGTATTGGCACGTTGGAAGCGTATGCGCGGCTTAGTCATTGAGCTTTACCTTCACGCAGCGCGTGCCGACATTCGCGCCGTCATAGACCCCGATCAGCGCCTCCGGCATCCGCTCGAAGCCCACCAGTTCATCGATCAGGGGCTTTAGCGTTTTGTTGCGGATGGCATCTGCCAGCGCATCCGACGCGACCCCGAAATTGTGCAGGTGATTATAGACGAAGTAGCCGCGCATATCGGCCTCCGCCCGGCGCAACCGCGTGTAATTCGTCAGGCCGAAAGGCTCTGCGCGACCGTATTCGCTGATCGAGCCACAAAGCAGCACCCGCGCGCCGAGCGACAAACGATCCAGCGCCGCCATCAGGATCTCGCCGCCCACATTGTCGAAATAGATATCCAAGCCGTTAGGGGCCAAGACATCCAGCCGCGCGCCGACATCCTCGCTTTTGTAGTCTATTACCGCATCCGCACCCAGATCACTGACGACGGCGCACTTGTCCGGCCCGCCCGCGACACCAATCACCCGCAGGCCGTCCATCATGGCAAGCTGCACCACCAGATGTCCGACGCCGCCTGCCGCCCCCGTCACCAAAATCGTCTCTCCCGGCTTCGGGTCGCAGCGATCCTTATATCCCGTATAGGCCGTCAAACCCGTCATGGAAAGAATGCGGACGGCAAGCGCAAGGGAGAGGTCGTGATGCTCGACAGGCAGGAAGCGCTCCGCTGCCGTCATCCTGGAGATCTTGTGCGTCTGCCAACCAAGCTGGCCCTGCACCACATCGCCCACGTCATAATCGTCATGACGCGACGCCAGTACGCGCGCCACGCCACGCCCGTGGATTGTATCCCCGATGGCAAGCGGGGCCTCGCCCGCCATGGGCATGGGGCATTCCGGCCCGTTCATCATATACATGCGCATGACGGGGGCGATGCCGAGATAGAGCGTTTCCAGCAAAACCTCGCCGTCATCGACACTGCCAATGGGTTGCTCGCTCAGCACGAAATCCGACGCCGCGGGTTTGCCCATGGGTCGCGCAGCCACGCCCCAGCACTTCTTGAGGCTGGGCAGGCTCATGCGGCCGGCTCTATACGGGTGACCTGATTGCACTCGAAAAAATGCCCGTCCGCATCCCAGAGATAAGTCGAAAGGAAATGCTTGGTCTCGCCTTTCGCACCGGTCGTTGACCAGGTCTTGGGCGCACCGCGTGTCTTGAACCCTGCCGCCTCGGCGCGCTCGTGAATGGCTTGCGCATCGTCGGCAACGACCACGAAGACAGGCCGTCCATAACCCAGCTCAAAGGTGACTTCGGGCGCAGACATGACGGGGTCAGTAAATTCCATCAGCCCGATCATGCCGATTTCGTCATGGGTGAACTGGATGATGCAGAGCCGCAATGTGTCGCCCGCCTTACCAATGGGAAGTCCGCCACCATCGAGCGTGAAGGGTCTGTCAAACCAGACCGTCGCACCCAGAACGTCGCGGTAGAATGCAAGCGAGCGCTCCATATCGCGCACCATCAACGTCGTGCGTTTGACATAGCTTCCCATAAATTCCTCCCTTCACCCACCTCGCAGCCTATGCCCCCTATACGCCAGCGGATTGAGACAGGTCACGCCGCGCCGGATTGCTTATGCCTATTTCACTCTCATGAGCAAAGCCAAACGCGTCCCCCGTCCCGACACCCCGACCTGGCTCGTGACCTGTCTGGACGGGCCGGACACGCCGCCTCTGCGCAACACGCACCTATTCGGCCATCTCAACCATATCGAGGCCAATAACGCAGCCTACCGCGTGGCGGGGCCAATCCGTGACACACTCGATGGCCCGATCATTGGCAGCGTATTTCTTATTCCGGCTGAGAGCGCGGAGGCTGCGATCGCGTCCATGCAGGATGACCCCTATATCGCCTCGAACATGTATGCCTCGATCACCGCCGTGAACTTCGCCCCTGCCTGTGGGCAGTGGATGGGAGGTGTCATCTGGGACCAGGACGAAATCCGCGCCAACCTGCCGAAATATACCTAAATCAAATAACGCCTAGCTTTGTAAGCTTGGCGATCACCTCATCCTGCCTGCGCTTGTAGAAATCCTTGGCCGGGACCGCGCCGCCATCGCCAAGCGATCCGGGCGGGTGCATGTCGAGCTTTTCGAAGATTTGCGCGTAAAGCTGCATGGGTTGGCGGGCGAGCATGTTGTCCATTCCGTTGCGTCGCCTCCGGTAACGCAGTGCCGCAATATCGATGTCCGCGCAGGCCGTAATGCTTTCACCACCCGGAGTTTCGGCAAGGATGATCCCGCGGTCATCGACGATCTGGCTGCGCGCATCCGTGGACTGTGCGGCAAGCGCCGTACCCGTGATCGCCGCCGAATTCGCACTCACGACATAGCACTGATTCTCCTGTGCGCGGGCGAGCTTAGCGACATTTTTGTAGGTCATCTGGGTGGAGGCGGCCTCCGATGTCGGATGCAGGATGACTTCCGCCCCGCGCGCCGCGAGAATACGCGAGATCTCCGGATAGCGAATCTCTTCCGAGGCCAGGCTTGCCAGCCGTCCGAGTGGCGTGGCCACGACAGGAAATAAGGACTCCAGAGGGTAATGCTCAAGATAGCGTTCCATCACGTCATAGGGCGAGGGCGCATACATGCTGATGAGGCGGCGATAGCGCAGGACGCACTCTCCCGACGGCGCAAAAATCGTGCTTGCCTGAAAATAGAGCTTCGGGAAATGCGGGTCGCGTTCATAGAGGTTCGCGCCGATATAGCAGCCGGACAGCTGCGCCAGCGCGCCGATCGCGGCATAGGTCTCGCCGTCTATTTCAACGGCCGCCTTTTCGCGCCACTCCGCCGCACTCTCGCCCGCAGGAAAGCCCGTCAGGAAATATTCCGGCAGGGCGACCAGTTTCAGGTCCGGGCCGTGAAAAGCCTTGGCGCTCATGATCTGGCCGCGGACGCGACCCATCGTGCCGCGCATGATCTCGCGCGCCTCTGCCTTTGTGCTGATGGCATTCACCGCACGGCATTCGGTCTGGAGGGCAAGGGCTTTATAGATCTGCATGCCTGCTCCTAGCGCGGGCGGATGGGGGAAGGAATTGATTTACAGCATTGCTTGGCGAGGCTCGGCGGCTAGAGCGATAGCCATGAGCGCGCCCGATACCTTTGCAGTCACCAACCCCCGCACGGGCGAAGCCGACACCCGTATCGTTGCGACTGATCGCGACGCCATGGGGGCGATGGCGGAACGTGCCCGCGCCGCGCAGACCGAATGGCAGGCGCGCGGGATGGCCGAACGCGGAGAGGCGCTTATGCGCCTTTCCAATGCTTTGGAGGCGCATCAAGCCACCATCGCAGCCGCGCTCGAACACGATACGGGTCGCCGGCGGATTGCCCAACAGGAAGTCATGGGTGTCGTGGGGGCCATGCGCGGCTGGGCGCAGCTTGCCCCGACCCTGTTGCTGGAATCAAGCTGGGTGCAGGGCCGTGCCAAGCCCAACTTCAAGCACCGCATAGACCATGTGCCCTACGCACTTGTCGGGGTGATCAGCCCGTGGAATTTTCCCATGACCCTGTCATTCATCGATACCATTCCAGCGCTGATGGCGGGCGCTTGCGTCATCGTGAAACCATCGGAGATTACGCCCCGTTTTGCCGATGTGTTGAAATCCGTCATCAAAGACGTTGGCCTGGAAGATGTCCTGCAATTTGCGCAAGGCTCTGGCATAACCGGAGCGGCATTGGTTGGCGTGGTCGATTGCATCTGTTTTACCGGCTCGGTCGAGACGGGCCGCAAGGTCGCGCTTGGATGTGCCGAGCGCCTGATACCGGCCAATCTCGAACTGGGTGGCAAGGACCCTCTGATTATTGCGCCGGGCGCGGATCTTGAGGCTGCCAGCTCACTCGCCCTGCGCTCAAGCGTGCTTGCCACCGGACAGGCCTGTCAGTCGATCGAGCGGGTCTATGTGCCAGCTGCGGATCATGACGACTTTCTCGACCGGTTGATTGCTAAGGCCAAAGAGGTGGTTCCCAATATGGAGGCGGTCGATCGCGGGCAGATCGGGCCATTCATTGATCCCCGCCAATCCGCGATCGTTGCCGACCAAATTGCAGATGCGATAGCCAAGGGTGCGATCTTGCATTGCGGCGGCGATGTTATGTCGTCGAGCGGTGGACACTGGATGGTCCCGGCCGTCTTGAGCGGCGTGACCCACGATATGGCTATCATGATCGATGAGACCTTCGGCCCGGTCATTCCCGTCATGGCTTATGATACAATCGAGGAGGCCATCGCGCTGGCCAACGACACGGCGTTCGGCCTCTCCGCCGGTGTGTTTGCCAAGGATCTCGACTCGGCCGCCGCAATAGGCTCGAAGTTACATGCGGGTGCCATCAGCTTGCAGGACGCCGCGCTGACGGGGCAATATTTCGAGGCCGAGAAACAGAGCTTCGGTCAAAGCGGAATTGGTGGCAGCCGCATGGGCGCGGCAGGGTTTTCTCGCTTTTTCCGCAAGCGCGCACTGATTGCCAACACCGTGGCCCCGCTCGAGCTTTCGGATTTCGCCGAAGAGGCTTAGGCGGACAACAGCTTTTGCAGCGTCGCCACCAAGTTCGCTTCCTCACCGCGCGGCCCGACGAGCTGCGCGCCGATGGGCAGGCCCTCATAGTTCGTGCCTATCGGGAACTGGATGGCCGGACGGTCGGCGAGGTTGGCATAGGCCGTGAAGTCCGCTTGATTCGCGGGAACTTCCGCCCCGAATTGGAATGCGACTTGCGGGGCCGTCGGCATCACAATGAACTCCGGCTGCCCAGCCGCTTCCGAGCGGAGCGTTTCGACATGGGCATAGGCGGCCTCGATGCGCGCCGCCTCCAGCGTGCGCCCATAGTTCATCATCTTGCGGAAAAAGGGCGAGAATCCTTCCGGAGTTTGCTCGAGTTTAGCCGCATGGATACGGTAGCCCTCGACCTCCGATAAAATCAGCCCGGCGCGTCGCGAACGACCATAGGCATAGCCGCCGAGATGTGTTGTCGGGAGGCTTCTGCGGTCCGTAAACGCGGCGAACGCTTTTGCGATATCCGGTTCGCATGCGACGTGGGCCTGCCAATCGAGAACATGGATGTCACCTGCACGACCGTCATGCAGTGACTGCGAGAGCAGCGCCGCTGTCACCTTGACCGTCATGTCAAGATCCTTGGCATGGACGCCCACCGTGTCGAGCGTTGGTGAGAGCGGCATGACGCCGTTCAGCAAGGCTTTGGAATGCGACGGCTTGAACCCGAACAGCCCGCAATAGGCGGACGGTATGCGCACGCTCCCCATCGTGTCCGTGCCGAGTGCCGCATCGCAAAATCCGGAGGCGACCGCTGCCGCCGATCCGCCACTGCTGCCCCCCGGCGTGAAGCCATCGCGCAAGGGATTCATCGTCTTGCCGAACCAGGGATTGTCCGTCTGCGCGCCGAGCGCGCCCTCCTCCATGTTCAACGTGCCGAGTATCGTTGCGCCTGCTTCCCGCAATCGCACAACTGCGGTCGCATCTTCCTCCGCGATCACGCCGTCATAAGCCTTTATGCCGCCATGCGCGGACAGACTGGTTACGGCAATATTGGCCTTCACCCCGATGATGAGATTGCTCAGCGGCCCTTCCCTGTTGTCAGAGGACGGGAGCCTTTCGAGAACGGCATTGATGCGGGGGTTATCGGCGTCGATCCGCGCATGGATTTGCGCGATACGCGCCGCGTCAGTCAAAGCGCGTATCCACAAGACGAATCGGTTTTTGGCGGCTATCGACCTGGGTCGTCGCGCCCGTCGCGCCAAGCTCCACCAGCTCGACCGCCATATCCAGACCCAGTTTTTGCTTGAGCAGTTTCTGGAAACGCGGCGTCAGCGCCTCATGGTCACCACCGCGCACTTCGGCCACGACCGTCATTTCATCTCGCCCGGCCAAGTCGCGCTCGACCCGGCAGAAGAATTCGCCTCCAAAGGCGTCAACCTCTTCCATGAGCGGCCCGATGGCTTGCGGGAAAATGTTGATGCCGCGCAGCTTTACCATGTTGTCGGAACGCCCCAGAAACCCTTCGATCCGCTTGTAATTCAGCCCCAGCGAGCTCTGGCCAGAGCGCACCGCGGACACGTCATGCGTGTTGAACCGGATGATCGGATAGATATCGTCCTTGAAAAGGCAGGTCACGATCATGTCGCCGGTCTGGCCGTCCGCGACCCGTTTGCCCGTGTCAATATCGGCAATTTCGAGATAATGCGCATCTTCCATGACGTAGAGGCCGTCCTGATCGGGGCCTTCGCCCGCAATCGCGCCCGTATCGCCGACGCCGTACCAGTCATAGCATTCCGCCCCGCCCCACATCTCGGACACGCCTTGCTTGTCTTCGCGGCCCATGTGACCGGAAATCGTGCGGATGGGGATGTCCACGCCCGGCTCCAGCCCCGCCTCCTTGGCCACGAGGGCGAGCTTCTTGATGTAATCCGCAAAGCCGACAATGGCGGTCGCCTGAAAATCAGCCATCATCTGTACCTGTTTAACGGACCGCGTTTCCAGACCCGTACCCGCCGACACAAAAGTCGCCTGCGTCCAGTGCGTGACGGCTTCGCGAACATAGTGCCCGCCATTGATAGGGCCGTGACCATAGACCGAATGCACCACATCCCCCTGCCCGATTCCCTGCAGGGTGTAGAGGCGCGCGAGCAAGAGGTTCTGCACCTCGCGCGATTTCGGCCCGAAGATCAGCACTTGCGGACGTCCCGTCGTGCCGGAAGTCGTGTGAAACTTGTAAGGCGGTTGATCGTCAGGGGCGTAACTCTCAAGCCCCGCGAAGTCCCCGAAAGGCGGCGCGCGCTCGATAGAGGCCATCAGATCGGACTTGTCATAAGTCGGCAGTTTTTCGAGGTCTCTCAGCCCGCGAATATCGCCGGGCTCAATGCCCTTATCACCCCAGAGCTTTTGGTAGAACGGTGTCTTCCACGCACGGACAAGCATGCGACGAAACAGTGTGTCCTGATGGGCAAACAATTCGTCGCGGGAGACAGATGTTGCAAAACGCAGGAAGTCCTCGCCGATCGGATGATCCGCTCGCAGGGCGTTCGGGTCCACGAAGTCAAAATAGGTGGCGCTCATTTAATTCCATCGGCCGTATGCGAGGCGGAAAATATCCACCATCGCGTCTTGCCGCTCCAAGCTGTCGATGAGTCCGATAAGCCCATCCGCTATGGCCTCGGCCTTGACCGCGCTCAATCCGAAGGCGACGCAATTGCGGAACTTCTCCAGATGCTGCTCACGCGTGAGCGGAAAGGCGGGCGAGCCGAAGAGAATGTCTGTTGAAACCGTCATCGATGTTCCGTCTGTCAGCTTGGCCGTCAGGGACTGGGGCACGAAGGCGGCAGGGTCGGTGACGCCGTTTGAGACCGTGGTGATGCGCTGCGCCAATCCGTGAATGTCTGAATCAGCCAAGTCCTGGCGCGCGAAATCGGCAAGGCTCACCGTGTCCCGCATCAGGGCTATCGCGCCCAGATAGCCAAAGCAGAGGCGCGCGTAATTCGGGCTCATGTCCGTCTTGGCGGGTCGTGCGACCAGTCTGGGAATGATGGGCGGTGCGCTCAGGGTCAGCTTGTCGATGGCGTCAGGGGTCACACCCTTTGCACGCAGCTCCTGCATCAATGTGATGCCGCCCTGCGCGGCGCGACCCGTCGGGAAAGGCTTCCAGCTGACCTCGGTAATGGCATGTGGTGCGCCGAGCCTCTTTCGCAGGCGCGCAAGATCGGCGCTATCCTCGAACATAGCGAAATAGCCGGACGGCCCTTCCAGCGCGTATTCCGGCCCGGTAAGCCCGGCTTCGGCCAGATCGCAGGCTACCACGGCCGCCCGGGCCGCGCCGGCAATCTGGACGGGCAGGGTCGGCTTGCCCTCGATATGGGCCTGCATGACGCCCGCACATTGGGCGAGCGCGCAGCCCATGGACGAGAGCGCCGTATCGACTTCCATCCCGCGCAGGCGCGCTATGCCGAGGGTCGCCCCGAAAAGTCCGGCCGTGGCTGGGCGAAAGAATTTCAGGGGCGATGTCGCGGCTGCGCCCAATCCGACCGCGACGTCCACCGCCACGATCACGGCCTTCAGGAACGCTTCTCCGGAGACTTTACGACCACTATGCGCAAGCCGTTCGGCCTCCGCCGACAGCGCCGCGAAAATCGTCGCCATGGGATGAACCACGGCAGCTTCGTGCACGCAGTCATATTCCATGGAGTGAATCTGGAAGCCGTTGATGTAAGCAGCACTGGCGGCAGGCACGGCGTCGCCGGAGCCGAAAACATGCGCGCCTTCGCCAGATCCCCATGCACGAACGGTCGCCAGCACCGCGTCCCGATAGGGCGCGCGTGCGCCCGCTATCCCGACACCAAGCGTGTCGAGAATGAAGGTTTTCGCACTGGCGTAAGCGGCGCTGGTGAAATCGTCTTTGTTCAATGCATAATGTGCGACGTCTCGGGACAGGTGAGTCATGATATGCCGCTTGGCAGGCTATCGGCATAATCTGCCAGGGTGGTGTGATCTCCGAACGTGTCGATCACTGTGACAAAATGCTCTGCGGCGCGGGCGTTCATTCCACCACTCATCATTAGCTCCATGGCCTTGTCGTGTAATCGCGCGTCCGTCAGCGGGCGTTCCGGATCACCCAAGGCATCCGTTACGCCAAATCGCCGACCGCCAACCGTGACAGCGGCTCCGTAATGCGCGGGGTAGGTGGATTGAAATTCGGGATGGGTGTGCAGGCTGACCCTGTTACGTATTTTGCGCGTGGCCTTTACAGCCGCAGCGTCGAAGTCTGCCAGACCCGGCACGCCGTTGGATAGTGTATGCGCGACACTGTGCTGCAAGCTGAACTTCGCCTCGATCAGGGTTTGCGGGTCGGGTCGGTCGCAAAATTTCAGCGCATCCTCATAGGTCTCCACAAGGATTTCGCCTTCCCCGAAGAAACCCGCCTCTCGCGCCAAGAGCGCCGCGTCGATAGCGGGATGAGCATGACGACAGGCCGGATAGGGTTTTAGCGAAGTGTCGTGCAGGCACCAGGATGCGTCGGGGTCAGTCAGCACATCGGAGGCATCCGCGCCCGGGCACATAGCCCTAAAAAATCCTTGTTCGCCTTCGAGGATGGATCGCGGCCCTCTTATACCTTGCGCCGAGAGGAACGCGGATTGCACACCGACCTGTGCGGCGTGTCCGGCATGAATCTGCTTGGCGTCGCTGTCCGGCTCGTGCCGCGTCTGCCAAAGCCCTGCCGCTTGCGTCCCTGCGAGGCCGAGTGCCGCGACCATATCCGCGCCCCCCAACAGTGACACCGCAGCCGCCGCCGCACCGAACGGGCCGCAGGTGGCAGTGTTGTGCCAGAAGGCGTAATGGCCCGGCCCGACCGCCCTCCCGATGCGAATGGTCGCCTCATATCCGATCACGATGGCATCTAGCATAGACTGCGGCCCTGCGCCGACATGTTGCGCCATGGCGAGGGCGGACGGGATAACCGTCGGCGCGGCGTGGAGAACGGCACGCCGATCGACATCATCCATTTCCAGCACATTGCCGAGGCTGCCATTATGGTAGGTGGCCATCTGCACCGACGCAGGCGGGTTGCCGATGCGGCTGCATGGGCCGGGCCCGGCTGGGAGGGCCGTCGCAAGCTTTTGGCCCACAGGTTCGGCGCGACCCGCCACGGCGCATGCCGTCCAGTCGAGCAATAATGTTCGCGCGCGCGCCCGGTCGCTGTCGAAGATCGGACGCTGCAAGAGCGCGAACAGTTCTTCCGTGACACTCATGGCGAGCGCGGAGTAAATGTGATGTTCGCCCCGTCCGGCGCGCGGACGGTCAGGGGCGCCGCGATATCGGCATCGTCATAATAGACATGCGTCAGCCCGACGGAGTCCGCATCGCACTGATCGGAAAAATCTCGTCCTGTCAGGCCTGCTTCCTTACCGAGCACATCGATCATTTCGAACCGACCGAGCTCCATGCCTTTTACAGGCGACACGATTGACGCCCGATAGGGAACGCGCGTGCTGAGATCCACCGGGATACCGATGGGCACGACTTCGGGAGATTCCGATACGGTCGGCCCGCCATAATAGAATGCCACAAAGCCTAAATCTTCGGTAAAAAGTCGGTAGGTGTCGTCGCGGTCGCTCGCCATCTGCATAATGTTGAAAGGCACGCCAAACCGCTCGAATGCCGGATAGGCTTCTGGGACGGGTGTCGTTAGCCGCTCATAAAACTGCACTTGTGCACCCGTTTCGCGGTGCGTCAGCACAACGATATTCAATTTACTCGGCCCGAATGCGAGATAGGCGATGTCCGTGCGCGGCTCCCACCCCAGAGCGCGGGCATCCTCGACAATGGAGGCGAGATCTTTTGCCCGCATCATCAGCGACCAATAGCATCCCGGCTCCCAGGCCTGCGCATCGGGCGGGCGGGCTTGCGGAGCCGTGCGCGGAAGTTGCGTCAGGCGGATTTTCGCGCCGACGCCGTCCCGTTGCAATACCAGGCGCGTGTCATCCCGAGAAATGATGTCATAGCCGCCGATGTCCGTAAAAAGGCGAGCGAACGCCGCATTGTCATAGGTCTGTATGCCGACGGCGTCCCAGGCGGTCGTGACCTTTGGCAGGGGCGGCGTGGTCGCACACGCCGCCAAGGCGAGAGTCCCACCGAAAATGGCTATTCTTGTCCAGCTCATTTCAAGTCCAGACCGATGGCATTCGCGTAGTCCGCGGGTGCGTCCTCGATATCCGTATCCATAATGGCGTTCCAGCGGTTGAGGAAACCGAACAGGCTGATTACCGCGACGATTTCGACGCAGGCCTCATCGCTGAAGTGCCGACGAAGCGCCTCCACATCCGCATCCGTGACCTCACTGGGCGAGAGCGAGCCGAGATGGGCGACTTTCAGTGCTGCGCGCTCCGCCTCGCTGAAGAGCGGGCTGGTCTCGTATTCCCAAGCGGCCACGATCTTTTCCGCCTCCACGTCTTGGCGCGAGGCCCCGTGGGCGGTGTGTTGCTGGCAATAGCGGCACCCGGCCGCCGTGCTCGCGACGTATCCGATCAGGCGCTTGAGACCGGACGAGACCTCACCTGGCGCGTAGATGGCGTTGACCAAGCCGGACATGCCCGAAAGCAAAGCGGAATTGCGCGCCATGTCGAGCCCGTCATTCATGGTGAACCCCATCAGGGCCTCGCCGCCCGCGATGAGCGGTTTGACCGCGTCGGGAATGTCTTCCGGGGACAAGCGGGGGATGCGGCTCACGACAAGGCCTCGGTGTGTTCGCCGTATCCGGGCAAGTCATGGGAGGGGGCGGCAGGTTCGCGCGCAAAGCGGATCGGGTTGCGGATATGTTTGCGGCCTTGCGCGTCCACCTCCAGCGGCGCGCCGTCTTCGCTAAAGGCGTCATACAGTGTGCGGATGGTGGACCAGCAGCAATCGATGCCGGAGAGAAAGGATTCCCAATGTGCCTGCGGTCTGGAGGCGAAGATGTCCGTGAGCGCCGCCTTCACGTCGTCATGCTCGCCGACGTTTTTTTCCATTGCGGAAATTAATTCAGGACGATTCAGCGCCGTCAGCAGGTTGGCGACAAATTTTGGTTCGCTGCCCCCCAGCACGATATGCCCGCCATCCGATGTCTCGTAGATGTTGACGAAAGCGTTGCCGCCAAAGCTGCGCATCTCCGCGCGGGCGGGCTGGCGGCCCTCGGCGAACACGGCGCCCGTGACATTTGGCACCCAGGACAGGAGCGAGTCGTACATGGAAATGTCGAGATAATCGCCCTCGCCCGTCACCGTCCGGCGATAAAGTGCCATGAGTATGCCCGACAGCGCAAGGGAGCTCGCCGCAAAATCCGCACTCGGCATCGGCGTCAGCGCGGGAGAGCCGTCCATGCCGCGCGTCAGGTCGGCCGTGCCCGCCATGGCCTGAATGACCAGGTCGTGGGCGGGCTTATCGCGATAGCGGCCCGTCTGACCGAAGGCGGAGATGGAACAATAGATGATGCCCGGATTGACCGCGCGGATGGCGTCATAGTCCACGCCCAAGCGCTTCACCACGCCGGGCCGGAAGGCTTCGATGACCACATCCGCTGTTGAGGCCAGTTTCAGGAAACGCGCATGCTCGGCGGCATTTTTAAGATTGACGCGGTAACTCTTTTTACCGCGGGCAATGTTAGCGAACCAGACGGAAGTACCATCCTCATAGCGCTCACCCATATGCCGGGTCGGCTCGCCGCGGCCATTGTCCGGCTCGACCATGATGACCTCGGCCCCGTGATCGGCCATCATCATGGAAGCGTGCGGCCCCGGCAGAAAGGCCGAGAGGTCGAGGACGCGGATGCCGGAGAGTTTCTGGGTCACAGTGGAGGCCTAGCCCAGCAGCTCGTCCGTGTCCGCACCGAGTTCCGGCGCGACCCCGCCCTTCAGCCGCTCACCATTGATCCGGTAGGGAGACGCCAAGAGCCGGATTGTGCCGTCCTCCAACCCCGGATGATCCTCGGCATAGACCATCTCGACCTCGGCGACGTAGGGGTTCTCCAGCGCCTGCGCGATGTCATAGACGGGCGCGGCAGGCACGTAGCCGCCAAAGCGTTCCATCCAGTGCGCGACCGTGTTCGTCTTGAGCGCGGCCTCCATGACCTCCTGTACGACGGCGCGATTGGCGCGGCGGTCTTCGACTGTTTTGAAGCGCGGATCGTCCACCCATTCGGGATGGCCAAGGCGTTCGGCCACGCGCTCCCAGAATTTCTGGGTCTGGCAGCAGAACATGATCCAGCCATCGCCCGCTTCCATGAGCTGGCTCGGCACGATGGAGGGATGCGCGCCTCGCGGCTGTCGCGTTACCACATCGCCTGCGTTCAGGTACCAGGTCGCGGGATAGCTGAGCTGGTGCAGGGCCGTGTCGAACAGGCTGACATCCATGTCGCAGCCCTGACCCGTGCGGTGCGCGCCCAGTACTGCAGACACCAGTCCCGTCGCCATCATGGAACCCGTCATGAAATCGACCATGGACAGTCCAAAGCGCACGGGTGGGCCATCCGGCTCCCCGGTCACGGAACAGAACCCGGCCTCCGCCTGCATGAGATAATCATAGCCGGGCCAGGCCGCGCGGGAATTGTCCCGCCCATAGGCCGAAAGGTGCGCGCAGACGATCTTGGGGTTGATGGCTTTCAGGCTGGCATAGTCGATGCCGAGTTTGGCCGGCAGATCGCCACGGAGGTTATTGCTGACCGCGTCCGCCGTCTTCACCAGCTCTTGGAAGGCGGCCTTGCCCTCGTCATCCTTCAGGTCGAGCGAGAGCGATTTCTTATTGCGGTTGAAGGTCTGGAAGAACTGGCTGTCCGTGTCGCCGATCCTGTGCGGTGAGACGAAGCGCGATACGTCCCCGCTCGTGCCGGGGTTCTCGATCTTGATGACTTCCGCACCGAGATCGGCAAGGAGTTGGGTGCCGTAGGGGCCCGCGCCGTATTGCTCGACCGCGATGATGCGGATGCCGGAAAGGGGAAGGTGTGTCATGCAGTTTCCGTCAGTTTATCTACGAGCTTTGATATCGACTCTACAAAATTGAACCGGGATTTCGGCACTTTGTAAGAGTTTTGGCGCTCCAGCTTAATGCCGCCTGCGTTCGCCTTTGTGTGTTTCACTGGGTTCCCATCTGAGATGTCTACGCCACCTAAACCAATGGGTTTCCCCATCCAGTAGAACCCATGGAAATCAAGCGAGTCACTATCGACCTCCATAACAATTATGCAGCCATCTGGTTTCTCACCAATATTTCCATTCGCTCCCAACCTCCAAGGCCGCCCCGTAAGTCGAGACTTTAATTGGATGTGACGCGTACCTTGAGGAACATCCAACACCACATCGAAGCCGGAAGCATCGATATCGCTGTGAAGGATGTCAATGCGGTGCTCCCCTCGCTTCCAAAACTCTTGCAAGATCGCACCAGTAAGAAGCGCTTCGAGGGTCTTCTCCCGCCTTGACGAGTAGAGATAGTGAGCGGCGTCTTTCAACGTCCTAGATCTTGTTCCGCGCGATCTGTTGCTTGGCGATGATGATGCGTTGCATCTCATTGGTGCCCTCGCCGATGCACATAAGGGGCGCTTCGCGGAAGAGGCGTTCGACAGGGTATTCCTTGGAGTAGGAATAGCCGCCATGGATGCGCATAGCCTCCAGGCTGTTCTCGGTCGCCATTTCGGAGGCGAAATATTTGGCCATGCCCGCTTCCATGTCGCAGCGCTCGCCGCGGTCATAAGCTTCGGCGGCGTGGAGACACATAAGCTCGGACGCTTTGGTCTTGGTCGCCATTTCGCCAAGCTTGAGCTGGATGGCCTGATGATCGGCGATGGGCTTGCCAAAGGTGTGGCGCTCCTGCGCATAGCGGGTGGATTCCTCCAGCGCGCGGCGGCTGATGCCGACGGCACGCGCGGAGATATTGATACGGCCAAGTTCCAGCCCGCCGACGGCCATGTAGAAGCCTTGGCCCTCCTCGCCGCCGATGAGATGACGCTTTGCATCGAGTGTGTAGTCGTCGAAAAAGAGTTCGCCGGAGTCGATGCCCTTATAGGCGAGCTTGTCCATCTTGTTGCCGGTGGTGAAACCGTCATAGGCCTTGCCTGTATCGGGATCGACCTTGGGCGCGATCAGCATGGACATGCCCTTATAGCGCGGGTCGGCATTCGGGTCGGTCTTGACCATCAGCGCGACCGCCCCGCCCATAAGACCGTTGGAAATCCAGGTCTTGGAGCCGTTGACGACATAGTCGTCGCCCTGGCGCATGGCGACCGTCTTGATAGCCTGCAGGTCCGTGCCGGCATTGGGTTCGGTCAGGCCGAGGCCGCCGCGGATCTCGCCGGAGGTGAATTTCGGGAGCCAGTACTCCTTCTGGAAATCCGTGCCGTATTTTTCGACCACGGTCGCCATCATCAGGTGGGAATTGAAAATCCCCGTCAGGCTCATCCATTCCTGGGCGATGCGCATGACAATCTTGGCATATAGCGTGGCCGACAAACCCAGCCCGCCATATTCCGGCGAGATGGTCGCGCCGAACAGGCCGAAGGATTTCATGTCCTCGACGAATTCATGCGGATATTCGTCCGCATGCTCCATCTCCATGACGCGGTCGCGCACTTTTTCGCGGCACCACCGGTCGATGGTGTCGAGCATCATGGCTTCGTCTTCAGCGGTGAAGGCGGAATGATCGGGAATGGCGTTCATGGCGGCGGACTCCGGAAGGTTTTGACCCTGATAAGAGGATTTCGCGGGGACGGGCATGACCGAGCGCAAACCGGACTGCGACGCTTCGTCGAATTGTTCAGTAATTGCCGACCTTGTCCTCGACCGCATTGCCGCGGGAGGGGATGAGCATGTTGCGCTTGAACGTGCAGACCATGGTGCCGTCCTGATTGTAACCGCGCGTGACGATGGTTACGATGCCGTCGCCGGGGCGCGACTTGCTCTCGCGCTTGGCGAGAACTTCGGACTCACCCATGATTGTATCGCCGGCAAAGACAGGAGCGGTGAACTTCACCTCGTCCATACCGAGATTGGCGATAGCTTTCTGGGAGCAGTCGGTGACGCTCATCCCGATGAGGAGCGCGAGCGTGTAGGGGCTGACGACCAGATTGCGCTTGAACTCGCTGGCCTTGGCGAATTCGGCGTCGAAATGCATGGGGTGTGTGTTCATCGTCATCAGCGTGAACATGTGGTTGTCGTATTCGGTGACGGTTTTGCCGGGACGGTGCTCATAGATATGGCCGACCTCGAAATCCTCGTAATAGCGCCCAAAAGTTTCGCGGAAGCGATTGGGGCCAACTTCCTTGACGGTTCCGACCATGATTATCTCCTGTCTTTGTCTATCCGGGCGCGAGCCATCACGCGCTGGGCAGCCCGCAACATCGGGGCTTCAATAAGTTTTCCGTTGTGCAGCGCCGCATTCCCGCCGGAGGCTTTGTAGGCCTCACTCAGTGCCTTTGCATCAGCGACCTCCGTCTCTTTTGGACGGTAAGCGGCGTGAATGGCAGCGATCTGCTTGGGGTGGATCGCCGAGCGGGAGTGAATGCCAATCCCGGCCACGCGGCGCGTATCGGCCTCGCCGCCCTCGACATTGTGGACATCGAGCCAGGGTACGTCGAAGACGGGCACGTCGAAAGCCGCGGAGCATGCCGCCAGATGGCTGCGCGCATAGTGGAAGGCCTCGAACGTCATGGGCACGCCCAGATCGGCGGAGTAATCCCCGCCCCCGAACAGGGCCATCCGCACACGCCAATGGGAGAGGATGGCGGCTGCGTTCAATATGGCCAGACCGGACTCGATCACGGGTATGAGCGGGAGGTCGCTTTCGATGCTGTCGAGCCCTGCGAGCGTGTCGACCTTGGGCACCATGAGAAATGGCAGATCCAGCCCGGCGAGAGCCGCCAGATCGGAGCCGATTTCGGACGTGCCGGGAGCATTGATGCGGAGGGAGACGTGGGTATGATGCGTGTCCTTGAGAAAAGCGATAGCGGCCTCGCGCGCCTCTGTCTTGGCGTCCGGCGCGACGGCGTCTTCAAGGTCGATGCAGACAAGATCCGCACCCGCGCCGCACGCCTTGTCGAAACGCTCGGGACGATTGCCTGGAACGAATAGGAGCGAGCGAGGAATCATATCGTGCTCGATTCTGATTTGACGTGTGCTGCGAAATGTTCGGCGATCTGCTCTCGCGTGGCGACCCAGACATCGTCATGCTTGGTGATATACTCCAGAATTTCATTCAGCGCGCCGATGCGGCCCGGCCGCCCGATGATCCGAAGGTGCAGACCAAGGCTCATCATCCGTGCGCCATGGGTGCGGGATTCCGCCAGCAGCGTGTCGAATGTGCGCTTGGCGTAATCGACCCACATCCCGGTCGTGAAGCTGGGCGATAGCCAGAACTTCATGTCGTTGGAATCCACCGCATATGGCAGCACGACGATCGGGCCGTTTTCCGTTACCTCCCAGCGGGGGAAGTCGTCGGAATAATCATCCATGTGATAGAGATAATCGAGTCCGGCGAGCGTTGTGCGCAAGTGATCCGTATGCAGATAGCGCGAGAGATAGCCTACGGGTGCGCGGCCACAGCTTTCCGCGATGGAGGCCGTTCCGCGCTGGACGAAGTCGCGCTCGTCTGCCTCGCTCATGTTGAAGGTAAACAGCCAACGATAGCCGTGATTGGCAGGTTCGTCCCCGCGCGCGGCAATGGCCTTTCCGAGCCAAGGCGCTTTTTCAAGTGCCTGCGCGCAGATCGTCCAGGTCGCGGGAATGCCGTATGTCTCCAGCCGCTCCAATATGCGCGGCGCCCCACGGTTGATGCCGTACTGGTAGCTCGATTCATTGCCGTGCACGCGGATCGGCGCCTTGATCGGGGGCAGCAATTCATCGACCGGTTCCGGCCCCTTGTCGCCCTGCAAAATCCCACGCTCGGCGCCTTCCTCGACGTTCACGACTAGCGAGAAGGCGAGCGTCTTGCCACCTGGCCATGTGAAATCTGAGGGCGCGGGATCAGGGGGAATATGCATCTAATGTGGTTCCTCGCCGCCTGACACATTCATGCTTTCGGCGGTGATGTATTTCGCCTCTTCCGAACACAGCCAGGCGACGGCGTTGGCGGTGTCTTCGGGGAGGCCCGGGCGGCCCATGGGGATGCGGGCGGCCATGGCTTTCAGGTAGTCCTCGACGCTGTCCGCGCCGGTGACTTCGGCAAAATATTCGTTCTGCCATGCGCCGAGGCCTGTGGTGACGTGGTTGGGACAGACATTGTTGACGGTGATGGCGTGCGAGCCGAGTTCTGTCGCCGCCGAGCGCACCAGGCCGACAAGGCCGTGCTTGGAACTGGTATAGGCCTGGGCGTGGGGAAAGCCGGATTTCGCGGCCTGGCTCGCGACATTGACGATGCGTCCGCCAGTCCCGGCCGGCACCATGATTTCGGCAGCCGCCTTCAGCCCGAAAAACGCGCCCGTCAGGTTGACGTCGATCACGGCGCGCCAGTCCTGTTCGGTCACCTCCAGCAGGGGCTTCATGATGTAGCCGATGCCCGCATTATTTACCCAGATATCCAGAGAGCCATGGGTATCGACCGCATGGTTTGCCAGTGCGCGGGCTTCGGACAGGTCGCGCACGTCGCAGGTCTTAGTGCTGGCCTTTACGCCCAATGCACGCATGTCCGAGGCAATGGATTCCATCTCCTCGGTCGTGCCGATATGAGCCTCTCCGGTCGCGGCGTCGCGGGACTCGCCGATGTCGGAGATGACGATGTTCGCCCCGTCTTCGGCCAGGCGCTTGGCGATGGCCTCGCCCAGACCGCCGCGGCGGCCCGAGCCCGTGATGACGGCGGTCTTGCCCGCGAGCTTCACTTGACGGGACTCGTATTGATAAAGGCGATGTCCTTGGCCATCTCGGTTTGGAAGGTATTGGCAATGGCCGTCATGGCTTCCGTTCCAGCCTCCTCACCAAAGCGATCCATGTCGTTAATGTCGAGTACTTCGAAATATTCATAGGGTGCGGGGTCGTCGGAGAACAACAGGCCCTCGGAGCGGAAGACTTCGAAGCGGTCCACGGAGCCGAGGCCGTTAACACCGGGAATGTCCGTGGATGTGGCCCAGGCCTCGTAATCCTCGCGGCTGACGCCGTCCTTGAGGTTGAACAGGACGAGGATGCGCTGACTCATGGAAACTCTCTTGTCGTGAAGGGTTGGTCTCTCGTTATCACTGTGCGGGCGGCGAGCAAGTTGAGGATTATCAAGCCCCGCAGGGCCAGTACCCATTAGAAGAGGTTCATGACCCATACAGCTTATGACGGCCCGCCCGATTACCGCCTTGTCGGTGAGCACGGCATGTTTCCCCAAACGTCCCATGACGAAAAGGCGCGGTTCAATTTTCTGGCGCATCTGAACCGTCACCTCGCCTCGCGCGTCTTGCCGGGCGTAAAGCAGGCCTATGACGCACGGGTAGCGCCCAAGATCACGCCGCGCACGCGCCATGACGTGCGTAAGGCATTGCTCGAAGACCCGCTCTTTCAACATTGGTCGGCGCAGCGCCGCAACACCATGGAATTGCGCCAACAGGCCGGACGCTGGGTGACGATTCGGCAAGGCGAGGCGCTGAATGCGAAGGCGAAAGTCCTGACGGATGGCGACCCCCGGCTGTCGCTTGATCCTGATCTGGTCATCCCGAACTACCTTGCGAAGATCGACCATCACTGCATGCCGGGATCCTATCACGACGAGCTGGTGCCTGGTGATGTGACGGGCGCGGCCAATTACGATTGCGGTATCTTTGTCACCACCGGCGGCGGGCTTGGGCGTTTCAATGATGGCGGCGGCCATGCGGTCGTGCGCTGGATGAAGATGAACCGGCCGGATTTCGCGCCAAAACGTATCCTCGATATCGGCGGCGGGCTCGGCCAGAACGTCATACCTATCGCGCAGGCCTATCCCGATGCGGAGGTCGTCTGCGTGGATACGGGCGCGCCCGTCCTGCGCTATGGTCTGGCGCGGGCCAAGGAGATGGGCGTGGACAATGTCCGCTTTGTGCAGGCCAATGCCGAGAACCTGTCCATGTTTCCGGACGGACATTTCGACTGGGTGCAATCGACCATGTTCCTGCATGAAACCAGCGTGAAGGCCATGCCGCGGATCATGGCCGAGAGCCACCGCCTGCTGGCGCCCGGTGGGATTGTCATCCATGTCGAGCAACCGCAGTATGCGGACGACATGCCGCTATTCGACCAAGCCATGCGCGACTGGGACGCGTTCTACAATAACGAGCCGTTCTGGACGAAGATGCACGAGCTCGACCTCGATCACTGGATGATGGAGGCGGGCTTCGCCAAGGATGAGCTGTTGCACGGGGGTGTGGCCGCGGTCGTGGATGCGGAGCTGTTTCCCGAGCACGCAAATGACGATGTCGAGGATTTCGGGCGCAAGGCCGCTTGGCACATTGTCGGCGGCGAAAAGCGCGCGGCATGAATCAACCTCTTGATCCGCTGAGCCTTGCCGGGGCCAAGCCCAAGGGCAAACGACCGTTTTTCCTAAAAGATCCGGATGTGGAACGCGTCATGGCGATCACCATGGCGGTGGCGCAGGAACTGGCGGTGATGCGGGAGCGACTGGATACGGTGGAACGCTTGCTGGAGACCAAAGGCATTAGCCGCGAGGAGATCGAGGCGTTTCAGCCGACGCCGGAACAGGCGGATGATCGCGGACGCTGGATGCAGGAATACCTGGCGCGCATTATGCGCATCTACCAGCAGGATATAGAGGCGCTGTCGCGACCCGACGAGCCGTCTTCCGAAGATGTCGGCAACGAGCTGGCACGCGGGTGATCTCACGGCGCTTCATAGATGGGCCGTTCGGTCAGGTGCATGTGCGGCTTGCGGGCATGGATCGTGGAGGGATTCCACTCATCTGCCTTCATCAAAGCCCCAAGAGTTCACGCGAATTCGTCAAGATTATGGGGACGCTCGGCAAAAGCCGCCCCGTCATCGCCATCGACAATCCCGGCCATGGCGAGAGTGATCTACCCGACTCCATCGAGGAAGCGTCCATCGAGACTTATGCGCGCTCGGCCTGGGCGGTGGTGGATGCGCTGGGGCTGAATACGGTCGATCTGCTCGGACATCATACGGGCGCGAAGGTGGCCGTGGAGATGGCGTGGCAGCGCGGGAAGTCCGTGCGCCGTATCGTCATGGTCAGCGCGCTGATTCTGACCGAGGAGGAGAGGCAGGGCTTCAAGGATCAATTCCAGCCCGTACCGCTGGACGAGGCAGGCACGCGCTTTGCGCAGATGTGGGAAAAATCCGTACACCATCGCGGTAAGGGTGTGAGCCTTGAAGACCTCGCCGCGAGCTATGCGGAGAACCTGAGGGCGGGCGAAGCCTATGAGTGGGGCCATCACGCGGCGTTTGAATACACACCGACATTCGGTGAGCGCATCGGCAAGCTCGACCATCCGATGACGGTCATCAATCCGGGCGATATGCTCTATGACTATACGCCGCGCGTGATGGAGCGCATCCGCAACGGCACATTGGTTGATCGCCCGGAATGGGGGTTCGGCTTCATGGATGCGTTCACTGCGGATGCGGCAGCAGATGTCGAGGCGGCGCTGGATTAATCGAGGAGCTGGCCGAGCGGCAGCTCGGTGGTGAATTTCAGCTTCTCCATCGCAAAGCTTGCCGAGACGTCCGAGAGCCGGATGCGACTGATCAGGTTCTGGTAGACCCGGTCGTAATCGGCGACATTGCCAACCATGAGTTTCAGGATGTAGTCCACGTCGCCCGCGAGACGGTAGAATTCCACGATTTCGGGAATGGCATTGGCGGCGGCGGTGAAACTGTCCGACCAGGTTTTGGAATGATCATCCGTGCGCACGGCAATGAACACCGTCAGCGGCAAGCCGACCTTCTCGTTGTCGATCAGCGCGACACGGCGCTCGAGAATACCGGCCTCCTCCAGCCGCTTGACCCGCCGCCAACAGGTGTTGAGCGAGACCCCGATTTCTTCAGCGATGGAGTCGAGCGAGCGAGACGCATCGACCTGCAGAATTTCGAGGATGCGGATGTCGGTCTGTTGAAGTTTTTCGGTCATGAGCAAGAATATGACATAAACTACACCCGTTGTCTTATGATTGTCGAAATCCTGATGTAGTTTTCACCCCGCTCCGCAGACTATACTCGCAATATGTTAGATACCCTTTCCCCAGACACCCTTAACCAGAGCCGCGCACTTCCGAGCGGGTTCAACGCGTTGGAATCGCTTATCGGCAATACGCCGATGGTGGCCGTGCGGATAAAGGATCGGGGCGAGGTGCGGACGGTCCATGCGAAGCTGGAATATTTCAATCTGTCGGGCTCCATCAAGGATCGCATGGCGCTGGAAGTCTTGCGCTGTGCCTATCGGACGGGCGCGTTGCAGCCGGGCGACCTTATTGTGGAAGCGACATCGGGCAATGCGGGGATCGCGTTTTGCGCTTTGGGGCGTGCGCTGTGTCATCCCGTACGCATCTATATGCCGGACTGGATGAGCGCGGAGCGGATTGCCTTGATGCGTGGCTATGGCGCGGAGGTTGTGCTGGTCAGCCGCGAGGAAGATGGATTTCTCGGTTCTATCGCGATGGCGGAAGCGCTGGCGCGGGAACGCAATGACGTCTTCCTGCCGCGTCAATTCTCCAATCCCGATAATTGCCATGCCCACCAGAAAACGACCGGGCCGGAGATCGTGGCCCAGATGGGCGGCTGTCCTGACATGTTCGTGGCGGGCGTCGGCACGGGCGGCACGGTAACAGGTGTGGGGCGGGCCTTGCGCAATATCTGTCCGAAGTCGCGCATCCATCCGCTGGAGCCCGCAGAAAGCCCGACACTGTCCACGGGCTACAAGACCGGAAAGCACCGCATTCAAGGTGTGTCGGACGATTTCATTCCCGAAATCTGCGATCTGGCAAATATGGACGCCGTCGTCGCGGTCAATGACGGGGACGCAATTCTCATGGCGCAGGCGCTATCGGCGACTCTGGGACTAGGTGTGGGGATCAGCAGCGGAGCCAATCTGGTGGGGGCTATCAAACTCTTGCGGGAGCGGCCGGGTGCGAGCGTGGTGACAATCTTCTGCGACGACAACAAGAAGTACCTTACGACGGATTTGACAAAGGTCGAGCCGGTAGTGGAAGGTTATGTGAGCCCCGACATCGAGCTCTTGGATTTTTCCGTCCTCTAGGGAGCTGATGCCCAGCGGTGAGCCGTGCCCTTGGGCCGCCCCGCGCCGGGGCTCATGCCGTAGAGCGGCTCGCCCGGCAGACCTTCCTCCAGAAACCTCCGCGCCGCGATGAGCGCGTCGAGATCGACGCCCGTTTCAACGCCCATGGACTCGAACATATAGACGAGGTCTTCGGTCACGATATTGCCGGACGCGCCGGGAGATGCCGGGCAGCCGCCAAGGCCCGCTTGCGAGCTGTCGATGACGGTGATGCCTTCCTCAAAGGCGGCGAAGGCATTGGCGAGGCCGAGGCCGTAAGTGTTGTGGAGATGAACGGATTTCACGCGCTCCGCGCCCGCGACCTCGCGCGTACGGCGGACGAGATTGCGCACGGCGACGGGCGTGGCGTAGCCGACCGTGTCCGAGAGGCCGATTTCGTCCACGCCCGCCTCGACCAGACGCTCGGCGAGGCGGAGGACATTGTCTTCGGCAATGTCGCCTTCGATGGAACACCCGAACGCGGTTGAGAGCGCGCCCTCGAAACTTGGGCGAGCGTCCTCGGGCTGATCGGCGATCAATGCGGCGATGGTGCGGACGTTTTCGATGGCCTGGTCATGGGTCTGGCGCAAGTTTTTCCGGCTGTGGGTTTCCGATACCGACAGGGGAAAGCCCATGGCGGTCATGCCCGCCTTGATAGCGTTTTCCGCCCCGCGGACATTGGGCACGAGGGCGAGCACGCGCAGGCCAGGCAGGGTGCGGGCGAACGCCACGATCTCCGCCGTGTCGGCGAGTTGGGGGAAGAGCTTGGGCGGGACGAAGCTGCCGACCTCGATCTCGCGGAGGCCCGCATCGTAGAGGGCGCGGATCCACTGTTTCTTGAGCGCCGTCGGCATGACGCCCGCGCAATTCTGCAGGCCGTCGCGCGGGCCGACTTCGCTGATGAGGACGTGGTCTTTCATTGCTCTTCTATTCCGGTCAAAATGACGGTGCGGCTTGAGGCGTATCAACCCGCCGGGCCGCCCTATCGGATTGGAACAGCGCATGACACATCCCGCCACCATGGTCACATCCGACAAGACCGCCCGCGAAATATTCGACGAGGTGCGGGCAAGCCCTGCGCGCGCGCGGTTCGGTTTCGGCGAACGGGTCGCAATCGTGAATGTCGATCCGCAAAAGAGCTATACCCGGCCTGACCTGTTCAAAACAGCCTATGTGACCGATCCCCGCCAAATGGAGCATATCGACCGCATCAGTGCGAAAGCGCGCGATAAAGGCTTGCCCGTGGTGTGGACGCATGTCGCCTATATGGACAATGCCGCCGATGCGGGTGTGTGGGGGACGCGCACGGATACGCCGGACAGCCTGCAGAACATCAGATACGCTAGCGAGCGCACGGCATTCGACGACCGCCTGAGCATCGTGCCGGAGGTCGATGCCGTCTATACCAAGCGCATGCCGAGCGCGTTTTTCGAGACCCCGCTCAACAGTTTCCTGCGCTGGCACAAGATCGACACGGTGGTGGTCACAGGCGGCTCGACCTCCGGCTGCGTCCGGGCGACGGCGGTCGATAGCCTGTCCTATGGCTTTCGCACCATTGTGCCCATCGAATGCGTGGCAGACAAGCATGAGAGCTATCACTTCGCGAACCTGACCGACCTGCTGATCAAATATGCCGACGTCGTGGATGTCGCGGAGGTCGATGCCTGGCTGGATGGCTATGAAGGCTAGTCCCAACCTTTATGATTACTGGCCCTATGCGGGGCGGCCGAGGATCGTGTGGCCGGGCGGGAAGAAGCTCGCCTTCTGGATTGCGCCGAACATCGAATTCTATGAATTCCTGCCGCCGGGCAATCCGCAGCGTAACCCTTGGCCGAAATCCGTGCCGAATGTGCAGGCCTACAGCCAGCGCGATTTCGGCAATCGGGTCGGGCATTTGCGGCTGATGGAATTGCTCGACCGCTACAATTTGCGCGGCTCGGTCAGCCTGAACGTGGCGCTATGCGATCACCATCCGGAGATCATCGAAGACTGCGTGAAACGGGACTGGGAATTCTTTTCGCACGGGATTTACAATACGCGCTATTCCTATGGCCTGAGCCCGGAGCAGGAACAGAAAGTTCTGGAGGATTCCATTGCCACGGTGGAGCGCGCGACGGGGCAGCGTATCCGTGGCTATCTGGCGCCGGCACTTACGCATACGGAATCCACGCTCGACCTGATTGCCGAAAACGATTTTTGGTATAGTTGCGACCTGTTTCAGGATGACCAGCCCCAACCGCTCAAGACGAAGACAGGCAAACTCGTTTCCATGCCTTATTCGCTCGAGGTCAATGACGTCATTACCTATTCGGTGATGGGCGTCGATCCAGATCGTTACACCGATATGCTCAAGCGGCATTTCGACCGCTTGCTCAAGGAAGGCGAGCGGTCGGGCACGGTCATGTGCATCCCGCTGCATGCCTATCTGGTCAGCCAGCCGCATCGCATTTGGCCCTTTGAGGAGGCGCTCAAGCACATCTGCGCGCATGGCGATGACGTCTGGTTTGCGACGGGACGCGAGATAGCCAAGCACTTTATCGACCATTACTGGGATCAGAGTGTCGCCGATATTACAGCGCGCGGTGTAGCAAGCGGCGGCACGGGCTTTGCGGCGTGATGGAGGAAAGCTACCTCACATATCCCAAGCGCAGCTATGGTCAGGATCATGCCTTTTATGATTGGCGCATGTCGCAGGATCGTCCGCGGCTGGAATGGAGTGGCGGGGCGAAAGTCGCGTTGAGCTTTGTCGTGCCGCTCGAATTCTTTCCGCTAAACCCGTCCGATGTGCCGTTTAAGGCGCCGGGCGCAATGGCGACGCCATATCCCGATCTGCGCCACTTTACAGTGCGCGACTATGGCAACCGCGTGGGAGTTTACCGTGTTCTGGAAGCGCTGGGCGAAACCAGGGCCGGGTTTGCCGTGCAGGCCGAGGTGGCCGAGCGCTATCCTCCGCTGATGGAATATCTGTCCGGGCATGAGGTCATCGCGCATGGGGTGTCCACGGATCACATCCACCATGAAGGCTTGAGCGAGGCGGAAGAGGATGCCCTGATCGCGCGGACGCTGGATGCCCTGCCCCCGGTGTCGGGATGGTTGAGTCCCGCGCGAAATCAGTCCTCGCGCACACTGGCGCGTTTGGGTGCGGCGGGACTGAATTATTGTCTGGACTGGGAGCCGGACAGCGTACCGGTCGCAACCACGGCGGGGGTGACGCTGGTGCCAAACACCTATGAGCTGTCGGACTTCACCCTGTTGCATGTGCGGCGACAGACGGAAGAAAGCTGGATGCGCCAGATTCTGGAGGCCGTGGACTTCATGACGACGGAATATGACCGGTTTGGCGGGCAGTCGCTGTGTGTAACGTTAACGCCCTATGTGATCGGGCAGCCCTTCCGCATAGCCATGCTGGAAACACTGCTGGGTAAGCTGAGCGCACGGGCGGATGTTGCCATTCTGAGCCCCAGCGAGACGGCCAGACAATTTGCGAGTCAGATATGAGCCTTCCACTTTTGGGCATAACGGTGATCGAGTTTTCGCACATGGTCATGGGGCCGGCGGCGGGATTGATGTTGGCCGATCTGGGCGCGGACGTAATCAAGGTCGAGCCGCTGGGCGGGGATAAGACGCGGCGACTGCGCGGGGCGGGCGCGGGTTATTTTCCGATGTATAACCGCAACAAACGCTCCATCTGCGTGGACCTGAAGTCGGAGGCGGGGAAAGCCGCCGTGCTGGAATTAATCAAGGGTGCGGATGTATTCATCGAGAACTTCCGGCCCGGGGCGCTGGACAAGCTGGGGTTTGGTTACGAGGCGCTGTCGAAATTGAACCCGAAGCTGGTCTATTGCTCGGAGAAGGGCTTTCTCGACGGGCCGTACAGTCACCGGACGGCGCTCGACGAGGTGACGCAGATGATGGGCGGGCTCGCCTATATGACGGGGCCTCCGGGGCGACCCTTACGGGCAGGGACGTCGGTTATCGATGTGACGGGCGGCATGTTCGGTGCGATGGGTGTGATGGCGGCGCTGCACCAGCGTCATGCGACGGGTATGGGCCAGCATATCTCGGCGGCATTGTTCGAGACGACGGTGTTCCTGGTTGGTCAGCACATGGCACAAAAAGCCGTAACGGGTGAGGCCGCCGCACCCATGCCCGCGCGCGTGTCGAGCTGGGCGATCTATCAATTGTTCGAGACGTCCGATGACGAGCAGGTCTTTGTCGGCGTGGTCAGTGACGGGCAGTGGAAGACGCTGTGCGAGGCCTTCGAGTTGCAGCATTTGCTGGAAGATCCGGAGCTCAGGGAAAACCGGGATCGGGTCATCCACAAGGAGAAATTCCTGCCGCAGGTCGAGGCGGCGTTCCGGGCGCTGACCAAGGTGGAGCTGATGGAAAAGATCGAGCATCTGGGCCTGCCGTTTGCGCCGATCGGGCGGCCCGAAGACATGTTCGACGATCCGCATCTGAATGCGGGGGGCGGCCTTTTGGAGATGGAAATGGAAGACGGCGTGCGAACCAAGCTGCCCGCCCTTCCGATCAGCCTGAATGGTGCGCGACCGGAACTGCGGCGCGATCCGCCCAAAGCGGGCGAGCACACGGAAGAGGTGCTGCGCGAAGCGGGTGTCGATGTGGCCGGGCTGAAAGCGATAGGCGCAATCTAGGCGAGATATTTCCAAGCGTTGGTCGCGCGGTCGCGGTCAAACCAGGCGTTGATGGTGGAGCTGTGGCGTTGGGTCAGGGCGATGGCGTCCAGACCCTCAACCAGCATGGCCTTGTCGCCATCGGCGATCTGAAAACCGTGATTGTTGACGGTCTGATTGGGCAGATCCACGTTGAGGGTTTTGGGCAGGCCGTCGATGACTTTGCGCGCAAGGGTAATCGGCAGCACGCCGTTGCGAATGCAGTTATTGTAGAAAATCTCGCCAAAGCTTTCGGCGATGACCACGCGGATGCCGTAATCCACAAGTGCCCAGACGGCGTGTTCGCGCGAGCTGCCGCAGCCAAAGTTACGGCCCGCGATCAGGATGGTCGTATCTTCATTGCCTGGCTGGTTGAGGACGAACTCGGGGTTCGGCACGCGCTCCCCCGTATAACGCTGGGCCGCAAACAGCCCTGCGCCGAGGCCGTACTTGGAGACCGTTTTCATTTCCCGCGACGGGATGATCTGATCGGTGTCGATATTGTCGGCGTGAAGGCGTGCGGCAGTGCCGGAATGCGTGAGGAAGGGTGTCATGGGAGGCTTGATGGATCGGTGATGCGGCCCGTGACGGCGCTGGCCGCGACCACGGCGGGGCTGGCGAGATGGGTGCGCACGCCGGGGCCTTGGCGGTTCTTGAAGTTGCGGTTGGTGGAGCTGATGACGCGCGAGCCGGGCGCGAAGGTGTCCCCCCCTGCATAGAAGCAAAGCGCGCAGCCCGATCGGTTCCACGTGAAACCTGCGGCGCGGAAGACGTCGTCGAGACCTTCGGCTTCGGCGGCGCGGCGCACAGTCATACTGCCGGGCACGACAATGGCCTGCACGCCCGGAGCGACGCGGCGACCGCGCAGGATGTCGGCTGCGGCGCGGAGGTCAGTGATGCGGGCATTGGTGCAGGAGCCGAGGAACGCGCCGTCGATTGTGAGTTCGGCCAGTGCTTCGCCACCGGAGAGCCCGGTATAATCCGCGATGTCTGCATTCAACTGCTCTGGCACTCTGCCATCCACGGGAGCGGAATGCGCAGGCGAAATGCCCCAGCTGACATAGGGGCGGATGGTGGAAACGTCGAAGCTGTGTTCGTGATCGAAGGTCGCATCGGGGTCGGATTTCAGCGTGGCCCAGTATCGGGTGGCGGCGTCCCATGCCTCGCCTTTCGGGGCGTAGCGGCGACCGTCGAGATACTCTTCGGTCATTTTGTCGGGCGCGATCACCGCCGTGAAGGCGGCAAATTCCACGGCCATATTGCAGAGAGTGAGCCGCGCTTCGATGTCCATGGCGCGCACGGCCTCGCCCGCGAATTCGACGGCGCAGCGCTTGGCCCCGTCCGCGCCGAGCGTCGCGATGATATGGAGGATGACGTCCTTGGCACTGACGCCACTGGAGAGCGCACCGTCGAGGGTGATGCGCATTTGGGGTGGGCGTTTGACGCGGAGCGTGCCCGTGACCATGGCGTGTTCGGCGTCCGTGGAGCCAATGCCCCAGGCGAGCGCGCCGAGAGCGCCCTGGCTGCAGGTATGACTGTCGGGGCAGACGAGGCTGAGGCCCGGCTGTGCGATGCCGAGTTCGGGCGAGATGACGTGGACAATGCCCTGGTCTTCGGAAAGGACATCAATGAGGTTGATGCCCGCGCGCTGCGCGGCGTTGCGGGTCGCCGTGATGAAGACATCGCCGCCGGGGGAGCGGGCGTCGTTCGCGCCGCGGTCTTCATCCGTGCTGACGATGTGGTCCATGGTGACGAAGACAGCGTCCGGCGTGCGCGGTGTGCGGTTCGCGGCGAACATGGACTCGAGCGCGACACTGCCCGTGCGTTCGTGGAGGAAGACACGGTCGATGGCGACGAGGTCTTCGCCGCTGTCGAGGGTCTTGACGCGGTGCGCCTCCCATAATTTGTCGAAAAGCGTACTCATGCCCGAAAAGGTAAGGCCGCCGCCAAGGGAAAGCGACGGCCTATCTCAGATGAAGCTGTATCCGGCCTAGAAATTGAAGCCGAGATCGATGCCGTAAGTCCCGGGCTGCGATGCATAGACGGCATTCGCATTGCCCGTGGCGACGCGGTAATATTCCTCATCGAAGATATTGCGGGCCCAAAGCGCGACGTTCCAGAAGCTGTCATCGGGCGTGAAGCCGATACGGGCATTTGCGAGCGTCGGGATGTTGGAGTCCGCATTGAAGGGGCTGTTCGCGACGAGGCTGAAGCTGTCATCCTCGAATGCGACATTGCCGGAGAAGGTGACGTCGCCAGGAAGGTCTTCGGGCGACCAGGTGTAGCGCGCGGCGATATTGCCTTTCCAGTCGGGCGCGTTCTTGAGCTCGAGCCCGAGCGCGCAGTCGACGAGATCCTGACCCGGAGTGCAGCCCGCGCCGTTATTCGTAAGACCACCTGCTTGAGACAGTGTCACGGCTTGGTATTCTCCGTCGAGCAGGCCGAGATTGGCGGAGAGTTCGAAGTCCGGCGTCGGCGCGAAGGTGAATTCGAATTCGGCACCGCGGATTTGCGTCTCGTCCACATTGAAGCGCGTAAAGCCGAGACCGGGAACGCTGGCTGCGATCTGGAGGTCGTCATACTGGTTGTCGAAAACAGTAGCGGATATGCGCATGCGGTCATCGAAGAATTGGCTGCGCACGCCGAATTCGAGCGTGGCGACTTCTTCCTCGCTGACGGGCAGGAAGCAGGCCGTTGGGCTGAAGCAATCGGGTGAGAAGCCCGCGCCCTTGAAGCCCGTCGTATAGGAACCATAAATCAGGGTGCTCTCATTTGCAGCCCAATCGAGCTTGGCGGTATAGGAGATGTTGTCCGAGTCCTGCTCGGTATCCACGCCAAGCCCGGAAGCGAGGTTGGTGCCCGCGAAGTCGCGGCTCTCATCCGTGTAGCGGAGGCCGCCGGTAAAGGTGAAATCGTCGACCTCGACATAGCCCTGGCCGAAGACGGCGATGCTTTCGACATCGGTGGTGACGTTGAAAGGAAAGACGAAGATGGAGTCGAAGACGAGGTCTTCGGTGAAGTAGAAGCCACCGACGATGAAGTTGAACATCCCGTCATAGTTCGAGGCCAGTGTCAGCTCCTGGCTGAATTGGTCCTGGTCGGTCTGCTGGGCAAAGGGGAAGCCGATATGCGCGGAGAGGTCATCTTCGAGGGCGCGGTAAGCGGTGATGGATTGCACATCGAAACCTCCGACCTTGCCGGAGATCGTTCCGGAATAGCCCTCGCTTTTCGTCTCGTTGGAAAAACCGCCGAAGCAGCCGACCGGGCGGGTGAACTGGAACGGGCCGGCGGGCGCGCCGAGGTCGGGCGTGACTGTGGCGCAGCTGGTGCCGACGGTTGGCTCGACGGTGAAGAGATTGCCGTCGGCATCGATTTCATCGGCCACGGTGGAGGGAATGGGATCCGAGTCGTCATCGGTGAAGTCCGCGATGAGGGTGACATTCCAGTCCGGGTTGAAGTCGTGGCTGATCATGCCGCGGACGCTGACCGTGTTGACGGCGCCCACGCCTTCGAAACTTTGCGCGGCGAGTGCGCCATTCGGGTTGATGTCGAAGAAGCCGTCACGCTCCTTGAACAGGCCTGACACCCGGATGGCCGTCGAGTCCGCGACGGGAATGTTGACCGTGCCCTTGGCCTCGAAGCGCTCGTAATTGCCATAGGTCAGGCGGCCATCGGCGGAAAACGCCTCCGCGTCGGGTTTTTTGGACGTGATCTTAATGGCACCGCCATTGGAGTTCCGGCCATAGAGCGTGCCTTGCGGGCCGCGCAGGACTTCGACCTGTTCGAGATCGACGAGGTCAAACAGCGCGCCAACAGCCCGACTTATATAGACGCCATCGATATAGGTGCCGACGGCAGGTTCGACCGCGCCTCGGGATTCATCTTCGCCGACACCGCGCAGGAAGATGCGCGCCGCATTGGCCGTGCCGGTATTCGTGCCGATATTAAGGTTCGGGACAAAGGCCTGCAGATCGAGAGTTTCCTGTATTTGCTGGGTCTCGAGCGCGTCAGCATCGAGCACGGTCAGCGCGACCGGAACGTCGAGAATGCTTTCGGCCTGTCGCTGGGCGGTGACGACGATCTCGTCGATCTGGGCACTGGCAATCTGTGGGGAGGTGGCGAGGGCGGCAGCGCCAAGCAGTAGCGCCAGGCGTGTCGGTGTCAGCCCGTGTGTGAATGAGGTCATGATAATCTCCCTAATTGATTGACCGGACATACGCCCGGATCCCCGCGGAGGCAGTACTCCACCTCTCTTGGCATCCGGTTTGGTGGCGTGAAGCGGACTCGACTTTGACGTGACGCAAATCGGGGACAACAAGAATTCGCCAATCGGGGCCATGGACGATAATGGTTTTCTGAAACACCCGCAGGATATGTCATCGCAGGATATGTCATCGCAGGATATGTCATCCCAGAATATGTCTGCGCGCTTTCACGCGGCCATGCCGGCCATGGTGTCGCATGCTGGCATTTGGGAAGGCACATATCGCCATCTCGACGCGGATGGGCAGATCACCGAGACGTTAACAACGCGGGTGCGGTGCGAATTTCCGACGGATGGGCCTTATGTCTATATCCAACACAATCATTTCACCGGTGAGGACGGACGCGAGTTCACGGCCACCCTGCCAGGGGTATTCCGCGACGGGCGGCTGTGGTGGGACACGGAGACGTTTTCGGGATCGTGCTGGCAGACTCTGGACGGATTCATCTTGCTCAATCTCGACCGTAAGGACGAGCCGGGAGTAAGCTTTCACGAGATCATCATGATGGCGGGTGGGCATACCGGCCTCGGCGCGCACCGTGCGCGCACCTGGCACTGGTTCCGCGATGGCAAGCTGTTTCGCCGCACGCTTTGCGACGAAATCAAGACCGCCCTTTGAGGTCCCGCAAGGCCGCGCGCAAGAACCGGGTTAGGAGACCGCATGACAAAATCCTTTAGCGCTACCGATATCGCCGCCCTGCAGCAGGCCGTGGGCATGGGAAATGTCGCGACCGATGAGGAGAAGCGGCGCTATTTCAGTCAGGATATCTGGGCCGTGGGCGAGACGGCAAATGCAGTGATTTCGCCCGACAGCACCGATGCGCTGGCCGAGGCCGTTCGCGTGGCCCATCGCGCGGGCGTGAAGCTGAACCCGCGGGGCGGCGGCATGTCCTATACCAAGGGCTATACACCCGACCGTGAGGGCGTGGCGGTACTGGATCTGTCGCGCATGGACAGGATCGTCGAGATCAATGCCGAGGATATGTATGTCACCGTGCAGGCGGGCTGTACCTGGAAAACGCTTTATGACGCGCTGGCACCAAAAGGTCTGCGCACTCCGTTCTGGGGGCCGTTATCGGGCATCAGCTCCACGATTGGCGGTGGCATGAGTCAAAACAATGCCTTTTTCGGCGCGGGTACGCATGGGCCGTCCACCAATAGCTGCACGGGGCTGACCGTGGTGTTGGCCGATGGCACGGTGGTGCGGACGGGCACTGGCGGAAACCGCTCTTCCAGTGGCGAGGGGGGCAAGGGAGGCAAGCCGTTCTTTCGCCAATACGGGCCCGACCTGACCGGGCTGTTCCTGTCGGATGCAGGGGCGCTGGGCTACAAAGCCGAAATTACCCTGCGCCTGATCCCGCTGCCTGCGGCGGAGGATTGGGGCAGTGTGAACTATGACGATCGCGATGGCTGGGCGCAGGCGGTGGCGGAAATGGGGCGGCTGGGTCTGGCTTGCGAATTGTTCGGGTTCGATCCGAACCTGCAGCAAGTGCGCATGAAGCGCGCAGGCCTTATGGCGGATGTGAGCGCGCTGAAAAATGTCGTGACGGGGCAAAAGGGCGGCCTGCTGAAAGGTTTGAAGGAAGGCGCGAAGGTCGCCTTGGCCGGGCGCAGCTATATGGACGATGTCGCCTATTCCATTCACTGGGTGGTGGAAGGGCATTCGAGCGCCGAAGTCGCCGCGAAGATGGAGACGTTGCACGGTATTGCCAAGGCGCGGGGCGGTACGGTCATCGAGAATTCCATTCCGAAAATCATGCGGGCCAATCCGTTCGGGCCATTGAACAATATCCTGGGCCCCCAAGGTGAGCGCTGGGTGCCGATCCACGGGATCGTGCCGATGGGCGACGGGGTGGCATGTCTGCGAGAAATCGAAGCCATGTTTGCGGAGCTGCAGGACGATTTCGACCGCCACGAGGTAACGTCGGGCTATCTGCTGACGACTCTGTCCACCAATGGCTATCTGATCGAGCCGGTCTTTATCTGGCCCGAAGAAATCCATCCCATCCACGAGAGCACGGTGGAACCGTCCACGCTGAAACGTATAAAGCGGTTCGAGAAGAACGACGCCGCGACGGGGCTGGTCAAGCTGGCGCGCCAGAACATACTGGACATATTTTCAAGATACGGTGCAGGTCATTTTCAGATCGGGCGCACTTATCCCTATGCCGAAGAGCGGGCGGGCCCGAATTTCGAATTATTGAAAACCATAAAGGCGGCGCTTGATCCGCAAGGAATGGTCAATCCGGGCGCGCTTGGCCTTGTGTCGAATCTGAAACAAGGCGAGCGCAAATAAATGCACCTGATCCGCTGTGCGACGATTGGCGTGGAAAGTCTCGACCGGGCGATAGAGAATTACGCGAAATGGCTGGATTATGCCGCGGTCGAGTCAGGGGCAGTATCGACCGCGTTAGCCGAGAGTTGGCAGGCCCCGGCCTGCGCGGGCGCGCGCTTTGCCGTGATGCAGCCGGCGTCCGGCGCGGCGTGTTATCTGCGCTTTGTCGAACAGCCGGCCCATCCGAAGTACCGACCCTTGCAGACATTTGGCTGGGCGGCAGTGGAGCTGTGCGTCACGGATACCGATGCGGTAGCCGCGCGCATGGCGAACAGCCCGTTCGAGATTATCGGCCCGCCCAAGGCACTGGACGGGATGGACACCATCTACCCCATGCAGGTGCGTGGACCGGATGGGGAGATTGTCTACCTGACACAGATCAGGCAGCAGTCGGAGGGCTACCGCCTGCAGGCGGCGCGTACGCTAATTGATCAGATTTTCATCCTGGTTCTGGCTTGCCGCGATCTGGAGGTCACGGGGCGATGGCTGGAGACGACCTTGGCGTGGGCCAAAGGCGCGACGTTCGAGATTGACTATACAATGATTAATAAGAGCTTTGACCTGACGCCCGGTACCAAGCATCCGCTGGCGACGATTCGGCATGGCGATGACGTGTTCATGGAGATCGACACCTATCCCGGCGCGGCCACGCTACGCGCGGGCCACAAAGGGTGGCTGCCGCCGGGGATCGCTATGGCGAGCTTTATTGTGCCGGAATTGCCTGATGCGGAGTGGCTCAGCGCGCCGACAAAGTGCGACGGCGAGATATATAAAGGCGCGCGGGCGGGCGTGCTGCACGGCCCGGACGGGGCGCTGTTCGAGATTATGGAGGCTGTATGAAACAGGTCGTTTTGAAACACGCATTGAACGACGCACCAAAGGCGTCGGATTTTGAGATGATTGATGCGGAAAGCCCGGCCCTACCCGAAGGCGGGGTGCTGGTGGAACCGCGTTTTATTTCTCTGGATCCCTATATTGGCACGCGGCTGCGCGGCAATCACATGGGCGAGACTGCGCCGGAGCCGGGTGTCGGAATAATTCCTGGAGCTGTGGTGGGCGAGGTTGTGGCAAGCGATAGCGACCGCGCACCCAAGGGCACAATGGTGCACGCCATGGAGGGCGGCTGGGCAGAGACTGTGGCGCTGGGCGGGAGCGAGTTCACGGTCGTAGACGACAACGCCGCGCCGCTGTCGGCTTATGCGGGTGTGTTGGGCATGCCGGGGCTGACCGCCTGGGCCGGCGTGACGCAATTGGCACGGGTAAATGAGGGCGAGACCTTTCTGGTGAACGCGGCGGCGGGGCCCGTAGGTGGCACGGCCGGGCAGATCGCGCGGATGCGGGGGGCCGAGACGGTGATCGGCATTGCGGGCGGGCCCGAAAAGTGCGCGCTGGTGGAGACGGAATACGGGTTTGATGCCTGTGTGGATTACAAGCGCGATGACTGGCAGGCGCGTATCAAACAGGCCGCGCCGGATGGGATCAACGTGCATTTCGAGAATGTGGGGTCGGATTATCTGGCGTTCGCGATTTCGGTCATGCAGCTTTATGGGCGCGCGGTATTGTGCGGGCTGGCGGGACATTACCATGCGGACGGGCCGCCGGCGCAGGTCGCGATCGGGCCGGTCATCGGCAAGCGCGCGACTTTGCACGGGCTGGTGGTCTATGACTTCTATGCGCGCTGGGATGAATTTCGGGCCGAGGTCGCGCCCTGGGTGGCAGACGGGAAGATCACCATTCGCGAAGACCGGGCGGAGGGACTGGCGGAAGCCCCCGCGCTGATGGAGCGTTTGGTGGCAGGCAGGAATGTCGGTAAGGCCGTGGTCGCCCTGTGACGGGCATGTCGGGCAGTGGGTCGCACCACAGCTGGCGCGGGCGCATTGCCTATACGTCGCGCCAGCCCGGGCGCCTGGGCGCAAATCGCGGGCGGGAGATGTTCACGCTGACCGAACAAGCGGACGGCGTGTCCGTGCTGCACGCCCACACAGAGATCGACGACGCGCCGGATGTCCTGCGCGATGTTGTGGCGAGTTTTCACACGGAGAGCTTGGCCCCGATTGACGGATTTTCGCGCCTGTCCGTGGGCGGGGTCTATGAGGGCCATGGCGCGTTTCGGTTTACCGATAATGCGGTGAGCTTTACCGGTGACAACCGGGGGCAGGGCGTGACCGCGACGACACTGGACCTGGATGCGCCGACGCCGTGGTTCGGTCATCACGCGATCATCAATGACGGGTTTTTAGGGCGACTGTTCCCACAGGACGCGGCACCTGGAAAAATCAGACTGGAGCGCGCGATCATGAGTTCGCCCGATCACCGCGGCGCGACCGGGCCGGAGGTGTTTCCACTGTCATTCGGCTTGGTCTATGTCGGCAAGGAGACAGTGAGTGTGGGCGCGGGCGAGTTTGCCGCCCGCAAGTTTCAGATTGTGGATACTGCAGATGGCCTGCCAGAAGAGCATCCGCCTTATGAGATGTGGTGCTCTGATGACGCCCAGGGGTTTTTCCTCAAGGGCGGCGTAGGCGGCTATATGCAGACCCATTACGAATTGGTCGAGCTGGAGCGCCTGTCATGATCACGCTTTATTCGGTGCTGGTGTTTTTCCACATCCTGCTGTTCGTGTTCTGGCTGGGTGCGGATCTGGGCGTTGCGGTGCTGGGCGGGCAGTTCCGCAAGCGGGCCTATTCGCTGGCCGAGCGGGTGACGATACTGAAGATATTGGTGATGGTCGATATGGTGCCGCGCACGGCGTGGGCGCTGATGATCGCCTCCACGATCAGCCTGTTGGCAGTGGGTGGCTATTGGGAGCTGCCGGCATGGGCGGTCGTGCTGGCATGGGCGGTGAGCCTGGGTTGGGTGGCGCTGGTCTGGCGCATCCACGGATTGGGGCAGGACCCGAAGGCGAAACCGCTCAAGACGGTGGAGAGTGTGCTGAAGTGGGTCTTGGCGGCGTTCTATCTGGGCCTCGGTATCGTCTCGCTTACTACCGATGCACCGCTGGAGCCGAACTGGCTGGCGACGAAAGCCGTCCTCTTCGGGCTGATCTTTGTGGCCGCCATCATGATCGATGTGATGTTTAAGCCCGTCGGGCCGATGCTCGTCAGGCTATTGGAGGAAGGCAGTTCGGATGCGACCGAAATCCCGCTGCTCGCGACCATGAACCGGTCGCGTTTCTGGGTGCGGGTGACCTATTTGCTTTTGGTGGTGGTCGCGTTCACCGGCACGACTAAATTTTTCTGAAAGCTCAATTCGCGTTATAGCTATCGCGGTCGAGGACTTTATTCAATTCTATGAAATAGCCGTCACGGTCGAAGAGATAGCAAGTGCGTACCACAATGTCGTCGCCGCCAGCGCGCCCGGGATAGGTGGTGTTGGACGCCTCGGTCGTCATATTAATACCGGGCAGGGATTTCGCGGCGGCACAATGTTCGTCCACTTTTTCGGTATTGAAGACCAAAATGGCATCGCCAATGCCCATGCGCGTGCGCGGTTTGGGTGCTGTGATGGGCGGGTCGAGCCATTCGAGCATGCCGATCCAGCCGACCCAGCTGTCATTGGAGCTGAGCAGGACGAGGCGTGCTTTCGCGCCGGGTTCGCCTGCAGGCAGGGCCACGCAGCTCATGGTGACTTCGGTATCGTAATTGACCTCGAATTCCAGCACGTCGCGGTAAAACTTGAGCGATTCGTCTATGGAGTCCACGATCAGCGAGACGCGGCGGAGATCGGTGGGAAAGGCCTGCGTCGTCGCATCCGGAGCGAGGACATTGGTGGTCTTGGCTATCGATGAAGTTTCCGGGGGCGTCTGACATGCCACGAGCATGAGTGTAAAAACTGCAAGCAGGATGCGTGTCATGGGGGCCCTCGAAGATATGGACCCGCTGCAGGGACTGCGGCGGGTCACAGGGTTTAGGTCACGGGTTGATCTAGAAGTCGTAGATCATGCGGGCACCGAACTGGGCACCGCGGCGCAGGAAGGCGACATTCGAGCCACGCCCGAAGAAGCCGAAATCGCGCAAATTGACATAACGGAACGTGCCGCCCGGTGCGTCTTCGTCCGTGAGGTTCTGGGCGAAGACCGAGAAGTCCCAATTGTCCGCGCGCAGACCCGCACGGGCGTTAATGACAAGGGCGTCGGGGGTCTCGACGATATTCTGCAACGCGGCGAAGCGACCGGAATTGTAGATGCCGTCACCGCGAATGTAGAAGTCGCCGCCGCCGAGGGTTTCGGTCGGGATAGTAGCTTCGGCAGACAGTGTCGCGGAGTGCTTGGACACGCGTGGCGTGTCAAAGCCGACAATCGTGTCGGACGGGAAGAAGCCGCCTTGGGTCGGGTCTGTGCCTTCGGTGACGTTCGTATCCGTGAAGGCGTAGGTGCCGCGCAAGTAGAAGTTATCGCTGAAATCATAGCGGGCATCGAGTTCAAGGCCGAAGATGTCGGTCTCGCCGATATTATCGACAACCGTGATCTGCAACTGATCGGGCTGGCCGGCGTTGAAGATGGCGAGTTGCGAAAGTTGGCCGTTCGTCACTTGCTGATAATAACCGGCGACGGTGGCCGTCAGGTTGTCGAAAGCCCGGGTCTTGGCGCCCAGTTCATAGGACCAGACGGTTTCTTCCTCGAAGGTGTCCTGTGGTGCAACGGCGCGGATATCATTGAAACCACCACGCTTGTTACCGCGAGCCGCAACACCGTAGAGAAGCGTGTCCGGCGTCATTTGATAATCCACTGTCACGCGGGGCGAGAAGTCCGAAAATTTCGCTTTGCGGTCAAGGCCGAAATTGGGATCGATATCCGTGCCGACCTGGACGACTTCTTCCCAGTAATAGCGGCCTTCGAGACCGATCGAGAGTTGATCGGTGAAGTCATAACCGACACGGGCAAAGACCGCGGTTTCTTCTTCCTGCTCGCCGGCGTCGGCGGTGAAGAGCACTTCGTCGATATCGCGATCCGTATTGCTCTGTCTGTTGTTGTAATAGATTGCGCCGACCAGCCAGTCGAGCCGGCCATCCGTCGGGGAGGCCAAACGGACTTCCTGATAGACATCGCTACGATTACCCTTGTCCTCGGATGCCCAGACAAGAGCTGGGCCGAAGGGGCCGAAAGCGGCCGAAGCTACAACGTCGGAGTAAGATTCATTGGTCGAGAAATCGAGTTTCTCTTCGGTGAAGCCGGTCAGCGATGTCAGCGTGTAGCCGCTATCGGTGGTGTAGTTCATCACACCGCCAATGCGAAGGATTTCACGATCGAGACCCGCGTCAAAGTCGTACGCGCCGGTGATGGGGCCCGCCGCCGTGTTGAAGGTCGTGCCACGCGCAAAGCCTGTGGTGATGTTGACCTGATCCGGAGCCTGAATGGTGCCGCAAAAAGCCTGACGGGTGATGTCCGGACAGTTGGGGTTGTTGGATACACCGTTTTCCCGGGCATTGAACGGGCCTTCGATGAGCTGGCCTGCGAATTGCCCGTCACGGTCTTGCGTGAAGTTGACACTGAGTGTGGCATCGAAATTGTCCGTCGGCTCAAAGCGGAGCTTGCCATAAGCAGCTGTCGTCTGCTCTTCGCCGACATCGCGAGAGCCTTGGAACTGGGCGACATTGTCAAAGCTGCCGCCATATTGGCTGTAGCGTCCGCCAAGCGTGTATTTGACGGTTCCCGATGCGTTGAGCGGGCCGTCTATATAGCCGGACACGACATATTCGTCGTCTGTGGCTGCGGAGATGTTGAGCTTTCCGCCCGTCTCGTCACCCGGTGTCTTGGTGATGTAATTGATCACGCCGCCATAGGTGGAGCGGCCATAGAGCGCGGATTGCGGGCCCTTGAGAACCTCGATGCGTTCGACATTGTCGACAATGGAAGAAGTGATGCCGCGTCGGATATAGACCCCGTCGATGAAGACGGAAACGGGCTGGGGTGTCTCGGCGCGTAGGTTGGACAGGCCACGAATGACGGGACGTTCGGCATTGCGTCCGAAATCGCCATTGAGTTGCAGGCCCGGCGTAAAGTCGGCGACTTCACGAAGATCGTCGATGCCGAACTCGTCAAGTGTGGCTTCTGAAAAGGCGGTAATCGCGATGGGCGCCTGAAGTGCGGTCTCCGAGACCTTGCGTCCGGTCACGATGATCTCATCATTATTGACCTGGGCCATGGCAGGCATCGCCATCAAGGGCAGGAGCGTAGCGATGGCGGCGGAGTGGAAGAGTCTGGATCGTAGCATTGGGGTCCCCTTTGGCGCATGGCCTGACGGCGCAGCTTTGATGGAAGGCTGCGGCGAGTGGGTATGCGACTTCTTGACATATGTCATTTGACTATAAGTTTGCTGTCGAACTCGGAAGGAATGTGACGTTTGTGCAACAATGCAGATCGCGCTTTTATTGGCTGGTCTGGCGTTGGCTGATCTGGCGTTGGCTGATCTGGCGTTGGCTGATCTGGCGTTGGCTGATCTGGCGTTGGCTGATCTGGCGTTGGCTGATCTGGCGTTGGCTGATCTGGCGTTGGCTGATGCAGTGCTGCCATGCAG
>Ga0115029_1000317_pt1 | contig 51906 bp, 44 predicted proteins | sample SidtaG_3_FD_87297 | JGI IMG/M metagenome (GOLD analysis project Ga0115029, IMG submission 87297) | Marine algal microbial communities from Sidmouth, United Kingdom - Sidmouth_Asex1 metaG | ecosystem: Host-associated > Algae > Red algae > Unclassified | place: Sidmouth, United Kingdom | collected... | reverse complement strand
ATTTTATGGATACCTTGGAACCGGCCCATGCAAACAAAATCGCCATTGGGAAACACTCTTGACCGATGATGAACTTTAAATATGTCCTGATCCTTATAGCCTAGAGAACTTTCAACAGATTTATGAGTATAGCATAATTTTGACTTGTGCGGCGAACAGCTTAAACCGGTCGATGTGGTTGCCCGATATGTATCCGTTTATTATTCCAAAGCTGGTTTTGAAGAAATTAGGTTTTGTGCATGAAGTGCTGCTCGATTTTAGGGAACTGGATTAAGGCTTTCATAGGATTCCTTGACCAGATGCGGAAACTATATTAGTGCAGTACAAAACCAAAGTATTTGCTTTTTTATCATCGTTTGACATTTCTTTCGCACCACTTGCCACTGGTAGATAAGATTAGAGTATCGATTCCGACAAAGCAGCAACGGATAATAATTCTACTCCAATTAGGGCAACTCCCAACGCCAGATTTTATAATACGCGGACCGGGATGTAAACCGCCACCACTTTTTGAACTCCATTTTTCCTTTTTCAAATAATCCAAAACTGTAAATGTAATCGTTAAAAGGTAAACAATTGACAGCCCAATATTAATTAAGTCTGTCTCAACTGCTGCGGACAGAATAATAACAAAATAATCGTCATCATATTTGTTTCATTTTTTCTGGTATTTGCATTTATGCAAAATCTGTAAAAAATTCTATTCATATCTTAAAGTTCCAACTCAACAAAAATCGGAAAATGGTCTGATTCAATGTGTTGCAAGCGTTCCAGTTTTTTCAGTTTGAATTCTTCGGTTACAAAAACATGGTCTAATGGCCATCTCATAAATAGATTCTCTGCATTATAACTGTTAAAAAGACCTCTACCAACTCTAACATCATAGAGAATATTTTCCGTGCCTGTCAATTCGTCAACGTGGGACCAAACTACATCGTTTAAATCTCCAGCTACTAAGGTTGGAAATTTTCTATCCTCAATCAGTCTGCCTAATTTCTTTAAGGCGGATTCCTGTTGCCCCTCGTTATCCGGTAAATCTTTAAAATATGTTGGAGGAACTGGGTGGACCGAATGAAAAGTAAAAGTCCTGCCATTAGGTATTGAAATAGTGCTGACAAAAGATGGCACATTTTCATTGTTTAAATAGTTGACCTGTATATCTTTTATGGGAAACTTACTGTATAAAGTCATACCATATGCCACTTCGTTGAGTGTCTGTTGAGAATAGGGATATTCCTTATCCAAAACAACTAATTGCTCGCCCCACCAATTATTTACCTCCATTGCCAATACCAAATCAGGTTCTCTTTTTTTAACCAAATCAATCAAGGGTTGTGCATTTTTATTGGACATTTTAACATTGGTAATCAATAGACTGAATGTGTTACTGATAACTATTGAATCATTCGCCCGAGGGACTTCTTCGGGTACTAATGTTGTATAGTTTATCAAGTAATAACTATTTATAATTAGTCCAATAAATAAACCAATCAACAATATAGCATCATACCATTTCCATTTTTTCATAACTATCCATAGTACTATAATGCTTAGTATTGTAGCAATAAAAAATTGAATGCGAGGAAAATCCACCATTTTTAAATAACGACTTTCCGTATCTCTAAACACAGACAGCATCGTGCAAACTGATAAGATAACCGCAATCACATAGAGGACTATGTATAATACTTTTTTCAATATTTTTAAAATTTTATATTGCCCACAACCATTTACAACCGCATATTTTCGCTCATGCCCAGCTAATTTATTTTGCTATGCATTAGTTTCCTTACAAGTCAAATATACCATATCCTATTTAATAGAATTCTACACATAATACAATAAATGCCACTAAAAAGTCGGCCCAAAGCCGACTTTTATACTAGTTAATCTAATTCAGTTCTTACTGATCAACTTCGTCCATTGGGGTATAGGTAAATTTCTGTCCACCAATGGATACATCAGCCATTAGTCCGGCTTTTGGCATTGCTATGACCAACACACCGTCGTCATAGTTTAAGTTTTCGGAAACACCTTGTTCTACGGCAGTAGCCGAAACTTCCCCGGAAAAGGTATGCTCATTGCTCTTGAACTCATTGAGCATGTCTTCGGTCTCGAAGAAAATCACTTCGGTAATCGCTTGGCCTCCGATTTGGAAACCTACATCTATCTTTTTTAAATCAGCCATCCCCACGGGGACACCGTTTTCATAAAGTACGCCATTGCCGGCAGCAGCTCCGATGATGAATCCCCCTTCGCCTACATTCGGAAAAATTACATATCCCTCGGCGGAGCCGAAGAATTTATCGAGTCCGTTGTCTTTGGCGAGTATTGTCTCTTTTGCATCTTCGGCATCGGCCATAATCCGTGTTTCATCTGTGTTTTGGGCAAATGCACCTACGGTCAACATAAATGTCAATGCCATTGTAATCAATTTTAATTTTTTCATATTTCGTGTTTTATATTAATAAAATGTTTAAGGAAGCTGCTTAACTACAATAAGTTAGCCATAAATTCCAGTTTAAAAGTATGGGTAAAGTCACAATTACCTTAGCCCAAAAAATAGATTTTTTTGTTGTATTCCTAAAGCGGAAATTTAAGAAAATACTGAAACTGAAATTTGCACCAAATACAGCGTATTTTAGGGCAAAGGAGTTTAATCTTTAGCTGTGATAGGCATATTTTTAAGGATGAACTTCTAAAAATGACAATTATGAGCGATATTAAAAAGACTAGAATGCCAGAACAAGACGATGCCCTTGCAGGTCAATCGGTAACAAAAGAATCTGCCTACCCCGAAAATATTATTAGCCGATCGTATGAAATTGAGGATGCGTATCGCGAACGGTATTATGATTTGACGGATGGCGATGTAAAAGTGGACAAAAATACATTTGGAAAAACCATTGAACGAATTGCGCAACAATGGGGAAAAAGATCCGAAGAAGTTCGTAACGAAATTGAGAACTGATAAATTTCCATCAGCCAGCAATCGTAAGGCCGTTGCCCAGTTGGGTACCGGCTTTTTATGTAAGGGCGATATTTGACCAAGCTATTTGTTAAGTGCAATCTTTAAAATCAACATTCGGATTTTTACAATTAATACTGTTACGTCTCACAAAGTAATTTCATAATTAATAAGTAATTTTGGTTTACGCCCATTGTTAGTGGCGTAGGTACAGAACTTATAGAGAGGGAGTGTGGGGACGCTCCCTTTATCTTTTAAGTACGAAATCTTTAAAATATAGAACACATAATAAGATGAAAATAGCTGTGTATAGCCAATATAAATTTGAAGAGCAATTTATCAAATAAGCGAACTTCGAAGCATATGAACTCTTATTTACGGAGAAGAAACTCTCGGCCAATACTACGGATTTTGCGAAAGGCTGTTATGCCGTACTTCTTTTTTCTACAAATGATGCTTCGAAAAAGGTTCTTGAAAAGTTGAACGATTTAGGCGTATCCTTAAGTTGCGACACGTTTGGTTGTAAGCGAAGATATCGATTTGGAAGCTGTCGAAGAATTGGACATGAATGTAGTCAATGTGCCGAGAGATTCCCCAAATGTTATAGTCTAACAATGCGTAGTTCTGACATTGGCATGATTGTGGAAATTGAGGACCTTTTTGAAAGGTTAGGTAATTATAATTTTAGTTTAGAAGGCCAGTTAGGCACCGGGAATTAACCGAAAGATTTTCGGCATCTGCGGAGTGGGGAATATCTGGAAAGCACTTGCAATTATTGCCAACGGCTATGGGGCCGAAATACGGTTGTTTGATGCCGAGGAAAATCCGAACCAAAACGACAAATCGTTGGCGTATTACACCATAAAGAAAATCTGTTGAAAAAATCGGATATCCTATACTTAAACCTTCCTTAGAATGAAGAGACCGATGGTTTTATTAGCGATAATGAAGTGGCCATCATAAAAAATTCTCATTTCTTATCAACACAGGTCTTGGTGACCTTTTAGATATTAAGGCCGTGCAAAATGCTTTAAAAGACAGAAGAACGGCCGGTTTTGGTATGGATGTCGATAAAAATGAAAGAGGTGTTTTCTGCAAACATATATCCGATGGCGATGACAAAAACGATATGCTAACTTCATTGATCGAAATGGAGAATGTGGGCGTAACCACACATTAAGCACTCTTGACCCATACCGCTTTGACTAATATGATGGAGTCGATATTTAAAAGTATCGCCGCTTTTGAAAAAGGTAAGCAATTGACAAATTTTGTTTTGGAATAGCCTTGACTTAGGTAAACCGAATTAATACCAATTGACAATTCAATTGCCCAAATGTGTTAGAATTTGGCGGTATTCTGTTATATGTTGTTCTATATCTCTTTTTAATTTTGCACCCGATTGGTTCGTCAAAAAGCTTCAATTCACTACCAACCATTTTAACGAAGTTTCCATTTATTAAGAATGTTCGATTCACTTTTAAGTAAGAGTGTACAAGGCCTATGAAAAAAGGAATTTCTCTTTTCTTTAGGGTAGGTGCGTCGGTCGGGTCTATTGTAGTGTTGAGCATGTTAACGGTTAGTGTTCTCCGGCCGATTCCCTATTCCGATTTCTTGAACGTCGGGTGGTTTTCGCAATTTTGATATCTAGTTCCCCATGTAGATTGATGAAGGCGCCCGACTTCTTTATTCCGGTATTACAAAATCTTGAACCCGTATAGGATGTATTTTTGATTTGGCTAAGGCCTTTAAGAGCAAGGTTTTTAATTGATTAAAAAATGAAGGCTTTTTCAAATATTGGGTCGCATTCATATTTAATAGTTTGCCAATATCCCGTTTATGAAATGAGTTAGCATAAATAATGACTGGAATTTTTTGAGATTCGGAGACATCCCGTATATCGGAAAGGCATTCTAAACCGTTCATCAAGTACATATTAAAATTCAAAAAAAAGAACTTTCGGCAAGGTATTATCGGAATGAAGTTCGGCCATCAGTCCAACTCCATTGTCAAATTCGGTCACTTGGGTAAATAAATCGAAAAGGTCGCACCCTCGCCTTGGATACTATCAGCAGTTACGGCCCCGTCGTGGTTGTACATAATTTTTTTCACGATGGCCAACCCAATTCCCGTACCCTCGTACTCCTGTTTGCCATGAAGCCTTTGGAAGACCTCAAAGATTTTATCCTCCATGCCTGACGCAAAACCGATACCATTGTCTTTTACAGATATTTTATGGTACTTATTGGTAGTGCTCAGTCCTAATTTTTTTAAAGATTTGGTCTTTGCATTTTCACTATGTAATGAGATATTCGGACTTTTATTCTCTGCAGAAAACTTAAGGGCGTTTCCAACGAGATTACTAAAGACTTGTCGCATTTGAAACGGAATGGCATCTACCGTGGGCAAATCCGAAGTACTGATATTAGCCCCTGTACGCTCTATTTGCGAAGACAGATTATCCAAGACTTGTTCCACAATATGGTTCAAGTCGGTAGCTTCTAGCTTTGAACGGTCATCTTCAGTTCTCGAAAATGCCAAAAGGTCATCGATAAGCACGCGCATTCTGCGGGCAGAATCACTTATTTTTTTAAAATACTGTTTGCCCGAATCGGTCAAATCGTCGCTTTCTTCTTCTTCGAACCGTGAGATGAACATCTGTATTTTGCGTAATGGTTCCTGTAGGTCGTGGCTCGAAACGTAGGCAAATGACTCTAGTTCGGCATTGGCCTCTTCCAGTTTCTTGACGGAATGTTTTAATTTATCGTTAGCATTGCGGTGCATTTCAGTACGTTCCTGTACCTGTTTTTCCAATTCCTTTGAAAAGTTAACAAGTTTTTCTTTGGATAAATACTGTTTTGTAACATCAGTAGCCGAAATAAATACGCCCGAGACCGTATCATCGAGTTCAGTCAGTGGTAGATAATCGTAATTTACATAGAACTCACGCTTTTCATGATTATGAAAAACAATGGATTTCGAGTGCTGGTTTCGTATGGGCTTTCCGGTTAGCATAACGCTCTTTATCTCATCGAAATGTAATTGTTCCGCAATTTCAGGAAATACGTCTATTAGTTTTTTTCCCACCACTTCTTCCAGAGATTTTTTCCAAAAGTGATTTAAAATTTTATCGTTTGCCATTTCGATATACAGGTCTTCTCCCCTAAGAATAGCCATTGCTACAGGAGATTGCATTATGAGGTGTCTAAACCGGTTTTCATTTTGGGCCAGTATATTCCGTGCTATAACGTAATCGGTTACCTCATTGGCGACCACCATAACGTCGAGTACGGATTCATCCACATTTTGTAAAGGATGGAAAATCAGGTTGAAATAGGCATCCCGAATTTTGCCTTTTCTATTTAAGGGAACCTTGAACTCATTGTCATAAACAGCTTTTCCCTTCTTTCTTACTTTTTCAAACCAAGGCGCGACGACCTCCTTGACTTCGGGAAGTACATCAAAAAGTGGTTTGCCGATTAAAACTTCGGTCGGTCGTTGTAAGATTTCAGAATAGGCAACATTCGCCATTTCAAAGCGATATTCTTTCCCCGTGAATACGGCAATACCAACGGGGGCATTATGAACAACATTTCGAAAGCGTTGTTCCTCTTTTCGAATTCGGGAGTTGGCTAGACGTAATTTCCGCTCCGAAGCTACCTGCTCTGTTACATCTTGGGTCGTGCCGTTGAAACGATAGCCCACCCCGTTCTCATCGAACGAAGCCTTACCTAGTGAGCGAACTATCCTGACCTGTTCGGACTTTAGATTTTTTAAGGAATAGGTTACATCATACTTACCGTTGTTTGCACCCAGCAATACATTTTTAATGGATTCGGCTACTCGATCGCGGTCTTGCACTATTATAGCTTCGAGAGCTTTGGGAAGTTTAACTTCCTTTCCCGCATCAACGCCCAACCAATCTTTCAAGCGTTCATTTGCCAAAAATTTATTGGTCTTCGGATTATAATCCCAAGTACCTAGCTCTGCGGCGTCAATTGCAAATCTCAATTGTTCTTCACTTTCTTCAAGACGTTGTAAGTTGAGCACGGCATCGGTCGTTTCCGTGCAGGTGGTCAGAATGCCAGCTATTTTTTCGTCCTCGCCCATCAAGGCACTATAACTGAAGGTCCAATAAATATTTTCAATCTGACCGTTACGGTAGAAAGGTATTAACTGATTTTCGCTCCAAGTAGCTTCGCCCGTCTTCCACACGTGACGCAGTAACGGCTCGATGGTGGCCCATATTTCGGGCCACGCCTCGTCCGCTTTTTGACCCAAAATAAAGGGGTGCTTACCTTCTTTGCCCAAACTAGGGCGATAGGCATCGTTGTAAAAACATCTAAAATCTTTTCCCCAAAAAATAAAGTTTGGAAAAGCGGTCTTCAACATGCTACTGATGGAGAACTTTAAGGAGAGCGGCCAATTTTCCGGTTGCCCCAATGGATGGGTATGCCAGTTTTTATCGTTAAGGATTCTGCCCATTTCGCCCCCATTTTGAAGAAACTTGGGAACACTTTTTTCACTCTTCGTAATCATGGGCTTTCTTTTTGGATAAAATCGATTTCCGAACCGATTTCCCCCTGATTTGTGGTTACAGCGGAAATACTGCGCTCTAATATCGATTTTAATAATGAAAAAGAAGAGGGTTTTTGAATAAAAAGAGTTGTCCCGATTTCCCTGAGTGTTTCAGCGGTGTTCGTTGCAAAGGAAGTGGAGTAGACCACAATCGGGATGTCTTCGAACCTTTTATTTTGTCTGATTTTCTGAACGCATTCCACCCCACTTAAAATCGGCATATTCAAATCTATGAAAATGGCATCCGGAATTTTATTGGTATCATTTCCAAGGGATTCCAATAATGCTGAACCACTTGAAAATGCAACGACTTCGACATTGGTATCGACTTCGAACATGGCATCGATAAAAAAATCAAGGTCGTCTTTGTCATCATCGGCAATAAAAATGGTCATGTTGTCGGTGCTGTTAAGTGGGACAATCAGAAGGCACTATAGTGAATTACTAGGCTTTGTTTTCTGAGGTCTGCATTGCTGTTTGAAAATATAGTATGTTGGCCTTGGTCTGTCGCTGGTTTTTGTCCAAACGGTTTCGGGTTTCCCTGTCTATATCGTCGTGTGCGAAGATGGCCGAATAATCATCTTCTTTTTTTCGCTCCGCTTCGATGAGGCAGGCTAAAACGGATTGCATATTATTGGTATCGGGTAGGGGGCTGGTAATCCAGCATATCGCTTCTTGATCTGTTTGGCGGTCACTACTTTCAACGTCGCCGCCCAAATCCGATATAGCTTTTATCAATCGATTTCCTTCTTTTTCAGCTATCTCGGAGAACTCCTTTAATTTCTCTTGAGTAGCATTGTGAGATATAGTGCTTGCCAATTTTCTTAGCACTTCGCGATAGTCCAAGGTGTTCGTCAAAACCTTATTTAATTCGTCAATAATAGTGTTTTTCATCTCTAAAAGTTTTATTTGTTCCCAAATCCAATATATAAATTTTGTTAATCAAGCTACTATTACCCATTAAAGAATCTTAATCCGTTCACTATAAATTGTAACTTCAAACATCGATTGGATAAATGAAGTTATAGAACTATGCTAAGGGTCGGGCGTAACGGCATCCAATATCTCTTGTTCCATGCCATAGTACTTTAGGGCAAATGCAAAGGCAATTACGGATAAAATAATACCAATCATAAAAACGGTATATGTCCACCGTAGCAATTGATATTTTGTTTTAAGCACTTTTCCCAAGTAGTATAAGTCCAAGCTAAGCGAATCATAGATAGTTTGCTTACTTTCGATAATTTCCCGCATTTTTTCTTTAAAGGCCTGTGGCTGCATAGAGTGGAAATTCCCGAAGAACAGATAGTTTTTGTTTTTCTCTTCAATATCGACATCCACGACCTTAGTGTTCTCAATCTTAGGACGGGTCGCCAGAACGGACATTATCATCGAGGCAATACTAAATACCACAAAAATTACGGTAGGATAAATCAAATATGAATTGTTAGGCGACCCTAATTTCGGAATCAGATTGGCTAACAATAGCGATATGATAATTGCATTTACCGATAATAGTATATTCGCCTTCGTATCCGCTATGTCGCTCAACTTGATATGATTGCGAAGTTGTGTACGATAAAGCGATTGTATTGCCCTTTCGGGACTTTCATTTTTCAGTTTTACCTTTAATTTTTCTTTTTGCTTTGTTTTGGCAGCCTTGGCAACCTTACCGATAAGGTCCATGACGTTCTCTTCCTTTTGAGATTGCCAATTTTCCTTGGCGTAATCGGTATAAAAGCGATGTTTGGTTCTAAGGATTTCAATATACTCCTTACGCCAATCTTGAAGTGGCGGAGGGTTTAAGCCAATATTTTGGCGCTCCATTCGGTCGAGTTCCAACAGTTCCAAAAAATCTTCCGATCCGTAGTAAGATGTTCTAATATCTTTGATTATACCCTCACTTTCGTTTTTTGGTTCCGTTGGGCTCCATGCCGCTCCAATTAACGTAATGATTCTTTCGACCGATTTTTCATCTGAATCAATGGACTTCAAAAATTGCTCAGCAAAACTTTTACTCTGTTCGATATGATTCTCATACCCTTCGGTAAAACCTGCATTCAGGAACCAAACAGCAATTAAGATTTCTTCTCGCTCGGTTTCATTTTTTTCTTCAAGAATTTCGTTCGCGCGCGCGAACGTGTTTTTGCTCAGACTGAAGTTATGAAACAGATAATTTTTGCCCATTTGCTCGGATAACAATTGTGCAATGTGCGTTTTGGACTTTTCAAGAATGGTTTTGGTCGTTTTCATTTTCGTATTTTTTTCCAAATGATTTTTGTGCTATTGACAATAGCGAGGGTTACTGCTCCGGCGATGAGTCCGACAACGAACTCCTTCAATATCATAGGAAGATTAGGAATAATATCGTGGAAGAAATGGATATTATGAACGAAAATACCGCCCGATACCAAAAGCAGGGCTAGGGTTCCGATGATAGACAGTCCCTTAATGACATAGGGCAATGCGTTTACCAATAAATGCCCCACTTTGTCGGAGAAACTGTTATCGCGTTCGTTGAGGGCGATGAGCTTGGCTCCGAATTCATCCATTCGTATGATAAGGGCGACAATGCCATAGACACCGACAGTAGCAATGATGGCGATGATGGTCGTAACCATAATCTGTATCCAAATATTTTCCTGAACGACTGTTCCCAATGCGATAATCACAATTTCTATGGATAAAATAAAATCCGTGACGATTGCGGATTTTATCTTTTCCTTTTCCATGGCCAGAATTTCTCCTTCGGATAAATCGCCTGTAACTATCTCATCATCATGATGGGCATGCGGAACCAAAAATTCATAGATTTTTTCGGCACCTTCGAAGGCTAGGTATAATCCGCCAAGCAACAGAATTACCGTTATCGCCACTGGGAGGAAGGCACTCAGCAAAAACGCTACGGGAAGAATAATCAATTTGTTTAGAAAGGAACCTTTGGTAATTGCCCACAATACGGGAATTTTACGTGAAGAAACAAATCCGGAGGATTTCTCGGCGTTCACGGCAAGATCATCGCCCAAGATGCCGGCCGTTTTTTTTACGGCAACCTTGCTCATGGCGGCTACATCGTCCATTAGGGTGGCGATGTCGTCTAACAAAGCAAAGAATCCTGATGCCATTCAGTCGGTTTTAAGTTTCAAGAAAAGAATTACTAAACTAGCTCTTTATTGCAATTCGATCGTTTTGTGGTTCTATACCGATTTTAAGGTTGTAGTTAATCTTCATATAGCTTTAACCTATTTCGCAAGCGGACCACTTCATTGTCCATTTCCGTTACCCTGTCCAAAAGATTAAATATAACCTCGATACCCTCCAGATTAATGTTGAGATCTTGCCGTAAACGAATGATTTTTTCAACTTTCGGAACTATGGAATCTTGAAGAAACTCTTCTTGCTGTAATTGAATCAATCCGAAATCCCGAAGTTCATAAATATACTCATGCGTTACGCCGTGAACCGTGCAAAATTCTCTGACCGATATTGCTGTAGCTGCCATAATTTACTTTTGTAGTTCCCTTAATTTTTGAAAAAGCTCTTTTTGTTCCTTGGAAAGATTTTTAGGGGTCGATATCGAGTAAGTTATATACAGATCACCGAACTGATTTTCCTTTTTATAAATGGGAAACCCTTTGCCATTTAATTTAATCCTACTGCCGTTTTGGGTTTCTGGTTTAACGTTGAGTTTTACCTTGCCATTCATGGTATCAACGGTTATTTCGCCACCCAATACCGCCGTGTATAAATCGATTTCTCGATTGAGGTACAGATTGCCCTTCTCTCTTTTGAATTTGGTGTTATTGTCGATTACAAAGGTAATATACAGGTCGCCTTTCGGGCCACCGTTCGCACCTTCCCCACCGTGTCCGGCAATTTTGATAGTCTGCCCATTTTCGATTCCCGCGGGTATCGTAATACGGATTTTCTTATTGCTTACGGTCAGCTTCTGTTTTTGGGATGTATAAACGTCTTCGAGGTTTAAATGAAGTTCCGCATTAAAATCCTGACCCCTGAATTTAACTTGCCGAGAGCCAAAACCCTCGCGGGATCCACCGAACATCGTCTCGAAAAAATCAGAATAGTCGCCACCACCGAAATCGGCATCGGAGAATCCACCGCTATATTGGCGATCGCCACCGCCTTGATATGCCGACCTTGATTGCTGTGCCCTTTCAAATTCCTCAGCATGCTGCCAGTTTTCGCCGTATTTATCGTATTTCTTCCGATTCTCCGAATTGCTCAAAACCTCATTGGCCTCATTGATTTCCTTAAACCGTTTCTCCGCATCTTTATCTTTCGGGTTAACATCGGGGTGGTATTTTCGAGCCATTTTTCGATAGGCCTTCTTGATTTCCTTATCCGTGGCGGTTTTCGAAATGTCTAAAACTTTATAGTAGTCTATATAGTCCATGAAATCATTGGTATCGGTAAATTGAAAAAGCGCGATGTGCAATCGCGCTATTTTTTGAATGCAGTTGTCACAATTTTAAGCAGTATCACGGGGTTGATGCTTTTCCCTGCGCTGCTTTTCTTGATAATTAATATCCACTCCCTCGCTTTCACGATGGTTAATGGCCTGTTCGCTCAGACTTTGCTTATCTTTTTTTACTTCTTCCTTTTTATCTTTTTTATCGGTCATGACAGTTTTATTTTATCTGTTAACTAACTCGGACTTAATTATTCTGAAATTTGTTTTTTGACTGGAATGAATCAAAAGCTGTCTTAAAAAAAACGATTATACGTTATTTGGAGAAAATACATTGTAGCGGAATGTTCCCTATTTTTGATATTAGTTCCATTTTATTGTGATAGGTCTAGAACAACTCAACAACCTACCCAACTGGTCCGGAACAGAAATCTCCTCCTTTTAGTTTTTTGTATATCCATCGGATAATCAATATTTTTCGAAAGTTATATTACCATAAACTATTACGATACTTAAAATGACGACGAATTTTTTAAAGATGTGGATTTGGGTCTGACCAAGATTCCAAAGCACATCCCTTCAAAATATTTTTATGATAAAAACGGGGATAATCTTTTCATTCAGATAATGAATATGCCCGAATATTTTCTCACAAGGGCGGAGCATGAAATCTTTAGGGAGCGAACCAAGAAAATAATCAAATCACTACGTATTAACAACGAAAACTATTTTGGACTTATTGAGCTTGGTGCGGGCGATGCCACCAAAACAAAGGAATTACTCAAAGTATTGGTATATAAAGGCTTCGACTTCGACTATTTTCCTATAGATATCTCGAAAAATGCCCTTGAACAACTTGTAAAATCTTTAGCCATGGAAATCCCCAAATTGCAAGTTCAAACGAGGCAGGGCGATTATTTTGAAGTGTTGACGGGATTCAAAGAACTGGTTTATCAAAAAATCGTTCTCTTCCTCGGCTCGAATCTGGGAAACCTATCTGACGATAATGCCGCTAGGTTTATCTATCAATTAGGGAGCAACCTGAAGTCCAACGATAGATTACTTTTAGGGGTCGATTTGATTAAACCTACTGAAATCGTACTACCCGCTTATAACGATGCTGCAGGAATTACCAGCCGGTTTAATCTCAATCTTTTAACAAGAATAAATCGGGAGCTCAATGCAGATTTTGATATCGAAAAGTTCCGCCATATTGCACAGAATGATGAAAAAACGGGCTTTGCACGAAGTTTTTTGGAAAGCCTTGCCCATCAACAGGTAACTATCGGAAAATCAAACAACACCTATCACTTCGTGGAAGGAGAATATATTCAAACCGAGATTTCCAGAAAATACAACGATACCATTATCAATTCGATAATTGCGGATACTGATTTTGTTATCGAGACCAAAATCATGGATAGTAAGCACTATTTTGCGAACTATATTTTGAAGAGAGAATGAACAGTGTACAATAAGATGCGATATTCTAAAAACAAAAGAATATCGAAAACATGAAGAGAAACCGAACTAGAAAGCGGATATGGGGTAGTATGCTGAGTTATACCCTACGTTGACGGATGACTACATCAAATAATTAAAATGATTTGGAAATCTGCTTACTCTATTTTCTATGGAAAGTTCTAAGTGTTTCAAAAAATCATTGCATCTGAAATCTGGCTATGCGCTGTTTTTAGATTGATTATTTTTTTTAAATTAAAATGCAATCTCCGTAATTTTATAAATGAAGTGATTTAAACTTTCTGCGTTTAAGCGAAAATTAGCTATTTTTTGTCTGTTTGATGGCTTTTTTGAGTTGCATAGCATCGCTACGGAAGGAAAAAAAGATGAAAAACAGGCGAAAAAGAGAAATTTTTTAGCAAACGGAGAAAGTTTAAATCACTTCAATAGAAATTGACAATTTAAGTGCACAAAATTTAGAATTGTGATAATGGATGCTATTTGTTTTAGGCAAAGAAAATTCCGCAGAGAGACTCTCGGTCAGATGGTGCCGGATTATCTCTAAGCGGAAATCACTCAAAAATTTACTGTCTATTCTGAAGTTCTTAGCTCAAAAAGTTACCAAACTCCCAGCTATTGCGGCACCAGCCGAAAGAACTGCTGTTATGACCAACCACCAAGCGGCCGATGCCGCAGTCTTTCTGGAATGCTCCGCTTGAATTGCAGCTTTTCTTTTAATATTTTCCACCCGTCTATTTAACTCATTTTGTACTTCGGCAAGTTTTGCGGAAGTAGTTTTCTTGGCAGTATCAAATTGCGCTACGATTTTATCAAGATTCTCTTCGGTTACATATTTATTCGAAGTAATTAAAGCCCGTAGTGTGCCGCTATCCGTCCTGCCCAATCGGTCTCGAACGACCGAGAGACTTTGCTTAGGATTATCAAAGATTTTCTGAAAATCGGATTGGAGTGCATCGTACTTAATTTCAGGGCGACCTGTGTTATTCAAAAAGCTTTTAATGCGCTTTTCTGCAACGGCTTTCAAATCTGTATTCGCCCCTTCATTATATGTATCTCGGAGCTTATTGATTTGACCCTCTATTGTATCGGCATAAGTCTGAATTTGCTCTTTTTTTAAGTTTGTATTTTGATTTAGATATTCTACGATGGAATCTTTGTTCAGTTCCGATACGTTATTTTCAAAAGCTGTTTTAATCATGGCCGGATTTTTAAAAATTTCTCCGAGTTTTGTTTGAAGGGAGGATACTGAAAATCCTTCCGAATCCGAACTTCCGAGATATTTTTTAAAATTTTGCATTTGTGTGTCCACCATCTCGCGCTCCGCAGGTGTTAATGTAGAGATGATATTAGCGATACCTTCATAAGGAGTGTTGCCCTCTTTATATTTTTCTTGAACAGTTGATAAAAGTGATTTTAACTGTGCGGCCTTGCCTTGTTTGCCACTATCAGAACTATCACTACTTTCGCTAATCGCTTTCGTTAAAACCTGTTGTATCGCCATCCATTTACCTGCGGTGTTTTTATTTTTCGACTTTTTGGCAATACCTTCCAAATCAGTTCTGAGGTCATCGTAATCTGGAATTTTCTTTTCCACACGTTCGAAGAAATTATTTAGGGTGCTATTGATTTGATCTGTATCAATGGCGCCATCAAATTCGCTTCTAATTTGAGAGACAGTTTGAGAAATTACGCTTTGCATTTTTTTCTGATCGGAAGGTGCAAAAACATCTTTGACCATTCCAGCAGTTGAGCGAAGGCCTGACATAGCTGTATTAATTAATCCGCCAATAACCGTATTGGCGAACTTGAATTCTAAATAGAATAAGATTATAAAAAAAATGCTCCAGACCACAAGGCCTAAAGCTATAGCAGTTCCATCAATATTGAATAGGCTCAACTTAATAGCGATTGCGGTGGCCGCAAATAACGAAATACATGTAGTGATTACACTCCAAAGTCCGAAACCGGTCGTAATCTTGACACCTAAGTTGGTACCGGAATTATAGTCTTGGTCGAATTCATATTCATCGCGTACCTCGTTCTTAGAATCATCGGTATTCAAACGATTTTTAGTATACATCTCGCGTACATCGCCGATGGCCGTAATGCCGATGGCAACAGAGAGCGCTGTTAATATAAGTTGAAATACCAAAGCTAAAAGGACTCCTGCCAGAATAGCTATAAAGAAATTCGGTGTAAATGTGGCATCCACATAATTCAGATCTTGGGCTAGTAGAAGAGTATTGAGAAATTTCATGATTTTAGGTTTTAAATTAAAAATTAGCTACAAGTTGTACGAATTTGGTTAAAAATCTGAAGTTTCATTAATCCTAAAAATCAATTCTTTAACTTTTTCAAAAGGCAAGGTTGTTTTGTGAAAAGTCGTAAAAACATATTGTGGAATACCCATATTGCCGAAGCACCGAAAATAATATTTGCAAATCAATTGAATACAGAAATTGGGCAAATCCATTAGTTTAGGCTGAAGAACTACCATCAATAAATACGAGCACAACACACCATAAAAATCAAAAATTTGCGCCTAATATAATTCTGGTTCTAGTTGGAAGGCGATAAGTCAAAGGTTGTGACAAGCATCCATAAAATCCATCCAAATACTATCGCTATAAGATAATGTGCCAACCACCCGATTAGGTCAAATTTTGGATTTTATATTAATCCGGTCGCAAAATGTCCGTAAGTAATTTGGGTTCACTGAAATTTTTTGGAAAATAGAATTCTTCAAATTTTGCTAAAGATGGTCATTGATGTAGTGCCTATAATGCCCGAAATTAAAATTTTCAAAATTTCTATGAATCTTAAAATTATGATTTAATCCGGTTGGTTGAGAATATAATATTCGGTCATTGCATCATAATATTGATTCTAACAGTATTAATGAAGATTATTTGAATACTATTATCAGTGTCGATAACGTTTAAAATCTAAATAGTGAGTATTTTTAAGGACTAACCGACATTATTCCACAATAAGATGCAAATTTCCGTTGAACGCAAGGATGTTAAATTTATGCCGGATTCGAGTCGTGTATTAGCCCGATTCTTCAATAATGGCGAAGAACGGACAAAAAATCTTGTAGCGCGTGTTCTTTCCTTAGATGAAGAGACTTTAAATCGTGAACTGCAGCACACGCTACGGGAATTTGCGGGACGCCATCGCAATATTTCAAGGATTTTTAAAGACCACTTCAAAAATCATAAGCCTTATCTTAAGCATATTGGAATGGACACTTCCAAGTTTTCTACAGACCAAAAAATGCTGATCGGTTCGTATGCAACTATGGAATATTCGATTGAATCGGCCGCAATGTTCAATCCATCTATGGTCGAGGATTTTGACCAATCTTTTTTGGCCGAAGGTGAAAAGAGAGTAATTATCTCTTTTCGGGCCACGGGAGAAGGCCACCTTTCATCGATTGTTTTCCGCAGGGGGATTTTGGATGCCAATAATGATTTAAAACTACCTACTGTTCGCAATCATATCGATATGCCGAAAATCGGACAAAAAAAATCGTACGATAAAGGCCGCTTTCAACAAAAATTGCGCGAAATGAATATTCTTAAGGAGTACTCCAATGCTATTATGGAACACCTGCCAGACAAATTTGAATACCATCAATTACGGAATTCAGTAGACAAGGTTCTCAAAAGTGGTTTAGGATTAGATAAAAAAATAGCCCTTGAGGAAATGACATGGTTGGTAGATTCTTATTACGACTTGGAATTCAGTGTGGATTCCGATATTTCGGAACGGGTCATTTTTCCAATTTCCCCCTCCGAGAGCCGAGGTATAGAAGATGCCCGTTTTACAAGGTTTAAAGAAGACGACGGGTCGGAGAAGGTCTATGCCACCTACACCGCATACGATGGACATACCATTTTACCAAAATTATTGTCTACCGAAGATTTTATCAATTTTCGGATTATGCCGATGCATGGCAAAGGCGCACAAAACAAAAATTTCGCGCTTTTTCCAAGGAAGATTAACGGTAAATATGCTGTGCTTGCCCGTGTCGATGGCGTAAACAATTATTTGATGTATTCGGATAGACCAACCCTGTGGAACGATCCCATAAAAATTCAAGAACCCAAATATCCTTGGGAGTTTACCCAAATCGGTAATTGCGGGTCCCCACTATGGACAGAAGAAGGTTGGCTTGTGATTACCCATGGTGTTGGCCCTATGCGCCGCTATTGTATCGGTGCTTCGCTGTTCGACCTTGATGACCCTACTAAAGAAATCGGTCGCCTTGTGCAGCCCTTGCTTTCTCCGCTTGAGGAAGAACGTGAAGGCTATGTGCCGAATGTAGTTTATTCTTGTGGTTCGATGATTCATAACGAGAGTCTGATTTTGCCATATGCGGTTTCTGACTATGCTTCTTCCTATGCAACTGTTGAGATGGGGGAGTTGATAAACGCCTTGAGGGCTTAAGTGGTAATTGAATAAACTAACTGTCACTATAGATTTGTTTTTCAAAATGTGAGTTTATGTTATTTAATGTATCTCATAACAGTTTAAAAAGGTTGATATATAATTGACGAATTCTTAATCGTTCACTCGAGATATAGCTAAGACCACCTTAAAAATTGTAAACTATGAAGAAATAGGAAAATTACAGTTATATTTCTGTTGCTATGAACTCTATGATGTAGTTGGTAGTGCGATTTTTATTTTTTTGTCAAAATTGCAACCATGCGTTTAATTCTATCCTCCAATTTTTCGCTAGAGAGCTTTTCCCTACGCATACGGTCTGTTATCAAAGGAAAAGACAACGGGGTCGGTTTGGTACATTGCTTCCAAATAATCGATTGTGAATTGATACGTTCCAAGGAGAGGCGCAGGCGACCTTCTTCCAAATGATGCTCGAAGGTTTCGGTAAAGGCTTGACGATATAATAAATTATCGTCTTCATAATCCCGGAAAACATCGAACAGTAACTGCGAACCACTTTGAAGATGTTTCGTTTTGACGCCCTTTTTAGGGTAACCGGTAAATACAAGGCCACTAATTACAGAAATATTACGGAATGTTCTTCGTGCCATCTCGGTAGCATTCAAACTCCTTTGCAGGTCATCCCTTATAAAATCGGTAGCAAAAAGATTATTGTCAAAAACCTGTTGCATATCCACAGGCCTATCGGAAAGCAGTTCGAAGCCATAATCGTTAAATGCCAATGAAAATGTAATAGGAGATAGTAAGCTTACCCTATAAGCAAGCAAGCTGCCCATAGCTTCATGAACGAATCTACCCTCGAATGGATAAAAAACATTGTGATATCCTTGACGGGTCTTGAAAGTTTCAATTAAAAATTCATCCGGTCTAGGTACAAAACTTTCCCGACGTTGTTGATCGAACATTGGCAACAGCGATTTAATCTCTTTGGATTGCTCCTTTTTTTCAAGACTTACTGTATATAATTCTTCCCTCAACAATTCTGACAATTGTGCCGAAAGTGTCATTTGACCGCCCGCCCAAGAAGGTACCTTGGTGGTTTTCTTCTTAGAGTTGCGAACAAGCGCTTTCATACCCTTTAATTTAATAAACTCTAAATTTCTTCCGGCAAACGTGAAAACATCGCCCCGGTTCAGTTTAGAAATGAAGAACTCCTCTATAGAACCGATATAGCCCCCGCTTTGATAATGAACAGTTAAATCGGCGTTACCGACAATAGTGCCTATTTGGAATCTATGACGCATTGCAATACCACGATTGTTGACCTTGAATTTTCCATCTTCCTCGATTTCCAGCTTTTTATATTCATCGTAGGTTTGTAAGCTTTGACTTCCCATAACCAAAAAATTCAGCAGCCATTGCCATTGGTCTCTCGTTAAGGTTTGATAGCAGAAAGTGCCTTTGATTTCCTCGTATATCTTTTCGGGATAGAATCCATCCGAGATGGCAAGTGTAGTTAAGTATTGTAATAAAACATCATAGCTATTCAAGTAGGGTATTCGGTCTTCAACGGCTCTACGCTTGACGGCTTTCTGTAACGCCGATGCTTCGACAAGTTCCAATGCATGGGTCGGAAGAAAATATATGACGCTTTCTTTACCAGGTTGATGTCCACTTCTTCCTGCACGTTGTAAGAATCGAGCTATACCTTTTGGGCCACCGATTTGGACAACTGTCTCCACGGGTGCAAAATCGACCCCTAGGTCTAGACCGGAAGTGCAGACTACCGCTTTTAAACTGCCCTCACGGATAGCATTCTCGATCCAAACCCTTGATTCTTTTTTGATACTGCTGTGGTGCATAGCAATTTCTCCAGCATATTCAGGATGTTTCTCCAAGATTTTCTGGTACCAAATTTCGCATTGACTCCTTGTGTTAGTAAACAGAAGAGTAGTTTTGCTCGCATTTATTATCGGAACAATATCCTCCATCAATCTAAGACCCAAATGACCCCGCCAAGGAAAAGTCTCCATCTGCTTCGGGATGATACTTTTAACTGTAATCTTTTTTTTAAGGTTCGCCTTTATCAAAACAGAATTGCTCAAATCTTCGGAGTTTGGCCCCAATAGTACTTCTCGCGCTTGTTCTAGATTCCCGATGGTTGCCGAAATTCCCCATACTCGTAAATCTTTAGAAATGGCACGTAAGCGTGACAGGCCAAGCTCCATCTGAACACCACGTTTTGTTCCGAGTAGTTCATGCCATTCATCTACCACTACGGCAGTACATTCCGAAAAAATTTTATCATATCCTTTGGTCGCAAGCAATAGATGTAGGCTCTCCGGAGTGGTAATCAATAGGTCGGGCATTTGTTTTTTTTGACGGGCTCGGTCTTTCTGAGATGTGTCCCCGGTTCGAATTCCTATCGTCATTTGCGTTTCCAGATCGCTCGTGACCTGCTCTGCGGATTGTCGTATTTCTTGCGACAAAGCACGCAATGGCGTAATCCAGATTGCTTTTAGGCCTTTTTTGTGTTTACTCTTATAATCTGGATTGATTTTTATGTAGTTCAGTATAATTGGAAACCACAGGGCGTACGTTTTGCCACTTCCTGTTGGAGCATTTAATAGCCCGTGTTTTCCTTGTAAAAATGCTGTCCAAGTTTGTTTTTGGAAGGGGAAAGGTTTCCAACCTTGGTCATGAAACCAAGTAGTTGCAATGTTATACAAATTATCTCTAGTCAATTCTTTAGGTATTGGAAAATTTTATTTTCGAGCTACGACTTAACGCAATATTCTTACCCTTTAAATTGAATATATCTTTGTGTTTTTTGACTTCTGACACAATTTCAATATTTGGAACATTGAGACCATCGTTTCTTCGATAGATGAGAAACGTGTTTATTATATCCGCTATTCGAATCGGACTAAGTGGTGTATTAGACTTACTCAATACTTTTTCTATAGCCTCACGTAATTCCATGATAAATATTTATAACTGAACGCAATTGATTGACGAGAAAAGTAGATGAAATCTTCGTCCTAAATTGTCTCTATAAGTTATAGGTTTGACCATATTGAATTTAAATAGCTTAAATTTTAAAGAAAATGTCGAATCGAGTTTTACGAAATGCACTTAAGAGGGAATTAAATTTTGCTTTCTTGAATATTTCTCTGGTCAATTAAATTATCTTTTTAGAGCAATCTCTGTGTTGGTTTGAAGGCTCCATATTCTTTTAAGTTGAATCATTAAATACAATTCCGATTTGAATTTTTGTTGTATACCAATTCATTGAAATCGAGGTGTTCTTATTTTGATTTAACAATAAAAGTGCTCGATATGAACATTTAATTTGCCCTTTTATATTAATTTAATACTGTTGTGTGTTACAGTCGAGAGAAATTTTGTGCTAAATTTATTATTCTGGTATATTGCTGGAAATGAAACGCTTTTGAATACGAAGTGAGTGTGGTAGCACCTGCCAAACTCTTCTTTATTCCAAATAGGGCTATTAACTTGAGGCATGAATCGCCTATAATTTATAGGGTCGTGTAATTTCAATTCGTGGATTTATAAAGAATTGCCTATACCAATTATACTAATACTATGCACGCAATCCTTTTGTAAAAGTTTTAAAACAATGTTATGATAAGATATTTTTCGGTCGCCCTACTATTTTTAGTAAATACGTATTCCAGCGCCCAACAAGCCGAAGTGCGTTCAACTTTGCAAACGTATGATATCGAGATTGGTGAACACCGAACGATTTTAATCGAAGATGCCCATTTCGAGGCACCAAATTGGGGTATTGATGGCACCTACTTTATCATCAATCAAAACGGCGGTCTGTTCAAAATTTCTTTGGATGGTAAAAAAGAAAAAATAGATACGGGTTCCGCCACACGCTGCAATAACGACCATGTGATTTCGCCAGATGGCAAAACAATTGCATTGAGCAACAACTTAGAGGGTGGTAATGATGGATGGTTGACTTCCTGCATTTTCACGATGCCGATTGAAGGTGGCGAACCAGTTCGCGTGACTGAAAACGTCCCCTCTTTTTTGCATGGATGGTCACCCGATGGAAAAATGGTTGCCTACACCGCATTTCGAAACGACCAATTCGATATTTATGCAATTCCGATAGCGGGAGGGGAAGAAATACAGTTGACCAACAGTAAAGGACTTTCAGACGGACCGGAATATTCCTTGGATGGAAAACATATATATTACAACGCCATGGATTCCGGTAAAATGGAAATTTGGCGAATGAATGCAGATGGCAGCAATGAAGAACAGTTGACCGATGATGCCTATTCCAATTGGTTTCCGCATGTTTCTCCCGATGGAAAGCATTTTGTATTTATATCCTATTTACAAGACCAAGGTAGTGGTCATCCGCCGATGAAACAGGTGTCATTGCGCCTGTATAATATGAAATCCAAGGAAATAAAAACACTTGATACGTTTACAGGCGGACAAGGAAGTTGAAACGTGCCATCATGGTCTCCTGACGGAAAACAATTTGCGTTCGTGACCTACGAATATATAGATAAGCCCCAGCAATTATTGACCGAGTTGGATACTATATTGGTCAACGAATTATCGGATTTGGAAAAGAATTATGATTGGCAATTACTTTTCGATGGAAATTCTGCAGATGGATGGCATGGCTTCAATACCGATTCGGCCCCTGATTCTTGGGTGATTACTGATAGCGCATTGGAAATGTTGACCGACAAAGGAACGCCTATCGGAATTTCTTCGGAAAACGAATACGAAAATTTCGCACTCAGTCTAGAATTTAAAGTCGGTAAAGGCGCTAATAGTGGCATACTCTTTCAAGTTGTAGAAACCGATGCCTATAAATTTGCCTACGAAACGGGCAGCGAGTATCAGGTAATCGATCATGAAGGTTGGGAAAGAGGAACTTTAGAAGACTGGCAGATCTGTGGCGCCAACTATGCTATGTACCCGCCAAAAGTAAAAGCGCACAAACCCGCTGGGGAATGGAACCATGCGGTTCTATTAGTTGATGGAAATAAGGTCACCCAAATCTTGAACGGTCAAGTGGTCGTAGAGTACGAAAAGTATTCGGATGAGTGGAACAAACTAAAGAATAGCGGAAAATGGGCCGATTTTCCCGATTACGGAAAATATGATAAAGGCCATATTGTTTTCCAACATTTCGGGGACAACGTGTTCTACAGAAATATAAAAATCAAAGAGTTAAAATAAAAATCGACATATATGAAGACCGATCAGAACTCACGTAGAAAATTTATAAAGAATTCGGTTGCCGCTAGTGCGGGCATTACAATCGTACCGAGCTTTACCGTAAGTGGCCTGGGTCATAAGGCACCCAGCGATAAATTGAACATTGTCGGCATCGGCGTCGGTGGTAAGGGACTTCAGAACCTCACGGGAATGAATACCGAAAATATCATTGGCCTATGTGATATTGATTGGAATTTTAGCAAAGAATGTTTTGATACCTTTCCGAAGGCCAAAAAATATTATGATTGGAGGAAAATGTTCGACGAGATGGGCAAAGATTTCGATGCCGTAATGGTTGCAACTGCGGATCATACCCATGCCGCGATTGCAGCCACGGCAATGACCATGAACAAGCATGTCTTCTGTCAGAAGCCTTTGACGCATTCCATTTATGAATCCAGATTGTTAACCAAGTTGTCGGAGCAATACCCCGTAGCTACCCAAATGGGCAATCAAGGAAATTCGGGCGATGGTGTACGGCAGCTTTGTGAGTGGATTTGGAATGGTGAAATCGGCGAAGTGAAAGAGACCCATGCGTGGACGGATAGGCCTATATGGCCGCAAGGATTGGAACGACCAAAAGAGGTCATGGAAATACCCAAAAATTTTGATTGGGACCTTTTCATAGGCCCTGCACCGATGCGACCCTATCATGAATTGTACACCCCATGGAACTGGCGTGGTTTTTGGGATTTTGGCACAGGAGCTTTTGGCGATATGGCCTGCCATATTATGGACCCTATTTATCGGGCACTGCATTTAAAATATCCCAATGCGATTTCAGGAAGTTCTACGACTGCGAATACAGAAAGTGCTCCACAAGCCGAAAAAGTGTTGTTTCAATTCCCCGATAGGGAAAATTTGGATAAACTGAATTTACCTGCGGTAGATATGCATTGGTACGATGGTGGTTTCTTGCCCGACAGGCCAGATATTATCGAAGACGGAATGCCTTTTATGAACGATGGTCTTGGCGGTTGTATTTTTGTTGGAACCAAAGATACTTTGATTTGTGGCGGTGGGGGATTCAATCCGAGGTTGCTTTCTGGAAGAGTACCTAATGTGCCTGAAACACTTAGAAGAGTGCCCAACTCTGTTGATTATAGCGACGGCCCGCACGAACAAGATTGGATCAGGGCCTGTAAAGAATCCCCAGAAAATAGAATTAAAGGATCTGCACATTTTGGCTATTCAGGACCCTTCAATGAAATGGTACTGTTAGGCGTTTTGGCAATTCGGTTAAAAGGCTTGAACAAGATACTGCAATGGGACGGCGACCAAATGAAATTCACCAATATCGCCGATAACGAAACCATGAAAGTGGTCAAGACCTACGGCTTTGAGATCGTCGATAGCAAACCAACTTGGAATGTGGAGACCGTAGATCTCAATGCCCTTGAATCGGCCACGGAATATATCAAACATACTTATCAAAACGGATGGAGTTTGCCAGAAATGCCTTCTTAGGTAAAACTGCACGATGCCAATTATTAAAATAGAACAAAATGAAAAGAAGACAATTTATATCAAAAGGAACAGCGGGAATGGCCTCTTTAGGTCTTATGACGGGAATGCCGAGCAACTTGTTTGCCGCATCGAATACTAAACTTGTAAACATGCCCATCGGTTTTCAGACCTACGTTTTGCGCGAGGAAATCGGCAAAGATTTTATTGGAACCCTGAACAAAATGGCCAAAATGGGCTATGAATATGTAGAAATGTGTTCGCCCAAGGGCTATATGGGGCCTTTTGAACCATTGACCAAATTTTCCGGAACCGAATTAAAAAAAATGATTTCGGATTCCGGAATGAAATGCAATAGTTCCCACTTTCAGTTCAGCGAATTAAAAGAGCATCTTGATGACCGTATTGATTTCTCACAACAACTGGGCTTGGAGCACATGATTTTGGCATTCGGGCTTAACGCCGCAACCCCCGATGAGCTCAAAAAAAATTGTGCGGATTTAAACGCAATCGGGTAAAAAGTCAAAGCAGCGGGTATGATTACAGGTTTCCACAATCACGCCATCGAATTCGAACATAAATTTCACGATAAATTGGTCTACAATATTCTTATGGAAGAACTCGACCCTGAATTTGTAAAAATGCAATACCAAACGCAGGTAATCACAATGGGCATAAAAGGTTCTGAAATTTTTAATAAATACCCTGGTCGTTTTGTTTCCGCACATTTGCAAGATTATTCCAAGACCGATAAAACCAAGGAAATTGCTATCGGTCAAGGCATTTCTGACTGGGAAGACTTCTTTGCAGCCGCTGAAAAAGGAGGTGTTCAAGTAGTTTATGTCGAGATGGATTCTAATCCTCCAAATCATTTTGAGGATAGTATTGAGAATCTAAGAACGCTTTGAAATTGGGGTATAGAATTATATCCTGACAGTTTTACAAATTGCGAAACTTTCATTTAAAATGGGAAGTTTATGAAAGGCTCTAGTTGTTTCAGGTATTCTGTATTTTCTAGAATAATTCTCTGTTTAACGCAATCAAAATATTCAAAGTAAAATGCTCGAATATACTTTCAAATATTCTGCAACCATCCTCGTAACACTAAAATTTTCAATTGCGTGCGCCCTACAATAGTAGGTATCTATTTCATCCAATCTTTGTACGGCCTTAACCGCCTCATCCAAACTGTCCACTAAAAACCCAGTTTCCCCATGCTCTATAAGTTCTGGCATACTCCCACGAAAATGAGCGATGACGGGCATACCGCACATCATGGCTTCTGCTACGCTCAGCCCAAAAGGTTCCTCAAAATAGATAGGATGCAGTAAAGCCATTGCTTTACCCAATATGGTGTTATCATCTCTTTGCGAAATATTACCCAGATATTTTATGTTGGTGCCATCGATATGCGGAGCAATTTCTTTATTATAATAATGTTCATCTTGAATCAAACCTGCAATTATTAAAGGTATTCCACTTTTCTTTGCAATTTTGATTGCGGTATGTGTGCCCTTGTCGGGGTGAATTCTTCCATAGAATAATAAATAATCATCTTTTGTATCGGAATATTTAAAATCTGTGGAACTGATGCCATGATAGACAGTAGTTAAATAATCGAGATCAGTATGGCGGTCGGCATTTGATATGGAAATGTAATTCGTACTTAAATTGTATTTTTTGTAGACGGGAAGAATCTTCTCTGAAGAAAATCCGTGAATTGTGGTTACCATCGGTGTCTGAATCAACTTGGAGTACGTTAAAGGTAAAAAATTAAAATGATTGTGAATGATATCGAATTGATGTCCTTTTTCCATGAGGTTGCTAATATGTAAACACTCCCAGACTTTAGGGTTGATGGACTTATCCTCTTCGTAAGGTCTTGAACACACCGCATCCAATTTTCCAGCAGTAATGGAGTCCTTAGTCGCAAAAAGGGTTACATCTACACCTGCCTTAATAAGGCCTTCGGTCAGTATGGAGGCTACCATTTCCCATGGGCCGTAACTTTTAGGGGGTGTCCGCCAAGCGATCGGGGAGAGCATGGCTATCCTCATGCGGACCGGTTTTCAAACGCCATACGTGCCAATAAATAACTGATAGTAGATTCCGCACCTTGGTTAAGGTTGACATTACGTTTTTCAAGTCCATCATAACAACCTCCCGTACATGGGTTGTAAATTGTTTGATTCATGACATTATCACCCATAAACCAATTGAACGCACCTTCCATTTTTTCATCATATCCATCGTTTGGAAAAAATTCATGGAACTTTTTCAAAGTTAATATGGTGTAAGCTACATCAATAGGCTGTTCGCCGCCCTGAAATTCATCGAGCAATTCCTGTCCCTTTTTTAGCCAGTCAAGATTGGAAACAACATGAATGGAATTTCCCTTAAAAACTTTAGAAAGCAAAAAATCGAATGAAGTTTTAGCAACCGTTTTATAATTATCGATTTCAGTTATTTCATAAGCCATGAGCATGGCTTGTGGTAATACACTATTTCCATAGGTAAGTGAATCCTCAAACCAATTCCAATTTTCTGAAGCCTCATGTCTGTACATTTCATATAACCGATTGGCAAATAATTCGGTGTAATCGATAATTTTTGAATTTGTTCTATTTAAATTAAAGTAATACAAACCTTTTATAATAAAGGCCATTGCCCTCGGAGATCGGTAAGCTTTCATAGCTTCCAAACCTTGTTGAAAAACACATTCGGCATTTCTTACCATTACATCGTTCTCAAAAGGTAATATGGGAGACATTGAAACGAGATAGCCTAAAGCCCATAACGCTCTACCATTTGCATCATCCAAATTCACCTCTTCGTTCTGAGCGGTAAACCTATGTTGTTCGTCAACATAATTCATAAATGTTGCCTCGGGCCGAAAACAGTTATTTATAAAATTGAAGTATCGCTTAATATATTTCAAATCAAGCTTATCATCGGTCAAGCTGTAATGGTGGCAAGAGGCAATTAAAGCCCGAGCATTATCGTCCAGCGTATAGCCTGAATCGATATCGGGCTGATTTATTTTTGAAAACTGAATGATGCCCGTTGCCGTGGTCATTTTTTTAAGATGGTCTAATTTTATTACGGGTTTTTTGTATTTAAGCTTCAGCTTGCCATCACACACTTTTTCAAAAACTTTCGCATGTGCAATGGCGGTATTTTCCCAAGCGGATTCTGCGGAACTGTGGAGTCCGTTCAAAGCCATCTTATGTTGTATTTCCTTATCTTCCAATAAATCGATTACGGCATCTGCTAACTGGTCGGAATCTTCAAAATCGAAAATAGTACCGGCCTCGTTTTGAAGTACTTCCAACGCATGAGGAATCGGTGTTGAGACAATCGGACATCCACAACTCAAGGCATACGAGAACGTACCGCTAACCGCTTGGTTTGGATCGTTCGATGTAAAGAGATAAATGTCGGTCAGTTGCAAATATTCTAAAAGTTCTTCTAAAGGGACGAACTTGTTTACAAACCGAACATGGTTTTGCAACCCTAGCTTTTCGATCAGGAAAGTTAAATATTGGCGATAATCCTCTCCCTTCTGTTTTACTAAAGTGGGATGGGTCTTTCCAATAATCAAAAATAATGTTTCAGGATGTTCATCAATAATGTCCGGTAATGCCTTTAAAGTAGTTTCGATACTTTTTCCAGGGCCGAGAAGTCCAAATGTGGAGAGCACCTTTTTGCCTTTCAACCCATATTTTTGCTTTAATTCATTTTTATCTTCGTAACGCACAAGATGTGTTCCATGCGGAATAACTGTAATCAGTTCTGAACTCACCCCATAATGCTCCTCAAGTATTTTGGCTGAGGAATTCGTCATTACGATTAAAACTTTGGATATTGAAGCCATCTGTCGGACCTTTTGCCGAAATATCGCATTAGGATTCGGTAGTACTGTGTGAAATGTAAAAACAATTGGCTTATCTACAAAATCTAAAAATTCATAAAACGATTCCTCGTTGCCGCTAAAAAGGCCAAATTCATGTTGTATTAAAACCATTCCGCAATTTGGATTATCATTAATCTGCCTTGATACTCTAAGGTAATCAAGCTGAGCATCTGTGTTTAATGCAAATTTTACATTATCTGGATAACTGTGGAAATCGGAATTGGTTTCCAACGGGCAAATAGAGAGTTTAAACGAACCGTTGAATTTTTCCGAAAGAGCTTTTTCTAAATCGCTTGAAAAAGTTGCCAGACCGCATTCTCTAGGAGGATAAGAAGTTAGCATAACAATTTCCATTATATCAGTCTCTAATGGAACCTTGCTTTCCAACTGATTAGTTGTTTTTCCTTTTATAGGGAGATTATGACGTTGTGTCTTTTTATTTTTTTTTATAATTGAATTTTCCATAACAGTTGCGTTAAAGGTTTGATTATATGACTCCTATTGAATTCGGCAACGGGCCAAATGAAAAGAATCTTTAACAAAATGATTCAAAGATTTGAAATTGGATAGGTAGATTGGATGCAACAAGATACTATGATAAAGCATTCAAAAGGGTTACAATACGTCCGAAAATTAACACAATACGATTTTAACATTATTCATCATGTAATCAGCTGTCGATAGTTTCCAATCGTGCCAAAGCAAGTTCCATTTTAAGCATGTCCGTTGACAAATTTGCGAAAAGATCACCCATGTTTTCCAAGCGGTTAAGCATGTTATTCATTGTAAATTTCCGTGCTGTCAACTTTGAATCTAATTCATGCCATAAAATGGGTGTAGAAACTGGTGCACCGGCTAACGGACGTACAGAATAGACCGAAGCGATGGTGTGTCCTCGACGGTTTTGTAGATAGTCCAGATAAATTTTCCCTTTTCTATCTTTTATTCGACGTTCCATAGTGGCAATCTTCGGTAGCCGTTGTTCGATAAAATAGCAGAGCAATTTAATAAAGTTGCGCACTTCACCATAAGAATAGGCTGCACCCATAGGTATATACAAATGCAAACCTTTGGAGCCAGAGGTCTTACAATACGCAGGAATCTCGGCCGCATCAAAAATCTTTTTAAATTCCGAAGCGATTTTAACTACATTTCCAAAAGGCATTCCTTCCGGTGGATCTAAATCGATAATGCCATAATCAGGGCTGTCCAATTGCCCGATTCTTGAATGCCAAGGATTGATTTCAATACATCCCAGGTTCGCCATATAAATTAGCGCGGCCGTATTCTGACAGAGCATATAATTGATGTCCCTGTCGGAGGATTTGGAATATATCCTACCTGACTCCATCCATTCTGGCAATGCTTCATTATCCTTTTGATAAAACCCATCTTCGGTAATTCCATTAGTATGGCGATGGAGGCTTTGTGGCCGATTTTTTAAATGGGGAATCAGAATATCGGCAATTTGAATATAATAATCGATTAGCTCGAATTTTGTCATACCCGATTCTGGCCAATATATCTTATCGAGATTGGAAATGGGAACGGGCAGGCCGTCTACCGTCAAAATTTCTTTTGAGTTTAGCGATTTGGCCGAAAAGGAAGTGGCATGCTGTTGTTTTACAGAATTCGGTTTGTGCAACAGTCTTTTAAAAACCGGGTTTCGCAACAGTCCATTTTTGGTGTGCTCGGTAAACTTGACCTCACATTGCAGCGTGGGCACCATCCAATTCGGTACTCTTCCGTTAAGATTGACTTTGCGTCCAAATGGGTTCGAATCGTTGCGGTAGGATTTAAAATATTCCAAAAGTTCCTTTCGATAGCTTTCACTAAAACTGGAGCCACAGTTTCCTATATATTTAATTTTCCCAGCTTCTCGCGTTCCTAATATCAAGGAACCAAAGGCTGCCCCGCCGCTATCTGAGTCGGTATAGCCACAGATAAGTGCATCTGTATCCTGCACAGCCTTAACCTTAAGCCATTGTTCCGTCCGTGCCCCAAGGGTGTAGGTTGATTTAGAATGTTTGGCCATTACGCCCTCCATACCTACAGCGACCGTTTTATCATAGAACGCGGCACCCATAGATTCGATGTGGTCGCAATAATTTGTAAGGGTCAGGCCTTCTATTAGTTCGGGAATCAAACTTTTTCTATCTAAGAGGGGAAGATCTAACATGCTATGACCATTTAAATAGAGCATGTCGAAAACCTTATAGCTAAGAGTGCCTTCAGATTCAGGATAGTTCTGTAATTCTCCGAACTGGGACACACCATCGGCATCCAGAACTACGATTTCGCCATCGAGGATGGCCTCGTGTTCAAGTTCTTCAAGTTCCTTGACCACTTCCTGAAATTTTTCGTTGTAATTAATGCCATGTCGGGATTGCAATAGCACTCCTTTCTTTGAAATGTGGGCCAATATCCGATAACCGTCCCATTTTAGTTCATAAATCCAATTTGGGTCGTTAAAGATTTTCTCGGCTGATGAGGCGAGCATCGGGGGAACAATTTTTCCCAATGTAATCTTTCCGGGATATTTTTTGGTTTGGGATTCGGAAGGTTCCATAATCGACTCGGCATCATAATATAATGTCGTCGCATAGGAATCCTTTTTTTTTATCAATAACCAACTCTCTTTCTCATTTCTATTTCCGGTGCGGACAAGGGCAAAATTACCCTTGATATATTTTCCATGGAAAATGACTTTGAGATTGCCTTTTTGCAATTGTGCGTAAGCTGACATTTTCAATTCCGAACGGTCTACTTCGAAAGTACCCGAATCCCATATCATCATATCGCCAGCTCCATAATTCCCTTTTGGGATTGTTCCATGAAAATGGAGATATTTTATGGGATGGTCTTCGGTGCGGATGGCCAATCGTTTATCGGCAGCATTCATTGATGGCCCCTTGGGAATCGCCCAACTCTTTAAGGTACCATTGATTTCCAAACGGAGGTCATAATGCAATTTTGTAGCATCGTGACGTTGAACTACGAAGCGTTGTGTGCTGCCGTCGGATATAATTTCGCCCGAAGGTTCGGGAGTTTTCTTAAAATCACGTTTTTTATTGTATTCCTTTAAACCCATTTTTTTAAGGATTTTATGAGTTTAGAAACTTAATAGTATAAAAATTAATAAAGTGAAATTTAGTTTATGGTCTAATCTCAAATCCCTCGTATTTTAGCTTCTTCTACTTCGTATTTCTAATTTCGTACCTCGTACCTTGAAATTTGTACCTTAAGAAGCTTTCTTCCTTTTTTCCAAACTCGCTTTTAACTGTGCCATTAAATCTTTAGCGGGTGTAGGTTTGGCTTTGAACTTTTCTGACTTTGAAACCTTTCCGGACTCTTTGGATTCGATAATTTTGAGCAATTGCTCATTGTATACATCCTTGAATTTTGAAAAATCGAATTCTTCCGTATATTGGTCGATTAATGAGATGGCCATATCCAATTCTTTTTTGGCGACCTTTGTTTCGGGCAGTTCAAGCTCGGCGGTGTCCCTAATCTCATCGTCGAAGCGAATAATGTGGAGTACCAATGCATCTTTGTAAATGCCTACTAATGATAGGTGTTCTTTCTGCCGCATTACGAAAGTGGCAACTCCGAGTTTCTCCGTTTTCTTGAGCGCATCCCGCAACAGCGCATACGATTTTTCCCCGCCCTTTTGAGGTTTGATGAAATAGGGTTTCTTAAAAAGAACATCCGAAACCTGATCTGCTAAAACAAATTCCTCGATATCGATTGTCTTACTTTTCTTTTGATTGGCGTTTTCGAAGTCCTCTTTATCCAAAATTACGTATTTATCGTCCTTTTTGTAACCCTTTACAATGTCTTTCCATTCCACTTCTTTGCCTGTCTTTTCATTGACACGTTTATAGCGGATTCGGGAGCCGTCATGGCTATCGAGCATGTCCAAATCCAAAGCCCTTTCTTCCGAGCCGGAAAATAATTTTATCGGTATCGATACTAGTCCGAAGCTGATGGAACCGTTCCAAATTGATCTCATTTTATAATCTTTAAATTAATGCTCGTATGTGGTTTTTAAATATTCCAAGGAAACAGCCGTGGCATGAATATGTATGATATGATTTTCTAACATTTTTCGAAGACTATAGTCTAGTGGAAGAGTCATTAAATAATTTCATATTTCACATGCAACATTATCAAGGTTCATAACTTCTAACTCAATAATAGCCTCATTGGGTAATATGTTTTGACCATATAATTCTCGATGCCATGCATATAGGTCTTCTATTGTTCGTCCATAACGCTTTTTGTCTCCAAAGCCGTATAGGTAATGCTGAATCTCATCATTTAAATCTGCTCTTTGAAATGCGCGTTTTTTGTAAAAAATATATAAGATATCCGACCCAGTACCTAAAGCGGAGTGGAGGTATTGCTGCCCAGAGCATGCATAAGCCTGTTGTAGTTGCTGAAGAAAAATTTGAAAATTTTGTTGAACCATTTCCATTGTAAATAGAATATAAATGTAGTTAGTATTCAAGCGGAAAGTAATCGCAAAAATTATGAAATTTGACTCAAAAGAAATTTCAATTGTTAAGAATGATGTTCATAGTAAACCTTTGCTGAATCAAATTTCGATACGATTCGTAAATTGATTTTTTAAGTTAACGAAATATTGGTCGATGCTATATTTTAGGCTAATAGAGAAGATAGAATTTAAAATTCATCCTAACCCAAAGTAACATTTCTTCTTTGTAAATGATAATAGGCAGTTGCTTGAATTTAAATTATACGCAGAGTAAAATGATGTCTAATGAAATATAGCAAAACAAAATTTGGAAAATGGATTACCGCCTTCATAATACTCGCGACCCTAATCTTGTTACTTAGACTGTTTTTTGCATGGCCCATCGTAGAAGATTATGGCATATATGTAGTCTATATTTTAATACTTGGGATATTTGTTGCTCTGATTTTGGAAAAGCGTAATCTGGACTGATAGAAAGAGATTTGGTAAATCACTTACACTTATTAGTAGTGCGAGCAATTAATTATTATAAATTACAATTAAATTAGGACGTATTATTTATGGAATTTCAAATTATAAAACCCGGAAGCAATACTATTTTGGTATCGGACTTGCAGACCGTCGAACGGTTTTCCGAATCGGGAAAACGCTTGTTCAAGAATGTGCCCAGCCCTAAATTATTTAGGGAACTTGCATATCTCCATCCACCCGAATTCGTACATGCAGAAGATGTCGATGAGGCGATTCAAACATATCTTCAAAGCGATAAGTAAAGAAATAGTGGTTAAGATAAATAAAGATTATACGCTAGAAGATTTTCCAACGCTTTAGAGTTAAATTATCGATTTTTTACTTCAATATTGCCGTAGCAAATACCATAGTTTTACCTAGAGTAATACCATCATTTAGATGGGTAATCTGAAAACTATGGAAACCCTTAGTACCGATATTAAGAAGCTAACCTATCATGATGAAGCACCGACCAAGACGCTGGACACGATTGCCGATGCGATGGCTTTAGAATTTAAGCCTGCCAAAAAATCTTTAAAATTAATAGTTACAGTTCCCGCCCATAACGAAGAAGCGGATATTCCCGCTTGTTTAAAGGCATTGGCCGACCAAGAAGTGATGGTGGGGACTAAAATCGATTATGAAAGCTACGAGGTAATAGTCTTATGTCACAACTGTTCCGATAGAACGATGCTGCGCTGCAAGGAAATTCAGTATAATTACCCTTTTTTAAATCTTTTAATTCTAGAGGTCAATCGACCCGAAGTTAATAATGTTGGAGCAGTTCGTCGAATAGGTATGCGCATTGCGGCATCCAGATTAACCGATGATAGCGGATATATCACTACTACAGACGCGGATACGATTACCGACCGACATTATATCGCCAATCTTTTAGGATATTTAGGCAGCGGATATGGATTAATATGTGGTCGAATTAACATTGATATGACCGACATCTCGGGCAATGCGGAAAAGACCTTGATTCATAAGCAGAGCTATTTTGTTTTACGAACACGATTAGAACATCTAATCAGTCCGGATAAGAAAAATCCGTGGCCTAGGCACTCTCACAATTCCGGACCGAACTTATCTATTAGAAGAGATGTATATAATAAAATTGGCGGAATGCCGCCTAAAGGATTTTTAGAGGATATTGCGCTTTATGATGCCGTTTGCGAAAGCGGGTATGCCATTCGACATTGTCCATTTACTATCGTAACCACATCAGGTCGCATGGAGCCAAGGGCACCATGGGGATTCGGTTCTGAACTTAAGGATTGGAGTGAAGCGGAAAGCATATTTTTTAAGGTTGAGGGACTAAAACGGTTATTGGCCAAATTTGGAATATTTCGACGGGTTCGGGAATATTTTCAGAGCCCCTCGAAAGAAATTATTGAGGCTATATCAAAAGAATCAAAAATATCAATGGCAACTGTAATAGGTTATTTTATCGAATTTTCAAATCCAGGACCTGTCATCAACCGTATTGACCGCCAACTAGACAATTTGAAATCTTGGAACGAAAAATATCCGCTCAAACTGGTCCATATCGCCGAACGGGAACTTCAAGATTATTTCGACAATCCGTCTTTCAATTTTTCCCAAATCTGAATACGATAAAGTTCTCGCACATCCTTCGCCACCTCAACTAATGAAGAATTCGTGTTCTCGATATATTCCTCGAACAGGTTGTGTACCTCGCTGCCGGTCAAGGGATAATCGGGAACGAAAGGTGTCCAATGCACCATCAGTAATTTACCCTTTGGTAAAAGGCGATTCACGATTTTGTTAAAAATTTGAAGCAATACGGCTCTCTTGAAATAATATCCTACCTCGCATAAAGTTATCAAGTCAAATTTACCTTTGGGAAAATCGGTTGATATATCCTGACAACGGAATGTAATATTCTGGAGTTCATGACACTCCTCCTTAGCTGCTACAATTGCGACTTCGCTAATATCCACCGCAACTAAGTTTGTACAGTTTTCTGATAGCAGCTTAGTCTGGATGCCAACGGAGCAGCCAAGTTCTAATCCGTGGTTAAATTTTCTTTGGTCTAGAGCGGCAATTGTGTGGCCGTATTTTTCATGCTCATACGAACTTCCTTTGAAATTCCAAGGGTCGGATTTTTCGGAGTAGAGCCTATCAAAATAGCCTTTACCAAGCGTGTCGAGCGGACGCAGATTGGTCAAAAAAAAATATTCTGTATTTCCTAAAAAGGGTTCCAATAATTCTTCGGTCAAGACAAAACCATCTGGGTCGTCATCAATAACTCTTCCTAATTGGGAAGCGTGTTCTTGTATTGCCATTAATTTTTTAGACACTACTTCTTTAATATTCAGGCGATACGGAGTTATTTCGTTTTCTTTTGGCCAATCGCCATTGCTACCTTTTTTCCAAAGCCATATCGGATATTCTAATTTCGTTACGTTGTCTTCGATTTTACGAAGTGCCAAATCCCCAATCTCATGAACAATGATATGGTCGCCATGCGGATCTCTACGCCATGGCATAGCAATTGTATTATATTTGCCGTTCTTAAACTTCTCGGCCACTAAGCGAGCCAATGTTTCCAAGGCGCTATCATCGAAAGATTCCATCCTTGAATCCGGCTGATTAAGGAAAGTCAGTTCCTTATATTTAACCCCTAATCGGCGACAGGCACGAATGGCTTCCGCTTGTCTTATTCGGGATAGTTTTAAAGGAGAATAATTTGTCGAATCGGGGTGCGAGGCACTTCCATCCGTAATAAAAATGATATGTACATTGGCACCTGTCTTGCTCAAGAGGGCAATTAGTCCACCACACCCCAAACTTTCATCATCGGGATGGGGAGCCAATAATAGTAAGTTACCGATATCCCTAGCAAGCCCCTCCCGATTAAGAAAAGGGGCTCTAAGGATAAATTCATTGTCGAATTCCGAAATCATTTTTGTCCGGAATTGGTCGTTGAATACGCTCCGACTTCGGATAGTGCTTTGTCCGGCCCCGGTTGTTTTAAATAGACCGTCAGATCGCGATGAATGCGTTCCAATGGATGTGGCTCTAATAAACCTTGCAGGCCTACGCACATTTCGGAAATTTGAAGAACCACCTCACATAATTTTCTGACCTCTGTGCGGAACATATTGGCGTAATGCCTGTAATGGTGAGGTTCCTCTCTTTTACGATCCATTGCCCGGGCTGCCCCCTTCAGCCACAGTTGGCCTCTTTCTCTTAAAATGGCCAGTTGTCCCAATCGTCGTATTTGATCGAGGTGTGAAGTTCTCCCTAACTTTTTAAGATGCCGAACCGTAGCGTTAATGGCCGCTTCCGCCCCGCCGAGCTGAACTGCCGCAAAGCGAATCGCGCCTCCCGAGAAATCGGGTTGGCGTTCATAATCGTCTAAATCGCCCAACATTTGATTTTCTGAAATGGAAATTCCCGAAAAATCGAAACGGCAGCTTACGGATGCTTTCATTCCCATAGGTTTCCAATAGGTATAGTCTTCTGTCAGTTGGTGTTCGTCCAAATGAAATACCACCATCTGTTTCCCTTGGGGTGTTGCGGCGGTAATTATAGGTCTATGGACATGGGATGCACCGGAGCAAAAAATCTTGGCACCCACTAGAGTGGGTTTTATTTCAGCTGAATTCAACCTTAAAGCTTCCGAGGGCAAATCTGAATTCCATACCCCGAAAAGTTTTCCTTTTATGGCCTCTTGAAAATACTGCTCCTTTTGCATATTATTACCATACTCCATTACAAGAAGTATGGCATTGATATGACCTTCGTAGATTCGCCCTAAGGAGAGGTCGCGCATTCCAGCAAGCCGTAATATATTCAATAATTTTTCAGAATCCTTATCTAAACCCCACCCATCATATTCCGTGGGAACATTTGCTCCGTGAAAACCATTTTCAGTTAATATTCGGAAATCATCGTGGGGAAATTGTTCTGTATTGGCCGTGTATTTCTCTGCGAATATCCTAGAATTTTCTTTCCACGGATTGCGCTTTTCAATCTTATTTTGAATTTCGTTCAGAAACATATACGTGTATTTTACTCATTCAAATATATTTTCGATAGCCGAACATGCGAGTTCTTATCCAAACAAAATTTAGCTCTAAAGATTATGAATTGTTGAAAACTTAAAGAAAGGAAATGATTTAGGGTTTGATAAGCATACTATTTTGTCTAATAGAAATTTAAATCCTGCCTTTAAATCGCCCGACAAATCCCTCTGCCCACAAGTCGGAACGATTGCCGAAACACTCGGCAACGGCATCAACTCCAATCAGCGTTCCTTTGGCCAATCTCCCCATCATAGCAACGGGAACAACCCCATTTTCCGTTTCGATCAACGCATCCTCCCTAGTTCGTACACCAAGTTTATCATGGATAGGTTCTATAAGTGATGTATTGATAAGGCCTTTTGGTAAGGGACTGACCACCTTTAATATTTGTGGTGCGTCAAGCACCGAATTAATCATAATGGTGGTTTCGGTGGTCTTCCCGCTAGTATTAAAAATATATCCGTCTTCCCCTAAATCTATATCCGGGTTTTTGACATAATCCAGGTCGAGAATCCCAGAGCGGACGAGAGCTAATATTTGTTGGAGACTGTCAATGGGCGGTCCGTAAGTGTAGCGCTTTAAACGTTCATCCAACTGCACAATATCTGCGATCAAGGCGTCGGACAAGGGCGCAAAGGATAACAATTTGTACATCGTCGGTTGGGTATGGCGCCAAACTTGACCAATACAATAATCCAAACTAATTTTTTCATCGCCCGTCGCCATATTCACAAATTTCAACATGGCATCGTATGCGGAAATTTCTTTGGAGAGAATAAGGTCGTGCGCTATATCTTCATCATCCAGCCATTTTAATACAAGTTCTTCAAGTTCATCTTCTCTTAGCGAGTGCTTTCTTACATCGCCCTTCATAGCCACAAATTTATCAACAACAATCGGAGCAATTGCGGATGTCAGAAAATCTGTGGATGACAAGCTTTCATTTGAATCTATTTGCCGTTGTACGGATATCTTATAAGTACTCAAATTTTTTTTCGAAGGGACGAACAATTTGTCGATTTTTTTATTGACGGGTTTGGGGGTCATAGGTAGCCCATCTAAGGAAAATGCCAAGACCTTTTTTGGCTCCTTACCGGATGGTATATAATCCATTTCCCTACTCGAATCATCTAACAACTTAAATTTTCCGCCCAAGCCTATGCTAAGAATTCTGGCCACATCGATCATTGCCAAACCAAAACCCCTGATGGCAACCGAACTGTTTTTAGTAAATCCTTTTAAATCGATGATGTTTTTTACAGGATAAGGCTGTGTAAAAAGATCGATACCATCCAGAGCCTGAACCCTTGTTTGCCATTTAGAAAGCTGGTCGTCCAGCTTAATTGGTTGATGCCCGATACATAGTGCTACTTCGTGCGAAATCAGGCTTTTGCCGCCAACTAATCGAACCCTAAGCAAACCGTCGATTTGTTCGATTTGATCTGCTTCAGTTTCCTCTATACTCAGAAGGCCTGAGCTAATTAATGCTTTCGAGATACTTAGATAACGCTCATTGAGAAATTGCCCTAGCTTAGAGCGGGACGGAAATGAATCAACCTCGGATTCGGGACTATCGCGTTTGGCATATCCCGACCAATGTTGAAAATTTGGAAAGGATGGTATCGTGAATTCCTTAAATTTTAATTCGCTTCGAGGTGGAATCGCTATTGTCCGTTCAGAGACATTGAGCCAATTCGTATCAGGTTGGTCTAAATCATAAATCGGGCCGGCACCAAGGTATTTAGCATGTTCAACAATGACACAATTTGGTAGGTTTTCCAAATCTTTTGCAGCGGCATAAAGTGATTCCAAAGCGGACAGGCCACGAGGTCCACAGCCAATAATCGCTAAAGCGAAAATATTATCTTTCTTTTCCAATCTTGGAACAGTTTAAGGTATCATTTAATGATATGGGAGGTTGCTCTTTTATTAATCTTGCCTTCCGTTAATGGAACAAGTCCGATTCCAAAGCTGGGTCGCATCGCCCTTTTAAGTCGTAGAGCGGCCAATTGTTTTAGCGGCTGCATTCCTTTGTCTCTATTTGCTGTTTCCGGGTCAATAGTTGTAAAGATACAACGATTGGTAAGCTCCTGTACTCGAAATCTACAATCGTTGATTTTGATTTCAGACCAAGAATCCTCTTCGAAAGGTTCGTCGCCATCTATTACTATATTCGGGCGAAAATTACGCGCATCGACCTTCGTCTTTAATTTTGAGTTTAAAAAAATAAGCGATTTTAAATTAATGAGATGGATAGGCGAGGAATCGGAATAATGCTTGTTCTCATCTGCTTTACCTCCCCTCTTTTTCATAACGGCATTCAAATTTTTTCCCAAGAAAATCATTCGATAGTCCCCATTTAGATACGTTGATATCCATGCATTAGCAGAGTCATCCAGTAGCTGCCCTTCCACCTGATTTCCGAATAACTTAAAAGTTTTTGCTGACGCACCGGTCGGTAAGATAAACGAAATATTCTCAGCCGAGGTACCGCTTATCACAAGTTCGCCATTATCTATCGAAGTCATCAAATTCAAAAGCTTTGGAACCTCGCGACCAGTTATAATTTTTCCTTTTGGGTCGATAACCGCAACTTTTCTATCGTTCGTGAATCCTGAAAATTGAATATTGACCTCTTCCATGAGAATCCCCCTTGTTGATTTCATAGGGTAGGTAAATAGCTCCTTTACAATCATAAATGAAAATAATCTTATTCGAAGATAAGCCCTTTCTATATCAAATAACCGGTTTTCCGGTTTGTTATGCAATTCTAATCGGATAATACGAGCAACAGTAGCTGTTCGTTATTAATTCAATAATAAGATTTGATACCCCTGATATTTTTCGGGTCAAAAAGTATAAGGATAGCACGATTGAGTGTAACAACAACTAATTAAATTGTCTTAGAATTAATATGAACTTAAAAATATAAAGAATGGACGAATTTAGATTCAAGAAAGAACGTATTGACCGAGTGTTCGATACCGCCGAAAGTGCCAACGATTATTATGACTTCTTAGTGGAGTCAGGGTATAGCACGAACGATATCACCGTTATTATGTCGAAGGATACCAAAGAGCGTTTCTACGCTACAAACGAACATATTAGCAATACAGGCGAAGAAGCATTAAAGGGTGCAGGTACCGGAAGTGCAATCGGTGGAACCGTAGGTGCTATTGCTGGTGCATTGTTGGCCATAGGGTCTTCTATCGTCATTCCTGGTTTGGGAATCGCTGTCGCAGGCCCGATTGCCGCAGCATTGGCCGGAGCCGGAGCGGGTGGTGCTACCGGTGCAATTATCGGTGCGCTAACAAAAGCTGGACTTTCAGATTCGGCAGCAACAGAGTATAAGGATGCCATGAATAAGGGGCAGATTATAATCTCTGTTGAGCCCAAAGATAGACATGATATTATCTTGACCTCGAAATATGGTCGGGATATCTATAATGGGTATGCTCAAGTTTAAAAAAAAACTTTTTGTCTTATGAAGAGGCCTTGGAAATTCCAAGGTTTTTTTATGTTAGACACTTGCTTCTTAGAACTACTATTTTAAAGGATTGATAGAAACTATGAGCAGCATTAATTATATAGAACTGGTATACTAGATAAAATATACTAAAAAACACCTGTTGAATTCAAAGCAGAATTTTATATGGCGTAAAAGTATCATTCAATGGACTTTTTTTATCGTTCCATTCCTTTTTCTTAATTGCAACTTTGCAGTATCAATTTAAATCATACAAAATGAAAAAGATACTTATATGTGCAACGGTAATTTTAACAATTGGGCTGACTGCATGTAAAAGTCAAAAAACAACAAATTCAGAAACTAAAAAAGAAGAAAAAATGAAAATTTCAAACAAAGAAAAAGTAGTTGCCCTTTTAAAACGCATCGAAACTGGTGCACAAGAACCAGTTAGGTACATTAACCCGAACAAATATATCCAGCACAATCTTGGAATAGCGGACGGACTTTCTGGATTTGGAGCATTATTGCAACGCCTTCCACCAAATTCTGCAAAGGTAAACACTGTTAGAGCTTTTGAAGATGGAGATTTTGTTTTCACGCATACCGATTATAATTTTTTTGGCCCAAAAATCGGATTTGACATTTTTCGATTTGAAGACGGTAAAATCGTAGAACATTGGGACAATCTGCAAGAAAAACCTGCAAATCCAAATCCAAGTGGACACACAATGATTGACGGAGCAACTGAAATTAAGGACGTCGATAAAACGGAGGAAAACAAAACACTCGTAAGAAACTTTGTCGAGGACATTTTGGTAAACGGCAAAATGGGCAAATTGACCGGTTATTTCAATGGCGACAATTACATTCAGCACAATCCTCAAATTGCGGACGGACTATCAGGACTTGGAAAAGCATTGGAGTATATGGCTTCTCAAGGTATCTCTATGAAATATGATATAGTTCACAGAGTTTTGGGAGAGGGTAACTTTGTTCTCGTAGTAAGCGAGGGTTCATTTGCGGATAAGCACACGGCATTTTACGACTTATTCCGAGTTGACAATGGAAAAATAGCTGAACATTGGGACGTATTGGAAACTATTCCACCAAAAGACGAATGGAAAAATGACAATGGCAAGTTTTAACGAGAAAGTTCAGGCTAAACCGAACTGAAAAGTTCTGTGCCTTACAATGTATCCTATGAAAAGCTTTAGTCCTGTCCCTTAAAGTTAATCAATATATGCTCGACAAGCTGCCAAGATTTATTTTGCTTTCAATATAATATTCTTCGCTACATTTATTATCGGAAAAACCTCAAAACTAATTTGAATATAGATTGAAACTTTATCGATTGCGATATAATTTATCTGCGTTGAACGGTCTCAAGATTGTAGTGTTTCTTAACTTCGTTCATACACTAATCGGTAATTAATTAAGTCTGATATTATGAATGAGCAAAATCCACTTCCCATAAAAAAAGCCGAGAAGAGCCACAGGGTACAGCGTCCGACCCAAACAGGTTTTTCAAGCCCGGCAACCCATTATAGCGAACCTCGAATTGATTTAAATGAGGTTTTGGTGTCAAATTCTTCCGCAACTTTTTATGTCAGGGTCACGGATGATGCATTCCACGATTTCGAGATTTATAATAATGATGTGCTTATCATCGATAGGTCATTAACCCCAGAAACGAACCAATTGGTGTTCGCTATACAATATGATAGCTTCGATATTGTAAGAATTAAAAACCGGGCTGCTGACGAACTTTTAATTTGGGGAGTAATCACGTACATTATAAAATCTGTTTTATGATTGCTCTTGTAGATTGCAATAGTTTTTATGCGTCTTGCGAGCAGGTCTTTAGACCAGAGCTGCGGAATAGGCCGGTCGTGGTCTTAAGCAATAATGATGGGTGTATTATTGCAGCCAATAAAGAGGCCAAGGCACTTACGGATATTCCTATGTTTCAACCTATCTTTAAAATCAAGGGCTTATTGGATAAAAGCGATGTTACTTATTTTTCTTCAAACTATACCTTATATAGCGATATGTCCAAAAGGGTAATGGATACGTTAAAGCTGTTTTCTCCTAAGGTTGAAGAGTATAGTATCGATGAGAGTTTCGTCGATTTATCTCAAATTCAAGAAGATAATTATGTTGATATTGCACGACGGATGAGGGATACCGTGTATAAGCATACAGGAATTCCCGTGGGAGTAGGAATCGCCAAGACGAAGTCCTTGGCGAAACTGGCCAACAAATATGCAAAAAAAAACAAAGAATTCAGTAATATTCATGTGGTCGATAGTAATGAGAAAAGACAACACCTCTTAGAATATACAAAGGTTAAGGATATTTGGGGAATCGGAAAAAAGCATGCTGCGCGTTTGGAGCGTATCAATATTCTAAATGCTTTGGATTTTTCAAATATGCCAGTAGCATGGGTCAGGAAAGAAATGACCGTGATAGGAGAACGATTATGGAGAGAATTGAACGGAATTCCTTGTTTGGAATTCGTAACGGAGCCTGATGCAAAAAAAGGAATCGGCACCGCTAAATCTTTCGGTGCAAAATTGACAGATTATGGTCTTATCGAAGAGGCTTGTAGTTATTATGTTTCCGAAGTTGCGGACTTGTTACGTAAACAGGGCAGTGCGGCTTCGCAGATTGAAGTAGGTTTGCAAACGAATGAGTTTAGTGACATTGATAAACAGTATAAAAATAAATTGGTCATTACGCTCGACTCTCCAACCGATAGCACGATTAAATTGACCAAAGAAGCCTTAAAAGGCTTAAGGGAGATTTACAGGCCCGGATATAGATACAAAAAAGTGTGTGTAAATTTGTTGCATATTGTCAAGCGGAACGAAATTCAAACCAACCTTTTTGATGTACCACTAAAAAACGAAACTGATGCAATTACGAATGTGATGGACAGTCTAAATGGCAGGTACGGAAAGAACAAGGTTAAGTTGGCCATCTTGGGAAACCGTGAAAAGGAATGGTCGCTCATCAAGGAACATCGCAGTCCCAGGTTCACTACTCAATGGGATGAATTGCTAATTATTGGCAAACCTAAATAATCGATACGTATCGAACAGGTTAATCCTCTTCCATTAAAATTTATACAGTTAATTTCTAAGGGGAATAGGATAATCAAATTCTAAGCTTTCCCAGATATTTGTAGTAGGCTATTGTCTAGACCGATAATATAACTACAAAACTATTATAGATTAATGACATGAAAAAAATATTGGAAAGGAGAATTTAAAGGCCAGCGAAAGTTCGCCGGTGCCGACCAAGCAGAATGACGATGGCAGCGTTCACAATCAGACTACCAAAGTTCCGAAGAACAGATTTCCTTTGACTAATATTATCGTCATAGTGGCATTTATAATACTGATTGGGGTTGTAATTACTCTTTTAGAGATCGGAAGTGATTAACATAAAAACTCCAATACGGCTAAGTATTGGAATACAGTGTTACCCATTTAAACGGACAAAATATTTAAAAAAAGTTATGAGCTTTTGGAACAATCCAAAAAGGCAGAATACGGTTATTTTAATTGCGTTGGTCATTATTGTGATAGTACTTTATTTTTTCTTCAGGAACTGATTTTTTCAAAATGAAACTTATTAAACTGGATTTCGGCATCTTCCAAATTCCTTTTCAAGTCCTGATTATCTTTAAAGGTAGGTTGACCAAGAATGCGGTATTCTAGTTCCAAGTCAAATTTATTTTCTTCAAAGCACCAAGGCGATACCGGTAGGTGTTCATTTTTTCTTTAGATAAAATATGTCTTATTCTTGATGGTAGAATTGATTTCCAATTTGCGTTCAACTTCTGGAATTTCATCTAGACATAGTATCAACGATAAACGGTCGCAGAATAGCAACACCTCGTAGGCGGCCTTTACATCCGACTTCTTCAAATCATAAGTCTTGCGTTGCCTTGAGCGCTGAGTCTTGATTTCGTAAAGGATTTTTTTATCGACTTTATTTATGAACCTTTATAAAAAAAATATACAAGAATGATTAATAGTCCATAGATAACATTTACTCCATAAATTACCACTCATTCCTAAGAGGTAACTGCCTTTAGTATTTATATATAAAGACAAAGGCTATTAGACTCAAACATTTTGTTCTTAAATAGGCAGTCTACCCATCCCAAATTAGTTCTATGCTATAAGGTTAATATAATTGTAAAATAATTGTTGATTCTAAAGGTTGAAAATATAGACGCAAACACCAAAGGTTGATAAATCCCCGGTTAGGTCACTGGAAATAGGCATACTTAGAATTTAGTTAAAAAAAACTAAAAGAATTGAACCGTAAATTTGAGATGTCAGATATGATTAAATATCTTTTACAAGTTGGTTACAGATTATAACCATTAATTCCTAAATCGAATGATTGTTTGCTTAAACCCACGTTTTAAAGTACCATTATGAATCAGGACAAGACGTCCAAAATTTAACGACAACAAATTTAAATATTATGTAACCTAAATGAGAATAGCCTCCCCTAATACTATTAACTATGCTAATGATTGTATTTCATCATTAGATTTTTATAGGTTATAGCATCTTCCGAAGAATGATTTCCAAAGTCGTCAATGATTTGAAAAGGTATATTATTTCTTTTTAGGAATATACTCACCCTCTCCAATTCCGGAGGTGAACCCTTTATTTCGATTTTTGCCATAGTTCAATTTGTTAGGTGAATTTTCGAATTTTCACATTTCTGGTTATAGTATAATTTTTAACTCCTATTAGTATGGTGATATTTATCACATGTCGCACGACACACTTGCCATTAAAATAAAAGTGTCAATAAAATTAATGTTTCTAGTTCGTAGAAGATGACGCAATCTCCAGATTTTGTAAAATATGGAACGGATTCTAGATGTCAAGCTAATGTTAAAACTTGTATTATTTTAAGTTAGCAGGTCAAGAATTAAGTAACGGGTATAAAACCGCTCAGAGAGTCTACCGAAAATGAATATAAAAATATCATTTGGTCACCTATTTTATGCCGAACATTAAAATTCAAAGATGTATACTAGGATATCAACAACTTTTGGACGAAAATCGATTCCATTGAACCATTTTTTGAATCTAAGGTTATATATAATCGAACGGTTCGAGCAAGGCTTTTGTAAATCAGTGCCAATACAGGTCACCCAATCCTAATTTGCCATCAATTGCGAATGCTTTAATTTCAAACTGAATCCAAAAGGGGAACTTCCGAAACGTTCTCCAGTTCATTAAAGCCATGTACGTCAGCTTAAATACAGTTTTGATTCTTCTGATTACCAATATGTTTGTAGCGTCTTGCTAATAGAAATGGGCAATCGTTCCTTGCGAAGACATATGCGCTGGACAGGGTTTTATCGTAAATAGGAAATGCCATTGCAGCGTCAGCTGTCTGTATATCGAATATCTCTGTCCAATCATAACCTTTTCCGCCCGGATTTCTGATTCCAGAGATATCGATTTTGACCAATTTTCCTATTAAAGGTCATCGCTATGCTGTTGATTAGAAGAATCGATCAAGGCGAACTGCGCCTTTATCTTATCGTAATAAGTATGCCCTACGTTAATCTATTTTAATCGGACCATCAATCGATTATAACATACAATGGCATTGTCGATGAAATTGGTAAAATGCATAGTAACAATGTCAAGCGAAGACCCTTTGGTCAGCTGCGGAATTTTAGGTAGTTTCATATTAAATCAGGCAAGTATCGGTATTTAATAAAGTAGATGCAATTTCGAGATTCATAAAAATTAATCTTTATCAAGTTTTCAGAATCATAGAGAGCGTTGCGATTCTTAGTTTCGATTTTTGAACCTTAACTGTCGAAATGAGATTTTTCAATGTTGCATATTATTGCAATTAACGCAATTTAGTAGGGTTAATTGATATAAAATTTACACATGATTATAAAATATCTTAACTTTATTCTATAGACTATTTTTCGAACCCAGTCTATCAAATAAATTTTTAATTAGTTATTTCATTAAAGCCGGTGCATCACTGTACTGGCTTTTTTTATACTAATTTAAATTTTGCATCTAACCAAGAGAGGAAAGAGTATTGTAAGTTATTTCTCAGAATGAAATAGCTGATGTAGATGCATGAATCATCTACATATTACAGGTATAGAAAATCAAAAAACAAATCTAATTTTACCGTTAAATAAAAATGGTCGGTAAATTTAGTATTTTAAAGGGCTATAATCGTTTTCTTGTTCAAAAGGAATTTAGTATTAAGACCTCCTAATCTCTTTGCTTTAGTAAGCGTATAATTTTTTTATTGTTGTAGTGGTTTTAGATGCGCTTCGCAAAGAGGTGATGGAAATTATATTTTTAGTAAGCACTTTTCAATTATTGCGTTATAAATCATTTCTCTACCTTTTTTTGATGCGTTCACACTATCTAAAGAGAAATTCAAAATAATTTTGAGCAATTAACGTATCGCGAGCTAATCGTATTTCGGTTCAACTATAAAAGTTTTTTAGAGACAGGAGTGGCAGATAAATATTTAATTTAGGAAAGTTCTGATTTATCAGGTTTCAAAATTTTAAACCATCATTTAGACTCATGGACCACAAAAGTAGTTTGGCAAACGCCCAGTCTCCCGGTAAGCCTGCCATAAGTTGCCGCCATAAACCCGGCCAAAAGCCCTAAAAAGGCATTCTTGTTCAAACTTCTTTTAACCGCTTCATTTTCTTGAGGGCAATTTTATGGCAGTCTCTATTTGGAGTTCGTATCCTTCGTTGCGTGCCTCTACGATTAAGCCTTTTTCCATAGTCTTGCATTTTTTAATTCTTCTATATGCTGTTCAGAAGATATGTTATCTGGGCTATATCTTTCCTCTTTGTTCAGCATTTGAACCGTTTGGAATTTGATTTTATAGGCAAGCAGCGATAGCAAAAGATCGGCTGCCTCCATTGGTGAGAAGGTACCCGTCACCAACTGAACAGTACTTTGTACTCCTTTATGGTCATCTAATGCCATTGGATACTATACTTGCCTTTTTTCGAAAACTATCGATATAAAAACACAGCATAATACCAACACATAGGCTAGTGTTTGGCTGATTTTGAACATATCGTTAATAGATAAAACAAGTATGCCAATCGCAGCTGTCAATGTCGAAATACTCATGATGAGCTGTAGTTTTGATGGTGCCATTTTCTAATTTTTTTTTAAAGTTTCGTGATTAATATTTAGAAGTTATATTTAGAACTATGGTATACCATTTTCATTGGTTTCATTCAATACTCTATGACAATAAGTGTTGGGTTTAGAGGCTAATGCGAGCGCCAAAGCCTTCAGGAATTGCATGCACAGGATTCAACATTTGGTTTTCATGAGGCACGATTTTCAGCCAATTTGTAAATGAATGTTCTGTAGGGTGGTTTATATCGTTAACAGCCAATAGATTTTCCAATGGTTTTTGATAAATATGGGTCGGATCTATGTGGCGATACGAACCTGCTAACGAAAGCGAGTTTAAGTGTTTCGGAATATATCTTGCCGGAGAATCTTTTTTAAATGTATTTTCTTTATAAAGAACTTCTACCTTCACAAATACTTCTACCATGCCTTCCCTTTCAGATATGATTTGGTGTTCCATGTCAATCGAAAGTTTTACTTCGAAAAATTCTCCCTGTGGAAGATAGTTCGGCTGTGCAATTGTTAATAAAGGAAAAAGTAGTAAGGACAATAAAGTTTTCATGGCATTGAATTTTAAGTGAATCTCTTTTCATTTTTTTAAAATTACGAACTATATATCATAAATTTTTATTTATATTTATTATATAAAGCATTAATATCTTTTATGAACTATACATTACATCAATTACAGATTTTTTTAAAAGTATCTCAAAACCAAAGTATTACAAAAGCTTCGGAAGAACTACATCTAACACAGCCGGCAGTATCGATTCAATTGCGGAATTTTCAAGACCAGTTCTCGATTCCGCTTACAGAAGTTGTGGGCAGAAAACTTTTTATTACAGATTTCGGAAAGGAAATCGCAGAAGCCGCAGAGAAGGTCTTGAACGAGGTGCACGCAATCAATTACAAAACATTATCGTATCAGGGAGAGCTATCGGGGCGGTTGAAAATATCGGTCGTGTCCACGGGAAAGTATGTAATGCCTTATTTTTTATCGGACTTTATGAGACTGCATAAAGGAATTGATCTGATTATGGATGTAACCAATAAAAAAAGTGTTGTCGAAACCCTTGAACGAAACGAAGTCGATTTTGCCATGGTATCAGTTCTGCCCAAAAAAATGAAGGTAGATAGTGTAGCGCTAATGGCCAACAAGCTCTACTTTGTCGGAAGTGCAGAAACTAAATTCGAGACGGTACCATCAAAAAAGAAGTTGTTCGAAGCATTGCCTTTAATTTATAGAGAACAGGGTTCGGCGACCAGAAACGCAATGGAAAGTTTTATTTCTAAAAATAAATTACCGGTGAGAAAAAAAATAGAACTGACTTCTAACGAGGCGGTAAAGCAAGCTGTGATATCGGGCTTGGGCTCTTCGATTATGCCACTTATCGGTATCAAGAATGAATTGAAGAATAACGATTTACGGATTATACCGGTAAAGGGTCTGCCTATAAGTACGAGATGGAATTTAATATGGTTGAAATCAAAAAAATTATCACCCGCGGCATCTGCCTACCTGGAATTTCTGAACTCTGAAAAAGGAGACATAATCAATAAAAAATTTGCCTGGATCAATAATTTTTAACTTCGGTCGGTCAATGGCGGAGTTTTGTAATTAACGGTATTTGACAAAAGGGTCATTTCTTATTTAAAATACTTTTTAGAGAATGTACACTTTATAACAATTCCAAAATGTTTCAACGAAAACCCTTCGCCATTTTGGCGAAGGGTTTAGTGAACTTGAAATTTTAAAGAAAATTTACTACTCCGGTATCCATATCATAGACGGCGCCCTTGATATCTATTTCACCTTTTTCTAGCATTGTCTTAAGTAGTTCGCTTTTTGTCGAAATTCTCTCAACGGCTATTTGAACATTGTTTTCACATACCTCGTGTACGAACAGCCTATTTTTGGAAGTTCTTGGCCCCTCAGAAATTGTAGAACGCTCTACCGCAGGTTGTATATTCTTTAACATCCCAGTTATATGGCCCAGCTCGGCCCTGTCGATTGCTGCATGAATGGCACCGCAATTCTCGTGGCCCATTACCAATATGAGTTTTGCGCCCGCGACCTTAGTTGCGAATTCCATACTGCCGAGTATGTCATCGTTTACGAAGTTTCCCGCCACTCTAGCAACAAAAATATCCCCAATGCCTTTGTCGAACACATCTTCTACAGGTACCCGACTATCCACACACGATAATATAATCGCCTTTGGAAACTGGGCATCGACACTTTCCCGAATTTGAACGGAGTGGTCACGTGCGGTAAGATCGCTACGAACAAACCTTTCGTTTCCGGCCTTTAGTATTTCGATAACTTCCTTCGGTGATAAGGCTGCTTGTTCCTCTTCGGTCAAAACAGTTTCTACAAGTATTTGGCTTTTATCGATTTCGACAGTTTCCGATTCAGTTTGTTGGGCGTTTATTGTTGTCGAAAGAAACAATAAACTCACTAGTGTAATAACATTTTTTCTCATAATGACTGTTTTTAAATTCTTGCACAAAAGTAAATCACAAAAACATAATTGAAACTATTACTATTCACAATTAATAGTTAAACTTTCATTGTATAATAGTAATACTATTATATTTGAGTAATATTTATGAACCTAGTAAATAATAACCCTATACATATAATTATGAAGAAAGAGCGTACCCTTTTATTTCCCGAAATTGAAAGTTTTACGGTGGCATCAAAAGATGAGTACCAAATTCAGTTAACTGATTTTTTGCCGGGAAAAATATATAGAATAGGTCGGCCTTCGACCAAGTACTATCAGCACATACGGCCCTTCATCGTTCCCGAAGAATTTAGTGAAAGAGAATCTGATGATTTCAAAAAAATACTAGGCTTGATAGTCAAGGTTACAAGTATTATTAGCTTGGTAAACGGAAAAAGAATAGCTGTTCTAAGGCACTACGAAGACAAGCTGTTGCTTGACAAATTCGAAAAAATATTTGCGCATGTTCAAATGAGCACTATAAGTTTAGAGATAATTCATCTCGATTTAGAGACAAAACGAACTTTGGAATCAGTATCGAATAGTAAATCTTAATCTCAACAAAAATGAATAAATAAATTTCTGAATTTTTTCAAATTGGCCTTGGCGTTTTACTGGCCAGTATTGGCCTAAAGGCATTTTTACTCCCTAATAATTTTTTAGATGGGGGTGTTACTGGTATATCGATTCTTTTAAGCGAACTCTATAGCCTTAATATCTCTATTGTTCTTATCGCCGTAAGTATTCCATTTCTTATTATGTCATGGTTTACGCTCTCGAGGCATATAACCATAAAATCTATTTTGGCCATCGTATCGTTAGCCGTAGTCGTACATTTAGAAAACTTCAGTTCCGTCACCGACGATAAACTTCTGATTGCTATCTTCGGGGGCCTTTTCTTGGGTGCGGGAATAGGTTTAACCATAAAAAATGGCGCGGTACTGGATGGTTCTGAAGTACTCGGAATTTTTGCCAATAAGAATTTTGGTTTTAGCATTGGTAAAGTGGCGTTAGGTTTCAACCTAATTCCATTTGCAATTACCGCTATCGCTATCTCATTCGAAACCGCCATGTATTCTACATTAACGTTTTTGGTTACGGCAAAAATTATCGATTTGACAATCGAAGGCTTTGAAGACTACGTGGGCCTAAT